>Ga0209048_10005552_pt1 | contig 11897 bp, 9 predicted proteins | sample FrelakmetCRP12CR_FD_187146 | JGI IMG/M metagenome (GOLD analysis project Ga0209048, IMG submission 187146) | Freshwater lake sediment microbial communities from the University of Notre Dame, USA, for methane emissions studies - CRP12 CR (SPAdes)... | ecosystem: Environmental > Aquatic >... | reverse complement strand
GTCTGCAAAGTCTCCGTGTACCGACTTTGGATGCAGTGTTCCGCTGGTGGCTGTAGCTCAGTTGGTAGAGTCCCGGATTGTGATTCCGGTTGTCGCGGGTTCGAGTCCCGTCAGCCACCCCATCTTTTTTGTTTTCTTCCTTGGTGTTTTCTTCCCTGGTGTCGCAGTTGCGCGCTCGCCAAATGCGGGTTGACGCGCGTCTACTCGTCCTTTCCAAGTCCTAGCTCATGATCACTTTGCGTCAAGTCGTTCTTCAACGGGGCGAAAAACGCCTGCTCGATGGGGTCGATCTGACGATCGTTCCGCGCCAGAAGATCGGCGTAACCGGGGCCAACGGCACTGGCAAAAGCAGCCTGCTCGCACTGCTGCGCGGCGAGTTGTTGCCCGAAGCGGGGGATGTGGAAATCCAACCGGGGCTGCGGCTCGCGCACGTGGCACAGGAAACGCCCGCCTCGCCGACGAGCGCGCTCGACTATGTTCTGGACGGCGACCGCGAGTTGAGGCGCGTCGAGCGCGAACTTGCACGAGCCGATGCAGCTCACGACAGCGATGCTTTGGCGCATCTCCATGAAGAGTACCAGCACATGGACGGTTACAGCGCGCGGGCCCGCACCGCTCGAATCCTCGGTGGCCTGGGGTTTTCTCAACCGGATCTCGAGCGTCCGGTAGCGGAATTCTCCGGCGGCTGGCGTATGCGGCTCAATCTGGCCCAGGCGCTCGTGTGCCCCTCCGACGTGCTGCTGCTGGACGAGCCTACCAACCATCTCGACCTGGACACGGTGTTTTGGCTGGAGGAGTGGCTGCGGCGTTATCCCGGAGTGCTGTTACTCATCTCGCACGATCGCGAGTTTCTCGACGCGACGGTTGAATACATCGCGCACCTCGAGGGCCGCGGCCTGACGCTTTACAAGGGCAACTATTCGGAGTTCGAGCAGCAACGGGCTTCTCGGCTGGCGGGGCAGCAGGCGGCCTACGAAAAGCAGCAGCGCGAGATCGCTCATCTGCGCAGCTTCGTGGAGCGCTTCCGCGCCAAGGCGACTAAAGCCCGCCAGGCGCAGAGCCGCGTAAAGACACTGGCGCGAATGGAAGTCATCGCGGCCGCTCATGCCTCCACGCCATTCACCTTTCAGTTCCGGGCTCCCGAACCTGCGTCGGACCCACTGCTCAGCCTGGATGGCGCGTGCGCCGGCTACAATCAGACTCCGGTCGTATCGAACGTGAAGCTAAGTCTTACCGCGGGCGCAAGGGTGGGCCTGCTCGGAGCCAACGGAGCGGGTAAGTCGACGCTGGTGAAGCTGCTGGCTGGAGAACTCACGCCGATGAGCGGGATCCGCCTGGAGGGCAAGGGGCTGAAGATCGGCTACTTTGCGCAGCATCAACTCGAGCAACTGCGGGACGAAGACACTCCGCTGCAGCACCTGATGCGCGTCGATCGGCGCGCACGTGAACAACAGTTGCGCGATTTTCTGGGCGGATTCGATTTCCGGGGAGCCATGGCCGATGCCTCCACAGGACGTTTCTCGGGCGGAGAGAAGGCGCGACTCACGCTTGCAATGATCATATGGCAGCGTCCGAATTTATTGCTGCTCGACGAGCCGACCAATCACCTGGATCTGGAAATGCGCGAAGCTGTCACACTCGCCTTGCAAGAATTCGAAGGTGCGATGGTGCTGGTCTCACACGATCGCCACCTGCTTCGTGCCACCACCGATTCGCTCTCGCTGGTGGCGGATGGAACCTGCACCGAATTCGACGGGGACTTGGACGACTACCGCCAATGGCTGGCGCAGCGGCGACGCGAACAGGATCCCAAGTCGGGGGATGACAAGCCTGCCGGCGTCTCGCGGCGGGAACAACGCCGCCTGGATGCAGAAGAACGCAACCGCGCATCGGCCGGACGCCGGCCTGTCGAGAAGCGTCTCAAAGAGGTCGAGCGTGCGCTGGAGGTGCTCAATCGGGAAAAGCAGCGTCTTGAAACGCTGCTGGCGGACCCCAATCTCTATGACGCCGAGAACAACGAAAAATTGAAAGGCTGTCTGCTGGAGCAGTCGCGCGTGAATGAGCGATTGCACGAGGCCGAAGAAAGCTGGCTGGAGCTGCAAAAGCAATTGGAATCGCTGACGAGTTAGCGCGGTCCACGGGCCGAGTAGCAACTGGAACTCAGCGGCTCGGGACGCATCAAAGCTACGAGTGCGTTCACGTAATCAAATACGCTAAAGGAGCGAAGGTAATGAAACGCGTCTTCCTGTTCCTGGTCACCAACCTGGCGATCGTCCTGGTGCTGAGCGTCACTGCCCAAATTTTGGGGGTCGGCCGCTACGGCATGAATCTGGGCGGGCTGTTGGTGTTTGCCGCGCTCTTTGGTTTCGGCGGCTCGCTGATCTCGCTGGCGATCTCCAAGTGGATGGCCAAGATGTCCACCGGCGCCAGGGTCATCGAGCAGCCCTCGAACGCAGCCGAGCAATGGCTCGTCGATACGGTGCGTCGATTAGCCCAGCAGGCCGGCATCGGCATGCCCGAAGTGGCGATCTACGACGGACCCGAGATCAATGCGTTCGCCACCGGACCGAGTCGGAACAATTCACTGGTCGCCGTAAGTACAGGCTTGCTCAACAGCATGAGCAAGGACGAAGCGGAAGCGGTTCTCGGCCACGAGATCACACACGTAGCCAACGGCGATATGGTGACCCTTGCTCTGATTCAGGGCGTGGTCAATACGTTCGTCATCTTCTTCGCGCGCATTATCGGCAGCATCGTGGACAGAGCGGTATTCAAGAATCAGGACGGCCCCGGCATCGGTTACTTCGTAACCACGATCGTCGCCCAACTCGTGCTGGGCATACTGGCCAGCATCATCGTGATGTGGTTCAGTCGTCAGCGTGAATTTCGCGCGGATGCGGGCGGTGCGCAACTCGCCGGGCGTGAGAAGATGATTGCCGCATTACAACGCCTGAAAGCGGCGCATGAGCCTTCGACCTTGCCAGAGGCCGTCCAAGCCTTCGGCATTTCCGGCAAAGACGCCGGCGGGCTGGCGAGCTTGTTCCTGTCGCATCCGCCGCTGGATGTTCGGATCGAAGCGTTGCGCGCCAGCGCAGTCAATTCAGGCGTCCGCGTCGCCTGAGCACGGGCACGATAGCCTGACTCGACGGAGGTCCGCCTTAACTAGGTCGGACCTCCGCACACAGCGCGGTACCGTTCAAGTATTCGATCACCACAAGCGCATTGGAGGGGCCCGCCAAGGCCTGCAGAAGCGGCAACCCACGTCCGGTAGGGTTGCCGGTTCGAAGCGCTTCGAGGCCGGCATCCTGCATCCGAGATGGCGCAGGCGCATCAGCTTGGAGCCGCAGATCGATACTGGCGAATGCCGCAGGGCTTGCCTCCGGCGATAACAACACAGCAGCGCCCAGGATCCCCAAGATTGGGCGTGCAGTGAGCAGCGGCTCGGGATAGGGAACGTCGTACGAAACCAGCAGGATTGGTTCGTCCTGGGTCATACACTGCGCACCAGCCTCAAGCAGTCCGGCTGCAAAGCTCCAATCGAAGCAACACAAACTGATGGACGCGGCCTGCGAGCGCAGCGCGATGCTCCAATAGCCGGCGGGCGCGTTGTGCACGGAGTTGTGGAAGCGGGTAGGCGAGACCTGCCGATCGTTCCCGGCGAGCGTGGTGCAGATTTCGTGTATCACCTGACCGTCGGGGGCAGAGGACGCGAAGACCGTACCAAGTGTGTCAGGCCGACGAGATGTGGCGGCCAACGCCTCCATGCCTGCAATGAGGGCCAGCCTGACTGGTTTGCCGGTCCGCCGCCGCTCCGCTTGCGGCAGCGCCTCCGGCGCAGCCAGCACAACTTCGCCAGGTGCATAAGGTGCAGCACCGGTCAGAACCTTGCGGCTCGACGGCCAACCCGTCAGGCCAGGTCCGAGCACCCCGACGCTTTCCACGAACAGCCGCATCAGTGATCCCCACCGCCCTGTAGCGCTCGCCCCAGGACCAGGCTGCAGTTGCTGCCGCCAAAACCGAACGAGTTGCTGACCACGCACAGCGGGTCCTCCCGAACGGTCTCCCGCAGGTAGCGTAAGCGCAGTTCAGGATCGAGCGCTCTTGTGTTCGCGCTGCCGGGCATGAACCGCTCGCGCAGCGCCAGCGCACAGATGATCGCTTCGGCAATTCCAGCCGCGCCCAGCAGGTGCCCGGTCATCCCCTTGGTCGAGCTGCAGGGAGTGGACGCACCGAACACTGAGAACACGGCTTTTTCCTCGGCGGAGTCGTTGGTGCGGGTGCCAGTGCCATGCAAGTTGATATAGCCGATGTCGCGCGGCGCCAATCCTGCTGACGTCAATGCGCGCTCCATCGCCAGTCGTGCGCCGGCACCATCCGGGTGGGGTGACGACATGTGATAGCCATCACTGCTCTCGCCTACGCCGAGCAGTTGAATCGTGCCCTTGGGGTTGTTCGTCGATGTTGGTTCCAACAAGGCGAATCCAGCTCCCTCGCCGATGGAGATGCCGCTGCGCTCGACGTCGAACGGCCGGCATGGCTCGCGCGACAACAGCTCCAGTGAGCCAAACCCATATAGAGTAGTCAGACACAAACTATCCGCGCCGCCGACGACGGCTGCGTCGCATAGTCCGGCCGCGATCATCCGCGCGGCTGCACCGAACACCTTTGCACTGGAGGAGCAAGCCGTGGAGATCACCGACGCGGGGCCTTCGAGTTCGAGGCGTGCCTGTACGAAAGCGCCGAGGGAAAAAGTGTCCTGCGTGCCGGCAAAGTCGAAATCGCCAGGCAGAGTGCCGGTTGCGGGATCGAGAAATCGATATGCGATCTCAGTCTGGAGTATGCCGGAAGTACTCGTCCCCAGGATCACGCCAATGCGGCGGGCGCCATAGCGGCTGCGCGCCTGCGCGACAGCCTGGCCGAAACCATCCGCTATCAGGCCTAGCTGCGCAAGGCGATTGTTGCGGCAATCGAATCTGGCGAGCCGACCGCGAACGGGAGCGAGCTGCTCGTCCGGAATCTGACCTACCCAGGTATTCAGCTGCGCGGTTTCGAAATTGCAGCGTGTCAATCCGGAACGCAGATTCAGCAGTGCATCGGCGTGCGGACGCAAGCCCGCACCCAGGCAGCTGGTCAAGGTCAGGCTGGTGACGGCCAGCGGAGTCATCGTTTGTGCGGTTTTCTCGAGTCTCAGGGGCGCGAGTGCGCCAACGAGCCGCTATAATAGCGTGCGCAATGCCAATCAATTCACACGTCGATTGCCTGCGAACCAGCCAATGGACGGAGGATAAGAAGATGACCGCGCAAGAGCGTGAACTTGCACAGCTTATCGTGGTTACCCTGAACCTGGATATGGCGGGCGAAGACATCGATGTCGAGGCGCCACTATATCGTGAAGGTTTGGGGCTGGACTCCATCGACATCCTCGAAATTGCGCTGGAGATCTCCAAAGCGTATGGGTTTCAACTGCGCTCCGACGACAGCGACAACGTCAAGATCTTCAGCTCGCTGCGCAGCTTGAGCGCGCATGTCGAACAGCTGCGAACGAAATGAACTCGCCGCGCGGCATCCCACCGCGTTGCCCCGGTTCGATGTATTGCGAGCCCTGCCTGAGTGACCGTCCAGGGCTGGCGCCGGGAAGGCGTGAGCGTCGCGCCCGCATGCTCGCTTGAGGCGCTCTAGCATGGCGAGCACGCCGTTCCTCGGTCACACCGACCCCGCGGCGATTGTTGCCTGGCGCGGCGCCCGGCCGTTGCATGTCGCCGACTTCTTGCAAGACGTGCAGGCGGTAGCTGAAGCGCTCCCCGCACGCAGCTACCTCGTGAATTTTTGCAGCGACCGCTATCGCTTTGCGGTCGGATTGGCGGCGGCTCTGCTGCGCGAACAGGTCACTCTGCTGCCTCCGGCTCAAACGCCCGAACTGCTGCGCACCTTGCAGCAGGGCTACGAGGGAGTGTATGCGTTGTACGACGCGGCCCATCCCCCCCCGGTGCTGGAAACCGTCGTCTTCCCATCGTCCGGTCCGACCGGTCGCATCGCGCTGCAGCGCCTGGCGTTCCCCGATGCCCAGCTAGCGGCGATCGCCTTCACCTCCGGTTCCACAGGTGAGCCGGCGCCACAGCCGAAGAGTTGGGGGCGGCTCGCCTTGGGCTCCATCGCTGAAGCGCAGAGTCTGGGGCTGATCGGCGCGGCGAGCACAGTGATTGTCGGTACTGTGCCGCCTCAGCATATGTACGGCCTCGAATCGAGCGTCTTGCTGGCTCTGCGCACCGGTTTGGCACTGCACGCGGTTCGTCCATTTTACCCCGCTGACATCCGTGCCGTTTTGGAGGAAATTCCCGGGGAGCGCGTGCTCGTCACCACACCCGTGCACCTGCGAGCTTTGCTGTCCGAGGAGAGCAGCCTGCCGCCGCTGCGCCTCATCGTCTGCGCGACCGCGCCGTTGTCGCCTGCGATGGCGGGGGAAGCGGAGACGCGGTACGGTGCTCCTCTGTACGAGATCTATGGTTTTACCGAGGCGGGCATGGTGGCCAGCCGGCGCACGACGCAGGGGCCGCGCTGGCACGTGCTGCCGGGCGTGCGAGTGTGGCGTGATGCTGCTGGCGCCAAGGTCGGGGGCGGCCATGTTGAAGGCGAAGCGGCGTTCACGGATGTGGTCGAGCTGGAGGACGCGCACAGCTTCTTGCTGCACGGGCGCGGCGCCGATCTAGTGAACATCGCGGGCAAGCGCACATCGCTCGCCTACCTCGACCAGCAACTCGGCGCCATCGAAGGTGTCGAGGATGCGGTGTTCTTCATGCCGGACGAAGACCAGGCCGGTGTCACCCGCCTGACAGCGTTCGTGGTTGCCCCGGGGCTGTCCCGCGAAGCTCTAGTGTCCGCGTTGCGAGGCCGGATCGACGCGGCGTTCCTGCCGCGGCCTCTGTATCAGGTTGACTCTCTGCCGCGCAATGCTGTTGGCAAGTTGCCGCGCGAAGCCTTGTTGCAACTGGCGGCCGTCTGCGCGGCATTGGCCAAGAACTGGTGACGCCTGTCAGGCAGGCGACGGGCTGCTCGGGGTTTGCCCGAGCCCGGGCGCGGTGCCGCTGTCGGGGGATGCGCCGGTGTTTGCGGTTGGAGGGTCGCGAATGAGCCAGGCATGGCTCGAGCAGCGCGAGCGCGGCAGCATCGCCGGCCTCCGGTTCATAGCCGGGGTGTCCTTGGCGCTGGGTAGGCCGGTAGCGCGGCTCATGCTATATCCCGTTTGCGTTTATTTCCTGCTGTTCTCGGTGCGTTCTCGTGCCGCTTCGCGCAGTTATCTCGAACGCGTGCTGGGACGCAGCCCCGGAATCGCCGACCTGATTCGTCATTACTTCACCTTTGGCAGCGTTGCGCTGGACCGTATATTCCTGCTGAAGGACCGGCACGCGTTGTTCCAGACCACGATCCATGGCGAAGAGATCATGCATGAGGCGCGGGAACGTGGACAAGGATGCCTGCTGCTGGGCGCACACTTAGGCAGCTTCGAAATCCTGCGCGCGCTGGGCTGCTCCAAGCAACTCGAAGTCGCGTTGGTCATGTACGAGGACAACGCGCGAAAGATCAATGCACTGGTCGACGCCATCAATCCTGCACTGGCGCAAAACATCATCGCTTTGGGGCGGGTCGATTCGATGTTGAAAGTGCTGGAGCGGTTGCAGAAGAACGCCTGGGTCGGCGTGCTGGGAGACAGAGCGTTGGATGGCCAGGGATTCGTCGAAGTGCCGTTCCTCGGCCGGCCGGCATTATTTCCGGCCGCACCCTTCCGGCTGGCTTTCATGCTGAAGCGACCGATAGTGCTCATGGTCGGCTTGTATCGCGGAGGCAATCGCTATGACGTGCACTTCGAGAGGCTGTGTGATCCCAGCGGGATAGAACGTTCGAGGCGGGCGGCGGCTGTGGAGGAGGCAATGCGATTGTATGCGCAACGCCTGGAGCACTATTGTCGAGAGGCGCCTTACAACTGGTTTAACTTCTATGACTTTTGGGACGATGCTTCTCGTTAACTGGCGCCCTTTCTTCCGACTGCTGGCCGGGCTGATACTCGCACTGGTGCTACCGCGATTTTGCATCGCCGAGGAGGCGCGTACGGTTCAGCCGTGGGGGCTGGAAGCGCTGATGGCGGAGCTCGGACGCGTACAGCATTCCAAGGCGCGCTTCGTAGAGCGCAAGTACCTCAAGATACTGACCAAGCCGCTGGAATTGACCGGCACGCTCGAGTACCGCGCGCCGGATCGCCTGGAGCGGCACACGCTCACGCCGCAACGGGAGAGCTTCGTGGTCGAAGGGGATCGCGTGGTGCTCGAGAATGCACAAGGTCGCCGCCGCACACTGCAGCTGCAGGACAACACCGTCTTGTGGGCATTCGTGGAGAGCATCCGTTCAACCCTTAGCGGGGATGCCGGCATGCTCAACCGTTTTTATGCTGTCATGCTCGAGGGCGATCTTGCGAAGTGGCGCCTGTCGCTGACACCCAAGGAGTTGAGGATGCGCTCCTTCATCAGCGTGATACAGATCGGCGGTAGCGGGTCGAAGGTCGACAGCGTCGAGATCCAGGAGACACAAGGCGATCGCTCCGTCATGACCGTGCACGAGGATGGGTCGTAATGCTCGAGGGGCGCGCCTGGGTGTTTCTTTGGGTCGTGTTCTTTGGCGCTTGCGCCGCAATCGCCACGCGGGCGCATTTCACGACTGATCTGTCGGCGTTTCTGCCGCGCGCACCGACGCCAGAGCAGCAACTGGTGGTGGATCAGTTGCGCGAAGGCGTGGTTTCGCAGCTGATTCTCATCGGCCTGGACGGTGCACCCGTAGAGCAACTCGCGCGCATGAGCGATGCGCTTACGAACCGCTTGGCGCGGACGTCTGAGTTTGCATACGTCAACAACGGCGCGCAAGAACGGACCGAAGCGGATGGCCGCTTCCTAATGCGGCATCGCTATCTGCTGAGTCCAGGCGTCACGCCCGAGCGCTTCACGGTGGCCGGGCTGCGCGCCGCGCTTCAAGAGGACCTGGAGTTGCTCGCGTCCCCGGTCGGCTCGCTCGCGGGCAGTTTGTTGCCCGCGGATCCAACGGGTGAATTTCTGCGCCTGCTCGATCTGTTTCAAGTCGAGGCGAGCGCACCGCAGAAGCGCGATGGCGTCTGGTTCAGTGCGGACGGCAAGCGCGCGTTGCTCGTTGCGCAAACCAGTGCGCCGGGATTCGACATCGATGCGCAGGAGCGTGCTCTGGCGCAGCTGCGTACCTTGTTCGGCCAAGTCTCCAAGGAGCTGAGCGCAACGGGCACAAGCATGATTGCGCTAAGTCCCGGTGTATTCGCTGTCGACGTCCGTGCCGCGATCAAACACGACGTTGCGCGTATCTCGCTGATCGCCGTAGGGCTGGTGTCCCTGCTGCTGCTGGTGGTATTCCGTTCCCCCCGCGTGCTGATCCTGACTCTGCTTCCGGTGGTGACGGGTGCTACGGCGGGTATCGCGGCGGTCAGTCTCGCCTTCGGATCCGTGCATGGGATTACGCTTGGGTTTGGCGCCACGCTGCTGGGCGAAGGGGTCGACTATGCGATCTATTTGTTCACCAATTCGACGTCCGGCCGGGGCCGTGATGCGGCTACCGGGCAGATGTGGCGCACACTCCGACTCGGAGTATTGACGTCGGTGTGTGGATTTAGCGTGATGCTGCTGTCGGACTTCTCCGGTCTTGCACAGCTCGGCCTGTTCTCGATCGCCGGGTTGGTGGTGGCCTTCGCCGTGACGCGGTTCGTTCTTCCGCACCTCTTGCCTGAGGGCTACCGGGCGCAGCCGTTGGCTGCGCTGGGCCCGCAGCTGCAAAGGCTGGCGCAGGCGGCGCCCATATTGCGCTACCCGCTGGTGATTCTCGTCGCTGCGTGCGTCGTTAGTCTGGCGCTGCGAGGCAATAGCCTGTGGAATGACCGCCTCGAGAGTTTGAGTCCGGTCCCGGAGGCGGACAAGCAAGCTTATGAGCGTCTCCAGAGCGATCTGGGCGCACCCGAAGCGGGCTATCTTCTGGTCGTTTCCCAATCCACAAAGCAGGCCGCGCTGGAAGATGCTGAACGGGTGGCGGTCGTTCTCGATCGACTCCAGCAGAATGGCGCTTTGGGTGGGTTTCAGTCGCCCGCCCAGCTGCTGCCGAGCGATCGCGTTCAGCGGATGCGCCAACAGACGTTGCCCGATGTCCTGACTCTCCAGAGCAATCTCGTTCAAGCCGCCCACGAATCTTCGTTTCGCCCGGAGTTGTTTCAACCCTTCTTGCAGGATGCCGCACGGGTCAAGGGCGAGGCGCTGCTGACGGGGGCGGACTTCGCCTCGACTGGCCTGAAAGTCAGGCTAGATTCGCTATTGGCGGAACGGCATGATGGTTGGGTCGCCATATTGTCGCTGCGCGAAGTGCGTGACGTGCGAGTCTTGTCGGCAGCTTTGGATGAGGTGCACCTCCCCACTTTGCATCTCCTGGATCTGAAACAGGCGACCAACGAACTCTACAGCGGTTACCGGCGCCAAGCGCTGCAGTTCGCGCTGATCGGTGTTGCTGCGATCGTGCTGCTGCTGCTGATCACTCTGCGTTCCCTGCGGCGTACCTTCGATGTGGTGGCTCCCCTCGCTGCGGCCTTGGTGGTAACGAGCGCAGCGTTCACGCTCCACGGGCGCGAACTCAGCATTTTCCATCTGATTGGCATGCTGCTGGTCGTAGGGGTGGGCTCGAACTACACGCTGTTCTTCGAACGTCAGAATCTGCTCGCTGGCGACCGGGAGCGGATTGTGACCTCGCTGGTGCTGTGCAACGCTTCTACGGCAATTGGTTTTGGCCTGCTGGCGCTTGCTCGCGCACCGGTACTGAATGCTATCGGCGCGACCGTCGCATTGGGAGCGTTTCTGAGCTTGATATTCGCCGCCGTGTTGGCGCGACGCGGCGGCACCTGATCACAAAGCGCTGAACGGGCGGCGCGTGTGCGCTACACTTTGTCGTTGATATAGTGCTGTTGCGGTAATTGGTCGTGACTTGAATATCGAAAGTGGCACGAATCGCCGACTTTGGCGTGGGGCTGGGACCCACTAACCTGCGCTGCGGAGGATAACCTCGACAGCCATGTCAATCGCTTCGCAAAGCAACGCAGTGGAGGCGGGCGCAGCGCTTTACCCCGCGGAGCTCGTGACGCTCTTTGACTACACCTTTGTCACGTCCTGGGACTTGTTCGAAGAGTATGTGGCTCGCCTCGCGCTAGCGGTGTTCCACTCCACCGGGCTCGCAGCAGCATGCCGGGCGAACACCGGGGACAATCAAATCACGACGGATCAGATCACGGTGGATCAAGCCGTCGTCCGTGCTGGGCTAGCGCCCGAGCAGGCGCGGGTTCCCGTGGCCTGGATTCTGGCGATGCTGGCGTCTCGCGGATGGATAGACGCGAGCGCGGGCACCGACGGCGAAACGCGGTACCGGCTCGAACGGCCGTTGCCCGCGCTCGAGCCCGACGAGACTCGTGCGGCACAGGCGCGGCATGACCCTCGTTGCTTGCCCGCATACCACGTCGCCGAGCTTGCCGCCCAGCACTACCCTGCCGTTCTGCGCGCGCAGATGAGCGGGGAGCAGGCGTTGTTCGGAGCGGAAGGCATCGGAGCCTGGGTGAAGTACTTTTCTAATGGCAACCCGCTCTACGCGATCAGCAATGCGGTGGGCGCGATCGCTGCGGAGCAGGCCCTCCGAGGTGACAACGCAACCGTCCTAGAGATCGGCGGGGGGCTGGGAAGCGGCGCGGAAGCGCTGCTCGATCGGCTCGATGCGGTCGGAAACGCTACAAGGGTTTGCTCATATAGGTTCACGGAGATATCCGCCCTGTTCCTCAAGCGCGCCCGGCGAATGCTGACGGCAAG
>Ga0209048_10005551_pt1 | contig 11898 bp, 9 predicted proteins | sample FrelakmetCRP12CR_FD_187146 | JGI IMG/M metagenome (GOLD analysis project Ga0209048, IMG submission 187146) | Freshwater lake sediment microbial communities from the University of Notre Dame, USA, for methane emissions studies - CRP12 CR (SPAdes)... | ecosystem: Environmental > Aquatic >... | reverse complement strand
GGGGATGTCAGCTATGTGCTTTATTGCTCTGACAACGCCCATGACAGATATTTTCATTGTTTTTCGCCAGTGCAGGGTTCCGGAAGTAGTGATTGACTTAATGATGATCATCTACCGAACTATCTTCATCCTGATGGACCAGGTCATTCAGATCTACCATGCACAGGTAATGCGCCTTGGATATTCCACATGGCGCGAATCCTTACACTCATTTGCTTCCCTGTGCGGGGCTGCATTCATTGCCAGCTGGGATGCAGGAGAAGATCTGATCCGGGCAATGGATGCACGCTGTTATGAGGGGAAATTTGCCATTCTGGGTGAAAACCGGCCGGTTGAACGATTGCCATTACTTGCGCTGGTTTTATTTCTATCCCTCACAACGGTCGTTGTGATTGTCTCAGGAAACAGTACGATAATCTAGGTCGCGAACCATGAGCAGCATCATACTTGAAGCACGGGATGTCCGCTATCGCTATCCACGGGGATTGGAAGCAGTCTGTGGCATCAGTTTCCATATACGGAAGAAGGAAAAGATTGCTCTCGTTGGACCTAATGGCGCCGGAAAATCCACACTCCTGAAAATGTTCAATGGTATGATACGTCCAGACTCCGGGCTTATGCTCTTTGACAACCAGCCAATCGGCTATGATATAACTTCTTTGCGGATGCTGCGCAAACGCGTGGGGTTTGTCCTTCAGAACCCGGACCGTCAGATTATCGCACCGACAGTGTACCAGGATGTGGCATTCGGACCAACTAATCTCGGGTACCCTGAAAATGAAGTAAAAAGGGTCGTAACGTTGGCGCTCCGGCATGTGGGGCTGGAAGGTTTTGAACGCCGACCTCCCCACCAGCTTTCCGGTGGTGAGAAAAAAAGGGTTGCTATTGCCGGGGTCCTGGCAATGGATCCGGATGTGCTCGTCCTTGATGAACCAACAAGTGGGCTCGATCCATCTGGATCAGAAGATATTATGGAACTTCTCGATGAACTGAATCTTGAAGGTAAAACAATCATCATCTCCACGCACAATGTTGAACTGGCATACCCCTGGGCTGATCGTGCCATGCTGATGCTCGAGGGAAAGATCCTCGAGGAAGATATTCCTGAAGTGGCATTTGGGAATCCCGAGTATGTACGCAGGGCACACCTGTCCCTCCCAACGCTTCTTGAATTACACATAGAACTGCAGAAAAGAGGCTTCCACCTGCGGGGAAAAAAACCCCGAACGGTACTTGACATGATGCATTGCATCGAGACTATAGTTGAAAACACCCATGGCCACATCCAGCCTGGAACGATTACCATCTGTAACGTTGACCAGGATAACCGGGAAATTTTATCGACATGGTTATCCTCCCGGTCCGGTATACCAGTAGGTGCAATGGGGACCAGGGCAAAACAACAAGCGGAAATTTCCCAAATCCGTCTGGATTTTACCTATGGTGTAATAGATAAATGCATCCTTAAAGCGTTATTAGGAGAAAACACTCTCATTATGACTACGGACAGCATGGTTCAACGCGTGAATACGCGTGTTGATACCTATTGCCGGGAAAGTGGAATTCATATCAGAATAACAGGACTCAATAATGCACCTGAATCTGCTGATGAAGAGGCCGGAAGGTTAAAATGACCGGCATACCCCGTATCATGATAGCCGGCACGCACAGCGGGTGCGGAAAGACAACCATTGCAAGCGGCATCATGGCTGCACTCACTGCACGGGGGCAAAAAGTCCAGCCGTTCAAAGTAGGGCCGGACTTTATTGATCCGTCCCATCACACCCGGATCTGCGGACGCCCGTCACGAAACCTGGATCCCTTTATGATGGGAGAACAAGGTTGCATCGACACCTTTATCCGGGCAGCAAAAGGGGCGGATATAGCTGTTATCGAAGGTGTCATGGGTATGTATGACGGTGTTGATGGAACTGATTTTGCGAGTACGGCCCATGTGGCACGCATCCTGAATGCCCCGGTCATCCTTGTTGTTGATATTAAAGGGATGTCCCGAAGTGTCCTGGCACTTATCAGAGGATACCGGGACTTTGATACCACCCTATCTATCGCAGGAGTGATCTTAAATCGCGTGGGAAGTCTGCGACACCGCCGGATGATTGAGGGTTCTGTCCCGTTGCCAACGTTAGGCTGGATACCAAAACGCGAAGATATCGCGATTGAAAGTCGTCATCTTGGTCTTAAGATGGCACATGAAACCGGATCAATGACGGAATTTGGATCAGTAATCGAGGAATTTTGTGATCTGGATACTCTTATTGCCTCTGCAAATAAGGTAACCAGGGTAACCTCACAAACAAAGGTTTCAGGGTTGGGATCCAGGAAGCAGGTGCATGCATCTGTCGGTGTGGCGCTGGATGACGCATTCTGTTTTTACTATCAGGATAACCTTGATCGCTTACGTGCCTTTGGAGCTGAGCTGGTCTTTTTCAGCCCCCTGATTGATCCAATACCCGATGTTGATGCCCTCTATTTCGGAGGAGGGTATCCGGAACTGCATCTTCCGGCACTGGAATCTTCACGATGTACTAAGGAAATGAAATCTGCCGTTGATGCAGGCATGCCCCTGTATGCGGAATGTGGGGGGCTCCTGTATCTGACCCGTGAAATTAGGGCCGATCGGACATACCGGTTATGCGATGTACTCCCGGCCGATGCAGAGATGACGTCCCATGTTCAGGCACTTGGCTACGTTAAAGGTGAAAGTATGGTGAATACCGCATTTCTTCCACCACTACAGACGATAACCGGGCACGAATTTCATTACTCCCGTGTGCTTCCGGATCGCGATGCACAATTTGCATTCCGATTGACACGGGGAAAAGGTATTGATTCCGGAAAAGATGGACTCATATCGGGAAATGCTCTTGGCACCTTTACTCACGCGTATTTTACCGATGCATTTCCAAAAAATTTTATTGATGCTGCATATCGTTTTTCAAACGAATGAAAAACAGGTATTAAAAAACAAGATATATGATCTATCCAGATTATTCACACAAGGCATAAAAGTGTAGAGAAGCGAAACTATCATCAACAGAATTCTGGTGAAAATACATGCGCAGCGATGAAGTAAAATCCGGATACCAGCGGGCACCAAACCGGTCGCTCCTGCGATCACTGGGGGTGACCGACAAAGAGATGGAACTCCCGTTCATTGGAATTGCCAATGCATATAATACCATTGTTCCCGGACATGTCCACCTTCGCCAGCTGGCAGAAAAGGTACGTGAGGGTATCGCTGCGGCCGGAGGCGTTCCATTCGAATTCGGCGTTATTGGTATCTGTGACGGGATTGCAATGGGTCATGAAGGGATGCGGTATTCCCTGCCATCACGGGAGAACATCGCTGATTCGATCGAGCTCATGGTTCAGGCGCACCGGTTCGATGGATTGGTCTGCATTGGCACGTGTGATAAGATCGTTCCGGGAATGCTTATGGCAGCTGCACGGTGTAATATACCCTCAGTTGTCCTTACCGGAGGGGCGATGCTCTCTGGATATCAGGATGGAAAAGACCTGTCACTTATTGATATCTTTGAGGGAGTGGGGAAAGTTGCGGCAGGAACAATGAGTGAAACTGCATTATGCGACCTGGAGCGTTGTGCAATGCCGGGCTGTGGGAGTTGCCAGGGACTGTATACGGCAAACACCATGGCATGTATGACAGAAGCAATGGGAATGTCACTTCCCGGCTGTGCTGCAATTCCCGCTGTTGACGCAGGAAAATTGCGCATTGCCCGTGAGACCGGAGAAGCCATCATCCCCCTTGTCAAAAAGCAAATCAAACCCCGGGATATCATTACAAAAATGAGCCTCCACAATGCAATCCGGGTGGATATGGCACTTGGAGGATCGACCAATACCGTGCTGCACCTGATGGCGATTGCAGTCGAGGCAGGGGTCCCCCTGTCACTTCAGGATTTCAATACGCTCGCAGAGGCAGTTCCGCATATTTGTGATATGCAGCCCTCCGGTCCGCATTCCATGCAGACACTCTACCGGGCTGGCGGTATCCCGGCAGTTCTCAAACGTCTGGAAAAGCACCTCGATGACTGCACTACCGTATCGGGTAAAAAAATCCTGCAGATAGCGAAAACTGCGAAGGTAAAAGATGAGCTGGTAATCAGGTCCCCCCGGGATCCGATAAGTCCGGCAGGAGGATTAAAGATTCTTTTTGGCTCTCTTGCACCCGACGGTGCTGTCGTGAAATGCGCTGCAGTACCAAAAGATATGTGGAAACATACGGGATCGGCACGGGTCTTTGATGGGGAACAGCTGGCAATGAAAGCAATCCTTGCCCGCGAGATCAACGAGGGGGATGTGATTATCATACGCTATGAAGGGCCACGCGGAGCCCCGGGTATGCCTGAAATGCTCTCCCCCACATCTGCGCTCATGGGCCTTGGGTACACCAGCGTTGTCCTGATCACTGATGGCAGGTTCTCAGGAGGTACGCGTGGTCCCTGCATCGGGCATATCGCCCCGGAGGCAGCGATTGGGGGGCCGATTGCACTCGTTTCCGAAAAAGACCAGATCGAGATCGATCTCTTCAGGAAAAAAATTGATATTTTGGTCGATGCAAAGACACTGGAGCAGCGTAAGAAAACATGGAAACCCATACCAAAACCACTTTCCGGTGTGCTTGCCCGGTACGCCAAAACCGTTGAACAGGCAAATCTCGGGGCGGTGCAAAGATAGGTAATTTACATTTTGGGTAAAGTATCAATAAAACCCCTAAATTTTTTTATTCTTACGACGATGTTTTCGAAAAATTTTATAACTTAAACTGAAATGAAAAAAGTGACTATGATTCAACAGTCATCCTTTTTCTTGTGATGGACCCTGTATACAGGTTTATCGCGTTGTGGAGGGTCGCCACAGTGGCGGGGGCGGAGGCTTTGCCGAAGCCCACAGGAGCATTATACAACCATGATTGGATATTATTTATGGAAGATTTTATGAAAAAATTAGGGGCTAAAATAACACTTTACCCTACATTTTATTAAAATTGTGAGGGATATATGATATTTAACCCTTATTGACGTGTATCCCGTTATCCTCACACACGTACCACCCCGAAGCGGTAAACAGGACGCTGGTATTCTCACAATGCTTTTCTGAATCTTCCCTTCGGCACCAGGATCTCAAACTTCGCACCCTTGCCCGGCTCACCAGTTTCGGTAATCACAATTCCGGTATATCCCAGGAGCTCGCGAATCAGGAACAGGCCAAAACCAGTTCCCTTACCATAGCCGAATTCGAATATTTTTTCTTTTTCATCAAGGGGAATTCCCTTACCATCATCCTCAAAGATCATGATTAGGGATTCTCCAGACTTTTGCGCATAAAGCCGGATTTTCGTCATATGGTGATCCCCATGTTTTATCGAATTTACCAGGAGATTATAAAAAACCCGGGGAAGGAGTGGATCTGCATAGAGTTCGATATCATCCATGTCCAGACGGATATCGATAGTGGTTGATGGAATCAGCATGATCACTTCCCAAAACACCTTTTTAACCGACTGCCAGGTTGGTGATGTTATCCCGATATCCTGGAGCGACCTGACAAATGCCATCTGGTTCCGGATAGACTCGACCGATTCGAGAGTTTTATCAAAAAATGTCTGCATCGCCTCGCGGGATGTCTTGAGCTGTGCACGCTCCAGGTAGTTCACAATAATCGATAGTTGATCAAGAATATCTCGTCGGGTAATACTAAACAGGAGATCGATTTTCATCGTGAGGGTCTCCTCGGTTACATCCTCCCCAATCCCGAGTATATACTGGAGGGTGTTTGTCGAATCAAAAATCGGGACAATGATCATATGGATGATACGCTGGCCCCGGTATTTGTCTGCAATTTTTTTATTACTTACCGAAACCTGATTGAGACGTGCCTCATTATCCTCTTTATCAATTAAAGAGACCATTTTTTGTGAAAACATCTCAGGATCTGTCCTGCCAATCACTTCAGTTGCAGGCAGGTTAAAAATCTGTTCGCTCGCTTTATTCCAGAAAGTGTATTTACCATCCTTCACACGTTTCATGAAGACAGCGACAGGCAGTTGATCGATCATTTCACGTTGGAGAATTTCGCCCTCATTTATTTGTTTGATGGAATCCTTTAGTGATCCGACCATCATGTTGATGCTGTTTTCCAGAATGGCAAACTCAGTACTCTGTGTTATACCGATCCGGTGGTTCAGATCACCCCGTGCAATGATATTCACATCATCAGCAATCGCTTTAATCGGGCGGGTTATACGTTGTGAAAGAATAAATGCAATGGCGCAGCCGAAGCTGATGATAAAAATCCCGATAATGAGATGGAACAAGATAAGCTGGTTGAGCGCATCCTGGATTAATCGCGTGCTATAGGTAATCTGAACAACCCTGCTTGGATCTGATCCATACTTATCCACTTTTAAATCAACAAAGAGATACCGGATTATCCATGCGTGTTCAGGGTCTGCTACTTCAAGGTTTTTGCGGTTTTTAATGACTTCATTGAGGTATCCCTGAACAGATTTTTCCGGAACGCTGCTATTGTCCAGCCGCCTCCCCATGGAATTATACACTGTGAACTGCTCCACATAGGGATTGAACGAAACAATTTTTTTGATTTCGCTCTGATCATCGAGATACTGGTCAATTTCATCAAATCTCGTACCTGCAAGACCGAGTTCAGCGATATACTTATGATCGGGTGTAGGCATATACGCAAATTTCCTGAACCGCCCTCCCCCCAACTTGTCACGGACGATACGATCAGCGAAAAATCCCTCTGAAAGGCGGATTTTTGTCAGGTACTCATAAAAGTATGGGACAACCTTAAAATCCTGACCGAGTTCCGGCGTATAGGTCGTTTCGACAATGACACCGGACTCATTGATCATATAGACCTCGTACTCATCGCCTAAGGAATTTTTCACACCGGTAAGGTCCATGTGGTCGGGTTCATTACCGCTCCGGGTATATTCCAGGAGGATCAGGTTCAATCCCTGTAACATATCTTCGTTAAGGGTATCTTCATAGATATTCCAGGAAACATCCTTGATCCGCAGCGCCTCAATAATATTTTGTTCTGTCTGTACCTGGAGAAGGAGGGATTCATGGTCAAAATTGTTCTTAGTATAAAGGTAATCATTCACGGTCATGAACCCGACAATACAAAGCACAAGCAGGATCATATAGAGTAAAAGGATGATAGAGAATGATCGGGTTTTTCGAACAGGCTGATCCTTTATGCTCATACTTACCTCAAAACTGTCAATGCTACGAATAATTCATAATTTCATCAGAAAATACCAATGACAGTGAATAATTCTGCAGTGATGATAAGTATTGTTATTTTTTAAAAATAGAATACAAATCCGAGCTAATCGCGGAATTAATGGAAACAACAGATACCAGGAATAGTTTTTAAATTCCGGTAATAAAAGTGTCTTTGGATTTTCTACTTCATTGCTTCGGTGATCACTTCTTTTACTTTCTCATCAGATTCTGCTTCAAGCGCTTGTTTCAGTGCGTCGTGCACTTTTTTTCCACCTATGGCACCAAGCGCCCGGATCGCCATCATCCGGACATACCTGTTCTCATCTTTTAACAGGATTATCATCGGATCTATGGCGTCTGAGTCTCCAAATTCGCGAAGACCTTTTACAGCCATATATCGCACGTGATCACGGTTATCCCTGAGTGCCTGGATGAGAGGCTGGACTGCTTTTTCATCAGCTATCTTTCCCAGCGCTTCGGCCGCACGGTACCGGGTCTCCCACTTGGGTTCTTTCATCGCAGCAGATAGCGGTTCGATTGCTGCTTTGCCAATCGCTGACAGAGCAAGCGTAGCCTGTTCGCGAACAGATTTGTCAAAGTCGCCCAGCGCTTCAATGAGTGGCTGGATGGCACGGGGGTTCTGTGCCTTCCCGAGCAGGTATGCGGCATATTGCCGGACCAATGGGTCAGTGCTGTCACGAAGGGAGTGTACTAGTCCCTCCACCCCTTTTTTCTCAAGTTCCTCTGCCCCGTCCGGTTTTTCGGGTATAGGTATTTCGCCCATAAATTCACCATGAAGTATCTCCCGTATTGTTATATAATGGCGATCACGGCTTGACAAACGCAAATCGAAGTTGAACAAAAATGTTTATTAAGCAGATTTTTTCTGATATGCATTTTTGACTATAGGTTTACACCCGTGCTTCAGTTCTCCCGAATGCGATAACCATCGAACAGGTAATATATCATCACTGTTATAAGCGCAGGAGCTGTATGGAGGGGACAGGCACTGTCCCCTCCTTCATCACAGCTGTTTTTACCTCATCGGTTAAAATGGAATTTTACGAATCCAAAAAAATACCATTGTCAGGATAACTGCTAAATAATTCGAAGTTTACGACGGGTATAAATATTTCACATGGCGATGCATTTTATATGAACTATAAAATCATCGCACTTCTAGTAGTGTGCATTGCATTGGTTGCAGCAGCCGGATGTACGGGGTTGCAAAGCACGAGCACTGGTCAAACATCCGCAGCGCAGGATTCCAGTAACGTACGCCTGTCTGAATCCAAGGTGGCGTATGGCGATAGTTATGCTCCCGTTCCTCAGTCAACGGGCGCGCCTGCGCAATCTGGTTCCGGCACTTCCGCTGTCGATACAAAGATCATCAAAACAGCATTCCTGGCAATCGAAGTAAAAGATGTGCCAGGATCTGTCGAATCCCTCAAAAACCTTGCAACCCAGAAGGGGGGCCATATATCCTCGACAAATATCCAGATTAATTACAATAACCGTCTTTCAGGTTCCGTAATACTCCGGGTTCCTGCAGCAGAATTTGATACCACGCTCACAGGTGTCAAGGCACTCGGCACGGTCAAATCGGTTTCCACGCAGGGACAGGACGTAACCGAGGAGTATGTCGATCTCCAGGCCCAGAAAGTCTCCTACCAGAACCAGCTGTCCCAATACAATGAGATCATGAAAAAGGCAGTGAAAGTGGAGGACGTTATTACTGTCCAGCAGCAGATCGACCGGGTCCAGACAGAACTGAACCGTCTTGAGGGCAGATTGAAATACCTTGACAGCCGAATCGATCTCTCCACGATTACCGTAAATCTCCAGGAACCCGAACCGGTTGGTGGTGAGACCGGTCATAACTTTATTTCGACCATTAATGAGGGAATCGCCGGGTTCTTTGGCATGATCGATGCTATCATAATCATCCTTTTCACCTTGCTTCCGCTTATCATCGTTGGTGGTGCCGGGTATGTAATCTACCGCTGGAGAAAAGGTAAGAAAGATGTGACTCCCCCTGAACAATCAGAGAGAGAATAATTGTTTTAACAAAGATCGTAATTTTTTTTTTGCTGGTCAGGCAATGTATGGATTTTTTACCGGTTCTATGATTATTTTTTGATCGGCGGTAGGGTAATTGGAGGGGCTCTTCCTCCGGTTCCGTCACTGGGCATTCCTGATTGTCGCACCAGGGAGCAGATTAATTCACGTAAATCTTCCGCATGCTCAAATCCCTTCAATCCAAATCTCCGGAACATCCTGCCCAAAATATCCTTCTGTCTGGATGGAGAGCAGGGAAATCCCCGGCATTCGCATCACAGGACCCTGGGTTATATCCGGGTCGTAATTTTGTCATAAAGGACAATGCCCGTCCTGCAGAACCAGACACCCCGTTTCCAGCTCATCTCATCATCCATCAGCTCATGCCACATGCTCACGGAATCGAGCCGGGCCCGGGCAACAAAGATCACGATAGGGATAAGCCCTCCGGTAAGGGAAATACCCCTAATAATCCAGTCAGGTTCTCCAAGCAATAATCACAGGACTATCGTGCAGGAAAGGATTAGCAGGTTAACCAGGATGAAGTCAACAATAAACCATGTTGTACGTGAACCCGAAAGTTTGAGCGATATATTAAGTGGAAATATCTGAATTTTTACCAGAGAAAATTCTCAAGATTGGTGATTTACTCAAATGAAAAAACATATCGGAAGAAAGGGAGTTATTCGGTATTTTTTGCAGGTGATGTTGCCGGTTTCAGGTTTTTTGTCAGTCCAAGGAATATTATAATCCAACCCTTGCTCCGCTGTTTCCAGGGGGCCAGGGGTTCGTTGCGGTTACTGTGGGTTTTATGGTCTTTTCCCAATCTTTAATAATCGTTGGAACAGTTGTGAGTGCGGTGCTGCTATCGGGAGTTCCCCGTTCACCATTTGCAATCATCGGGTAGAGGAAAAATGCTCCCAGAACAATGGCAACAATAATTATGACCACGATTATACCAAGAACTGCCTTTTTGCCAGGTTTAAAGCTAAGCCCTTTCCATGGTTTCTGCGGAACAGGAGGTTTGCCCAAAGGGGGCATCGTTTCGGAATAGCGGGAGTCAATGATAACCGGCCGTGCCGGTTCTGGTTGCTCCTCTGTCGGGAGGAAGGTTAGATCCGACCATGACGAAATTGATTCCGGGGGTGTAACGACAGATTTCTGCTCCAGTGGAATCTCGGGTTGCTGCGGAACTGCCCACAGGGTATTGGAGGGTACACTTGCTAGTGAAGGTTCAATGAGGGGTTCTATTGTCCGGATATCCTTATCGATCAGCGGAATATTTCTCGCTGCACGTTCCGCAACAGCCGGTTGGGATACTGCGGCGTTTGGTGTTGAGGGTGCTGCCATGCTTCCAGGAACAACGATCTGGGACCCGCAGCGGTTGCAAAACCTCGATCCATCCGGCACCCGGTTTCCACACCGCGAGCAATAGGTACCAAAGCCGGGTTGCGAAGCGTCAAACTCTTTTGCTACTGATGATGATGGAGCAGAAGCAGCGCGGCTCTCGATAATTTTTTTGACAGGAGCGAAATCATCTGCCTCTTTCTTCACTGCAGTTTTCTTTGCCACCGGTACATTGTGTGAAACGGAAGAACCAATAACCTCTATCCGTGGCGGTGCAGCACGGGTGGTTTTTTTAGGAGACTGCCCGACACCGGGGATTACTTTACGAATGACCTGTTCAAATGATGACGACGTATTCTCTCTCAGCACCCTGAACCAGTCATCCCGCTCCTTGATCCGGTTCCCTCCCGTTTGACGCGAGAAGGTAAGGATCATCTGCCGTGTCTCACCAGTCTTGGCCAATACAGACAATGTTATGATCTGGTCGCGGATCGCATTCTCGCCCGCTTGAAAATCTTTAAGCATGACAAGCGGAATCTCCTTTTGCGGCAGAATGTTTGTTATCCTGTCGATCAGGATTATCCGTTTGTTGGTAAGAATGCCTTCAAACGGGATCGACTTGACATAGATTCCCTGAGTCCGTAGAAGGATGTTTTCATCACTACGTAGTTCTGGATCGCCCATTACACATCACATTTTAAAAATTCTAGATTAATAAGGTGTAGGTAAGGACTACAAAAGACCGAGCAAAATTCAGTACAAAGGAGGGTTGAAATGTAAGGGAAAACAACAGCAACGCTCCTGCTGTTTCAATACGCGCCTGATGTTGAGTTTGAATAAATATTTTCACCGGGAATTTATTAAATAAACTCGACGTATATATACCATTCAGCTGATACGTCAACAATCGCGGTTTTAAGTGATCCCGATGGTGTTTTTCTGCCGGCAATGCGGAACGTGCTGTATGTATATGGGTGACTATATCGCAATCGAACACCAGATCGGTCCCTTTGAATTTGCCTGCGAATCAGTTTCAACCGGCACACCATTTATTGCAAGGATCGATGAAGATAAACGGGATATTTTTCTGGACAGAACGTTTCCGGATCAGCACCCGACGGCCTGCCGGTTTCTCAGACCCGAGGGAAATCTTGTCCGGTGCACGATTCACGAATCAAGTCCCTGTCAATGCAAG
>Ga0209048_10005550_pt1 | contig 11898 bp, 11 predicted proteins | sample FrelakmetCRP12CR_FD_187146 | JGI IMG/M metagenome (GOLD analysis project Ga0209048, IMG submission 187146) | Freshwater lake sediment microbial communities from the University of Notre Dame, USA, for methane emissions studies - CRP12 CR (SPAdes)... | ecosystem: Environmental > Aquatic >... | reverse complement strand
GGCTTTTTCATGGGCGGGCTGGTCATCGGGTCGTTAAAACCAACCAATACCTGGGATTTCTACACTTACTTCGTATTCGGGGCGGTTGTCCTGGCCTATACCGTTTGGCGCTACAGTAACCCTGAACAGTTTCACCTGCCATTGCCGGGGTGGGGGAAGCGTCTCCTGCTGGCGGTAGGCGCGCTGGCAGCCCTGGCAGCTCTTTCTCTTATATTGTATCAACCGTTCTCGCATTGGTTTGGTCAGGCGTACACTTCGGTCCAAATGTGGAAGGGCCCACGCACATCGCTGTCAATCTACCTGACCCAATGGGGTGTGTTCCTGTTCTTTATCGTCTCGTGGATGACCTGGGAGACGCACCAGTGGCTTGCCGGAACGCCCGTTTCCGCTCTGCGAAAACTGCGTCCCTACCGGGATCTGATCATTGCCGCGTTAGTCATCATTCTTATGGCACTGTTGGGCCAGCAAGCCTGGGTAATGAGTTCCTCCCAGAACGTTCCCTGGAAGGGTATCACCATTCTCTGGCTGGCTGTGCCACTGGCAGTCTGGGCAGCGGTTCTGTTATTCCGTCCCGGTATTTCCGATTTAAAGCGGCTGGTATTATTCATGATCGGCACTGGCTTACTGCTTACAATGATGGTTGAATTGATAGTCGTGGCGGGCGATATCGGACGGTTTAACACTGTATTCAAGTTTGGCGTTCAGAGTTGGGTTCTATTGGGAATTAGCGCCGCGGCCGCTTTTGGCTGGCTACTGGCAGAATTCCGCAAGTGGTTGCCAGGATGGCGTGCTGCCTGGCAGGGGGTGGCTATCATCCTTATTGTTGGGGCGGCGCTGGTCTTGCTGGTTGGCGGTGCAGACAAAATTCGTGATCGGATGACTCCTTCCACTCCGCACACTCTTGATAGTATGTCCTACATGGCCTATGCCCACTATTCAGAGTATGGTGTTGATATGGACTTGAGCGAAGATTACCGGGCCATTGGCTGGATGCAGGACAATATCCAGGGTTCTCCCGTCATCGTAGAGGCTGCGCCAGCCGGAGTCCAGTATGCGTGGCTGGGACGCTATTCAATATACACTGGCCTGCCTGATGTAGTGGGGTGGGAATGGCACCAGTCGCAACAACGCGTCCTGGATTCAACCACGGTAATCGCACGCGGCAGGGAAGTAGATGCATTTTATGCGACCACTGACCCCGCTGCAGCGACTGATTTCCTGAGAATGTACAATGTTCGATACATTATCGTCGGTCAATTAGAGCGTGCCAAATATATACCCGGTGCCCCGGGTGGACCTGTCCCCGGGGGAGCCCCGGATGGACTGCTTAAGTTCGAGGCGAATAACAATATTCTTTGGCACGAGGTGTACCGGGATGGCCAGACGGTGTTATACGAAGTCCCTTAAAAGAGCGAGGTAACCCGTGACCGATTCCATCTTTCATATTACTTCCAGGACTTCCTGGTCTGCTGCGCAAAAGGATGGTGCGTATTCGGCAGATTCTTTGACGAGCGAAGGTTTCATCCATTGTTCCAAAGCAAACCAAGTTTTGCGCGTAGCCAATAATATTTTCACTAATCAACAGGGACTGGTGATCCTGGTGATTGACCAGTCACGGCTCAAACCCGGAATACGGTGGGAAGCGGGGACGGACAAAACCGATGAGATGTTCCCCCACATCTACGGACCGATCAATCTGGATGCTGTTATGGGTGTACTCGACTTCTATCCGGGATTGGACGGGAAATTTGGTCTGCCTCAGACCCTTATGTCTATTGACAAATAATTATGGTCCATTTTTTTCTCTGGTATCTCCTCGTCACTTTCCTGGGTTGGTTGACCTTCCCGTTGGCATTTCGTTTATTCCCAGCGCTAGCCGACCGGGGATTCAGTCTGGCGCGCACTTTTGGGATGCTAATATGGGGTTACGCCTTCTGGATGATGGCCTCCCTGGGAATCGTCCAGAATGACGGCGGGGGGTTGTTACTGGGATTGGTGATTTTAGTAGCGGTTTCCGGGGCAGGGATAGTGCGGAAAGAGACACTCAAGGAGCTGGGGGTGTGGATTAGAAGCAATTGGCGGGTGATCGTTACGGTTGAAACCTTGTTTTTCCTGGCTTTTACCTTTCTAGCCTTTATCCGCGCTGGGAATCCTGAGATTGTCGGTACCGAAAAACCAATGGAACTGGCCTTCATCAATGCCATTCTGCGTTCGCCAACTTTTCCACCTCATGATCCATGGCTATCCGGCTATGCCATATCGTATTATTATTTTGGTTACGTGATGACTGCCATGCTTGCCAAAGCGACCGGGACATTGGGCAGCGTGGCTTTTAACTTGATGCTGTCGTTGGTGTTCGCTTTGAGTGCGGCGGGGGCATATGGTGTGCTTTATAACCTGTTGGCCGCATGGCGGAATAATCACCAATCGACAGCCCAAGCCCGCCCGTCAACGAGTATGCCGTTGCTAGGTCCTTTCTTTCTGCTGATCGTCAGCAACTTCGAAGGTTTTCTAGATGTTCTTCATAACCTGGGCATATTCTGGAAATATAGTACGGGTGGCACAGCCAGCTCGACTTTTTGGAAATGGCTTGACCTGAAGGATTTACGCGATGTACCCGCACTGCCTTTAGGCTGGATGCCGGAACGTTTTTACTGGTGGTGGCGCGCCTCACGCGTCATTACGGAATACAGCCTGGCCCAAGAATGGCACGAAATCATTGACGAATTCCCCTTCTTCTCTTACCTTCTTGGCGACCTGCATCCACACGTCCTGGCGATGCCGTTTGGATTGCTGGTTGTGGGGGTGGCGCTCAACATTTTCCTGGGTGGCTGGAAAGGGGAAACAAACCTGAGAATTTTCCGAGTGCCTGTTCCCCCGATGGGTCTGTTCTTCGGTGCGCTTGTTTTGGGGGGAGTGGCCTTCCTGAATACCTGGGACATCCTGATGGGTTTTGCCTTGCTGGTTGGAGCATATACGCTTATGCGGGTATTGGAATCTGGCTGGGCCTGGAAACGACTTGAGGATGTTTTTGTTCTGGGCGTGCCGCTCGGTCTGCTGGCAATACTGCTCTACATGCCCTTCTACGTCGGTTTCTCGTCCCAAGCGGGGGGTATTCTGCCCAATTTGGAAAACCCGACGCGCGGTGCTCAAATGTGGATCATGTTTGGTCCGTTGTTCCTGGCGATATTTGCTTACCTGATCTATCTCTGGCGCGTTGAGAAGCGTCTTGCAAATTGGAAGCTCGGTTTTGGTCTGGGGGCAATTCTAGTTTTATTCCTGTGGATTTTCTCCTGGCTGCTTGGTCTGCTTGCAAAACTAAAGATGCCCGATTTCGTGGCAAGTTATTTGGCGAACGAGGGCTTCTTGAACGCGGCACTGTATTTCTCAGCAGCTACACTTCGCCGAATATCATATATCGGCGGCCTGTTGACATTGCTGGTCCTGCTTGGCATGGCTTTGGGATTTCTTTTAAAGGCGGATAAAGGTGGCCTGAAAATAGGGGTTAATGAAGAAAAAGAGCAACACCCTTTACATTTTGTGCCTCAACCCAGTTCCTTTATCCTTTTCCTTATTCTCCTCGGTGCATTGCTTGTGCTGGCTCCCGAATTTGTTTTCCTGCATGACCAGTTTCCAAACCGCATGAATACCATTTTCAAGTTCTATTACCAGGCTTGGTTGTTGTGGAGCCTGGCGTCAGCATTTGGGGTGGCTGTATTGTTGCAAGATCTACGCAACGCCTGGAATTGGGTTTTTCGGATTGGCCTGACGCTTGTACTTTTCATGGCGCTGGTCTATCCAATTCTTGGCTTGCTCACCAAGACTAATAATTTTAAGATCCTGGCTTTTACTCAAAACCTGAAAGCGGCGCGGGCAGGTGGTGACCAACGTGCCTGGCAGACCGCTGCCCAGGTCTGGACGCTGGACGGGGGAGCGTTCTTCGACCAAATCTACCCCGATGATATGGCCGCGGCGGCCTGGCTGCGCACCGCACCTTATGGCGTTATCGTCGAAGCGACAAAGCCGGATGCCAGTTACTCAGACTGGGCCCATATTTCCATATATAGTGGACTGCCAACTGTGCTGGGCTGGCCAATGCACGAAGCTCAATGGCGCGGCACCTATGAACAGCAAGGCACCCGCCTGGATGATATTCGCCGCCTGTACGAAACGTCCAGCTGGGAGGAAGCCCAGACCATTCTCTCGCAGTATGGGGTTCGGTATGTTTACGCCGGTACGCTGGAGCGAAGTACATATCGCCTCAATGAAATAAAATTCCAGCATCACCTCACACCTGTCTTTCAACAAGGGCAAGTGGTAATTTATGAGGTACCGTAAACGTGATATCTCAATGCCGATAGCCACTTATTCATGCTAAAATACCGCCAATGAAAAACCGTCCCATCACTCTTGAACATGCCCTTTACTCCCTGGCATTTGCACTTGCCGTCGGCCTGCGTTTCTTGCACCTTGGTGCGCTGCCGCTCTCCGATTTTGAAGCGAATTGGGCGCTCCAGGCATTGCGGGTGGCCCAGGGTTTGAAACCCGCCCTCGGTCCCAATCCAGCCTATGTACACCTGACCGCGGTTCTATTCTTCATTATTAGCTCGACGAATTTCCTGGCTCGTTTTTGGCCCGCACTGGCAGGTAGTGTGCTCGTCCTGGCATCCTGGTTTTTACGCACCCGCTTCGGGCGCATCCCTGCGCTTGTACTGGCATTTGGGCTGGCGCTCGATCCCGGCTTGGTGGCGATGTCGCATCTGGCGGGCGGACCAATCCTGGCAATCACCTGCCTTGTCATGAGCGGGCTGATGTGGTTGAATAGGCGCCGTTCCGCAACCGGTCTTTTCGCTGGTCTGGCGCTGCTCTCCGGCCCTTCGGTGTGGTTCGGCCTCCTGGGGTTGGCGCTGACTTGGGCTTTCACCTCGGTATTGTGGAGAAGGGTCCCAATACAACCAGAAAATAACCAAGGCGGTGAAGAGACGGGCACGGATCCTATACCTAGCCGTTGGGAAGAATATCGGAGTGCGCTCGCCTGGGGGTTGGGTACTCTCCTCCTCGTGGGCAGCCTGTTCATCCTCTCTCCAAAAGGATTGTCAGCTTTTGTTATGTCGTTCGTAGAATCTCTGCGCGGCTGGTGGACGCTATCAGATGTTCCGCTCTGGAGACCTTTGCTGACTCTGCCCGCTTACGAAATACTGCCATTGGGATTCGGTATAGCCGGCGCAGTACGCGGCATCCTGAAAAGGGACACCGATTCCATCCATCTGGGGGTCTGGGCATTGGTAGCGCTGGTTCTGTCACTCATTTACCCCGGCAAACAAACAAGTGATCTGGTCTGGGTGCTTCTCCCGCTCTGGGCGCTGGCAGCCATCGAGCTGGGTCAGCACTTTGATTTTGAAGGCAGAAATCGCTGGGAGTTGGCCGGTGTAATGGTGCTGGTAGTCACGCTGATGGTTTTCGGCTGGCTCGATCTGGCAGGCGTCACGACAATGGATTTGAGTACGGAACAAGCACATATGAGACTATATCTGCTGATCGCAGTGGTACTCTTGATTGCTTTGAGCTTGCTATTAGTGAAGACTGGCTGGTCCTCGAACGCAGCCCGTTTGGGAGGGGTATGGGGCGGTGTAGTCGCGCTGACGGCATTCACGGTCGCTATGAGCACCGGCGCGGCGGGTATACGTGAACCATTGACTGTCGAACTATGGCAACCAGAGCCACGAACTGGCCGCGTGGACGTGCTGCTGAAAGTTGCCGATCAAATCTCGAACCTGAATACCGGCTATAACGATCAATTGCCATTGGTGGTTCTTGGCGTGGAATCACCGGCCCTGGATTGGGTATTTCGCGACTGGCATGTACAAGATGTTAACCAGTTGACCCCAGATGCGAATCCCGAAATGGTGATCTCTTCCATTGACAAGTTGAACCTGGCAGCAGATTATCGGGGCGAGGCGCTCCCGCTGAGAGAAATTGCGGATTGGGATCATGCCACACCTTCCGACTGGCTGAAATGGTTCATCTACCGCCAGATGCCCATCTTGCGAGAAGACATTATCCTGTGGGTGCGATCTGACCTGATGATTGACAGCCAGGGACTTCCTACCCCCTGATTGCTTGATTCCTATGCGTATCCCCAATATCATCGCCATAGACGGACCGGCGGCATCGGGCAAATCCACCTTGGGACGGCGGTTAGCCGACTCTCTTGGTTACCTATTCTTCGACACCGGCGTCATGTATCGTGCAGTAACTTGGGGCGCGCTCCAACGCGGTCTGGAAATAACCGATGAGGCGGCTGTCACTAATTTGGCTGAGACTGCACAAATCGATGTACGCTCTCCTTCGAAGGACGACGGTCGTGCCTGTGACGTTCTGCTCGATGGGGTGGACATTACCTGGGAGACTCGTCGCCCGGATGTGGAAGCCAATGTGTCACCGGTTTCCGCCTATAGGGATGTACGCCGGGCATTAGCTTCCCAGCAGCGTCGCATCGGCCTGCGCGGGCATGTGATCATGGTGGGGCGTGATATCGGGACGGTTGTCTTGCCTGAGGCAGATCTGAAAATTTACCTGGATGCCTCTGCGGAAGAACGTGCGCGGCGGCGGTACAAGGAAATCCTTCAGCGCAGCGAGCAGGCTGATTACAAACAAGTCCTGGCTGGGGTTCGAATGCGGGATGAGATCGACTCGACCCGCGCTTTCTCGCCCTTGCGTGCTGCTCAGGATGCTGTAATCATCGACTCTGACAAATTGAATGCGGACGAAGTTTTTGCCGGAGTGGAGGCATTATGCCGCTGACAGAATACCGCCCTGCCTGGTGGCGGCGCTGGCTGGCGCGCCCCTTACTGCGCGTGGTCTTGCGGGCGGTTTTCCGGATTCTCGCCCCGGTGAAGATTACCGGTTATGGAAACGTCCCGAAGGGCAAACCATATATCGTTGCCATTAACCATGTCTCCCTTTTCGATCCACCCTTTGCCGGTGTCTTTTGGCCAGAGCAGGTGGAAGTGATGGGTGCTGCGGAAGTCTGGGATAGGCCAGGGCAGAACATCCTTGCCCGCTTATGGGGGGGCATCCAGGTCCATCGCGGCGATTATGACCGGGCAATGTTTGAAACGGTCCTGGCGGTTCTACGGAATGGATATCCCCTGTTGATCGCACCGGAAGGCGGTCGTTCGCATGAGCCGGGGCTGCGGATCGCCAAGTTGGGGATCGCGTATCTCGCTGAGCAATCTGCGGTGCCGGTCATCCCGGTAGCCATCGTCGGCACAACCGACGATTTCTGGCGAAAGGCCAAGAAAGGCAAACGACCCAGGTTGGAAATGCGGATCGGTAAACTTATCTATTTGCCTCCGGTTAATGGGAAAGGCGAGAGTCGGCGCGAATCCCGCCAGCGCAACGCTGACCTGGTGATGCGCTCCATGGCGGGATTGCTGCCTGAGGAGTATCGCGGTGTCTACTCCGATAGTGCCATTTTCCCCGACCCCCAAGCCCGTTAGCAAAATTTGGCGCCCGAACCTGACCCGCCTGCCTGAATTGTCCGTCAGCCGGCGTCTTTTCCGTCGCTTTTTTCAGTTGGTTTGCCGGGTTGTCGTCTTCGTCTGTACCAAGATGACGATACGGGGGCTGGAGAATTATCCCCAACGCGGCCCGGCACTGGTTGTCATCAACCACCTGGGTGACCCGGACGCGGTCCTGGTGGTGGCGGCTTTGCCGGATTTTCCCGAAGTGATTGGCAAAATCGAATTGCGCGACATCCCCGTCCTCCGTTTACTTGCAGACATGCTTGGTATCATCTGGGTTCATCGCGGCCAGCCAGACCGGCGGGCGATTTCCGTCGCGCTGCAGGCATTCCGTCAGGGGCGCAGCATTATTATTGCCCCAGAGGGGCGCGAGTCCGTCACCGGCGCACTGGAGGCAGGGACTGAAGGAGCAGCTTTCCTGGCGTTAGAGGCCGGGGTGCCGGTAGTACCGGTCACTATAACGGGCAGCGAGTTCAGGCGCATCGAGAACAACTTGAAAAAGTTTCGCCGGACCCAGGTTACAGTTACCGTGGGAAAACCCTTTATTTTGCCGCAGCTGGTCAAGCGCCAGGATGCAATGCGGGAGGGGACGCGTCTCATCATGGAGAAACTCGCTCTTCAACTCCCGCCTGAGTACCGCGGCGTTTATGCATATGTTGAAAAATAATTAGGCTTGATATGATTGCCGTGCTGCAAAGTGTCATTGTCTGGGAGAAAAGCATGTTGGGGAAGACAGTACCTGCTTACTGATCGTCCGCTTTGGTCAAGTGAATAGGAAATAGAAGTAGAAGGTTGTCACGAATGAATGATCTCCTCTTGAGTTTGTGACAAGGGGGGAAGGTGACGATACCGAGACATTCCGTACCTTCTCAGTGCGGATATTGAGCCTGGGTGTGTGAGGTATATATTGGCAGGTTTCCAACGTGATTTTCCTTTGACCGAATCACCCCCCTCGGTTATAATTGCCACCCGTCCACTAAAACCCCAGCGGAGAAACCGCTGTTTGGTGTTTTAATCTTTATTATTGGAGTTTATAGATGCCCAAGCGAACTTATCAACCCAAGATCAGACGGCGCGTGCGCGTGCATGGCTTCCGTCAACGCATGTCTAGTGCGGATGGCCGTCAGGTGCTCAAACGGCGACGCCTAAAGGGCCGTATCCGCTTAACCGTTCGCAGCAACGAGCACGTCAAGCACGTCCGCTGGTAGGAATTTGGCAGCTGAGCGGTTTGTTATCCGCATTTGCGAAGGCGAGCGCAGGTGAAACGAGGTTTTCGCCTGACCCGGGCAACTGATATCAAGAGGGTCCGGCGTTCCGGTAAGTCGTATGCCCACCCGCTTGTTGTTTTGTACGTGCTCAAATCGGATATTCCCGAAACGCACGTCGGAGTGAGCGCCGGGTTGGCAGTCGGGAATGCAGTCAAGCGCAACCGAGCCAAGCGTCTACTACGGGCGGCAATGAATGAGCTCATTCCGGAGACCGTCGCCGGGGCCAACCTGCTGCTGGTCGCCCGTCCCCCGCTCCCAGTTGCCAATGTCAACCAGACACGTGAAGCGCTTTCTATATTACTGAGGCGCGCCGGTCTCCTTTCCCAAGCTTATGACTTTTGAATACCTGCCTCACGATTATTCTCACGAGCCACGCCTGCGCGACTTGCCCCGCACGATGTGGAATTGGCCACGCCTGGCTATATTGGGACTCATCCGCTTGTACCAGGTGAGTTTTGCCAAGACCTTGCCGTCCGATACCTGCCGCTTCTATCCATCATGCTCACACTATGGTTATCAGGCGGTTTACAAGTTCGGAGTGTTTAAAGGCGGGGGGATGGCTATCTGGCGGGTGTTGCGCTGTAACCCGTTCAATCGCGGGGGCTACGACCCCGTTCACTAGAGAGGCACGACTCCATGAAGAAAAAATATCTGGTTTTGATTGGTCTGCTGCTAGGACTGGCCGTGGTGCTGGGGGGGTGCGCTACCGGTTTGACGGCTTCTTCCTGGCCTGGTGTAACTGCTGACGCAAACAATGCCTATATTGCCGGCGGCCCGTACGTGTTTGCCGTCAACCTGCAGACCGGAGTGGAAGTCTGGCGTTTCCCAGCCAAGGCCGCCAATGCCACTCCTTTCTATGCCACGCCAATGTTAACTCCTGACGGGCAGTTGATCGTGGGCAGTTTCGATCACAAACTCTACAGTCTCAACCCGCAGAGCGGCGCAGAGAACTGGCGTTTTGAGCAGGCTAAGGGTCGCTGGATAGGTGGCGTATTGGTTACGACAGATACGATTTATGCAACCAATGCCGATTACAACCTGTATGCCCTGTCCTTCACCGGCAAATTAAAGTGGATCTCTTCTTTCCAGGCGGATCAGGCGATCTGGGGCAGCCCGGTTTCGGATGGGACGAATGTCTATTTTGGCACACTTGGGCGGCAAGTCTATGCTGTGAATGCCCAAACCGGCAGGAAAGTCTGGATACAAACCGTAGACGGAGCCATTCTTGGTTCGCCGGTGCTGGGCCCAAACAACACCCTTTACGTCGGTACTTATAGCGGATTACTCGTCTCGTTAAACACACGCAATGGCGAAATCATCCAAAAGGAAACAGCTTCCTCCTGGATCTGGTCTGGCCCAGCCCAGGATGGGACGAACGTTTACGTTGGTGATGCCAACGGCATGTTTTACGCTTTTCCGATGACCGGTGCTGGACAGCCTTGGACACAGCAATTGAACGGGACCATTATCGGCACCCCATTGGTCAGTGGTACTACCATCGTGGTTGGGACTGAGTCGGGAAAAGTTTACTTTATGGACAATACCGGCCAGAACGTCCGACCCGTTTCGGTCCCCGGGAAAATATACGCCACCCCAGTTGCTGCCGGGGCACTGATCCTGGTTGCACCGACTGGCGGAGATAGTCTACTCGTGGCCCTTGATCAAACCGGGGCCACCAAGTGGTCGTTCACAGGTAAATAAGGAATTGAACCATGTGGGAAACCATTATTGTCAACCCCTTTACGAATGCATTACTGTTGATCTATAAACTGATCGGCGGGAATTTCGGGATTGCGATCATCCTGTTCACCATCCTCATCCGCCTGATAACCCATCCATTGATGGCATCGCAGATCAAATCCAGCACGAAGATGACAGAGTTCCAGCAATCGAAGCAATGGCAGGATATTCAGAAGAAGTATAAGGGTGATAAAGAGAAATTGGCTCAAGAGCAGATGAACCTTTACAAGGAGCTTGGCATCAGTCCATTTGCCTCCTGTCTGCCGTCGATTATCCAAATCCCGCTGATTTTCGGCCTATATCAAAGTATCATGCGTGCCCTAGCTGCCACACCTGGTCAATTGCTTATCCTGACCCGGGTTGTATATCCCTTCTTCCACCTATCCGCCCTCGTGCCGCTTAACAGTCAATTCTTGTGGATGAATCTAGGCCAGCCAGAACGCATTTATATGTTTGGGGTTGGCGTCCCGCTGCTGGCAATCATTGTCGCGATCACCACATATGTCCAGTCCAAAGTGACCATGCCAGCCTCCACCAATCCTAACGATCAGGGAGCCATGATGAATAAAATGATGGCGCTCTATATGCCGCTCCTGCTGGGCTATTTTGCCCTGACATTTGCCTCTGGTCTATCTATCTACTTCATCACTGGCAACCTCATCGGAGTGGCGCAATATGCTCTGCTCGGCAAAGTCAATTGGCGTGCTTTAATACCAGGTTATAAACCTGATACGACGGTCCTGGTGAGGAACAAATGAACGAACGGACTACTCTCGAAAAAATCGCTCCAACGGTTGAAGAAGCCGTCGCGAATGGATTAGCCGAACTCGGCATAACCGCAGATGCTGTGGATGTAGAAATCTTGGATAACGGCAGCCGCGGACTATTTGGAGTCGGCAGCCGTCAGGCACGCGTCCGCCTTACAGTCAAAATTTTGGCTTCCGGAGCAGATACCAGTGCTGAGAAACCAGCAACCATCAACGCGAAAACCTCTTCTCGGTTGCATGAAGACGTATCGGAAGAAGTTTCGGAAGATGCATTCAAGGTACTAGACGACAACTTACTATTCATTTCTCGCCAGACCGTGGCCGAACTGCTAGAAAAGATGAAAGTTCCCGCGCACGTTGAAGTCCGCTATGGGGAACCCGACGAGGAAGGTCAGCGTCCTGTTTTAGTGGATGTTCAGGGCGATGATCTGGGTGTGTTGATTGGCCGTCGAGCTGAAATCCTGAATGCATTGCAATATGTCGTCAATTTAATCGTCAGCAAGCAAGTGGAACACTGGGTTCAGGTGGTGGTTGATGTGGAAGGTTACCGGGCGCGGCGTGAACGCCAGTTGCGCCAGATGGCTGTCCGCATGGCCG
>Ga0209048_10005549_pt1 | contig 11898 bp, 13 predicted proteins | sample FrelakmetCRP12CR_FD_187146 | JGI IMG/M metagenome (GOLD analysis project Ga0209048, IMG submission 187146) | Freshwater lake sediment microbial communities from the University of Notre Dame, USA, for methane emissions studies - CRP12 CR (SPAdes)... | ecosystem: Environmental > Aquatic >... | reverse complement strand
CGAGCAGGAACTGACACTGGCAATTGCCGCTCTCAATGAGACAAAAAAACAACAGGAAGCGGATCTGACCCGGTTGAAGGGTGAGCTGGAAGCAGAATCCTGCCAGCGGAACTCCGTAGAAAATCAGTTGGGATCATTCCAGCTGGATAAGGAACAGGTGGAATCATCGTTTCGATCTACAATAACTGCTCTTAAAGAGCAGCTTGATGAACTGCAGGTGCAGTTAGATACCACCCGTTCAGCACTTCAAAACGAAGAGAATACCACAAAATCGCTCAGGGAAAATCTCGCTGAAATTGTTGCGGAAAACGAAAAAACCGAAGTAAGGGTAAAAACAGATCTGGAATCGTACAAAGCGACTTTTATAAGACTGAAACGTGATCTCGATGAAGCGACAGCAATTCCAAAAACGCTTGAGAGGAATCTTGATACCGTAAAAACACAGAACAAAGCGCTTGTCGATGAACTGAATCTGGCAAATCAGAGCAAGGAACAATCCATTCAACAGGTACGTTCGCTTGTTGACGAACTGGGAAAGGTAAAGACAGCACTTGATACCGAACGAAGTCTGAACCAGGCCGGTGATAAGAGTATTAAGGCATTAATGCAGACCATGCAGAGTCTTGAGCAGGATCTCCGCACATCTGGTGAAGAGCGGGATAAGCTGAATGAAATACTAGAAAATGAACGGAGGTTGCGACTGACCGCTGAGGACAAATCGAAAGCAGCGGCTCAGGAACAGGCACATCTTGAACAGGAACTTCGTGCGGCAACTGATGAGCGGGCGCGTCAGGAAACCGATCGGGCTCTAAAGATTCAGAATCTCGAAAAGGAGTTCGAACTTGTATGCAATTTGCAGAAATCCCTTGAAGAACAGGTCAGTATCCTCACTAAGGAAAAATTACAAGCAGAAAAGAATGTCAAAGCGCTCACTGATGAACTTGATCAGGCGAGAATTGCACTTGCCGATGAGTGGGTGGATCACATGAACAGTGACGAATCGTTCACCGCTGTCGTTGAAGAGTCACAACCCCGGTCTTTTTCCATGGAAGAAGCGGCCGGGATAAAAAAAGAAAACGGTCGGGAAATCACCACAAAAGAGTCAAATCTTCCGGTGATTGAGTGGTCTACATCTCATGCACTTGTGATGGTAACAACTCCCGATATACAAAAATCTCCTGTTTCAGAAAATGAGCCGATTTCACACGAACCATCTCCGGGCATTCCTGATGTTTCCCCGGAAGCGGTTACTGATGTCGTGAATAATTTTTGTGATGAGGATCTTTTTGAAGATGATGAACCTGTCTCAACAAAAGCTGATCTTGCACCGAAATCCGCCGGGGTCACTGAATCCGGGCCAGAGAAAACCAGGGAGGAATTTTCAGCTGAATTTCCGATTTCGGACTCGGAAAAAGGAGAGGCAGGGTATCGTGATGATGGGCAAACAGATGAGGACGCCGATGAAGAACCAGAAAGTGACAGCACCGGAAAAATTACCGATGAACCTGGCGGACCGAGTCCCCACGTCGTTTTCTCATTTAACCGCAAACAATGGTTCGATCTTCTTAAGTGGGCACACCACTCCACAACGCTCACCCACGATCAGCGGTTGCAGATTGTCAGGATGGGGCGGTTGATCCAGAAAGACCGGAAACTGACAAGAAAGCAGGAAGAACAGGTCAAAGAGATGATCTTATTAGTCCAGGCAATGGGATACACCCCAACGTAAAAGGACACAATTTTTTATGCAGATTAGGGAGTTTTCTCGCCTTTGATGTACAGCTCTAAAACGAGTTATACATCGATGAGCAGTGATAATGAACCTGGTACTATCCGTAAAAAACAGAAATGCAAGGCAGCAGTGCCATGCCAGATTTTATTACGTCCAGGAAAGAGGTGATATTCAGGAAGTCCCCGGCTCATATCCAGAACACCCTTTTGATCGGGGATTCCACTTCCTTCTTAGTATTATTCTATTGATTGGTACCTGACCAAGGAGACATCATTGCAGGTGCACGCTGTCCGGGCACTTACACGCGCCATCCACTCTATGGTTACTTACCAGTTAAATCCGGAAGTGCCGGTAAGCCCCATAACAGAGGATTAAAAGCCCGCAGACTATCCCTGCATACAGGAATGGTTGACCCTCAATTGAGAACCCCAAAAACCCATTAGCTTCCGGCTCCGCCCCGCCATCTCCTGAGATTCCCAGGGCATGCTGGAACCGCTGTTCAATACCCATCGGACCTGATATCTGGAATGCCACCAGCGCTGCGATCCCCATCATGGCGATAATTACCGCAAAGATAATACACTCTTTTCCCGTGCTTGTGCTGATCATGGCCGTTCACCTTCCAGCATATCCGGCCTGACCCTTATGATATAGGCAATAATCATTCCGGTGATAATGGCCTCAATGATCGCGACACCTATGTTAACACCGGCCAGGAGGGAGAGGCCGGCTAAGACCTGCGACGGGGTCTGGGTAACTCCCTGGATACCGGAAACTAGGACGATGACGATCATGGCAAGATTGCCGCAGAACAAACTTGCAAGTGTTGCGATCCCCCCACGGGTAAAGGCGCCTGAAAAGATTCTTTTCAGCGCACGGAATAAGGTATACGCAACAACCACTTCGATGACATTGATGAGCAGGTTTGCCCCGATCATCCCCCAGCCCCCATGACCGATTGCTGCGGAAAGGATGTTGATGATCAGAACGACAAAAGAACCTATAGCAGGCCCGACGAGTATACCGATCAGGGGCGTGAGATTGAGGTGCACCCCTCCAAAGAGCGGGATATTTACCTGGAATATCGCAAAAGCGGCAGCAGTACAGAACGCAGCGAGGGTTATCTTACGGGTATCGATTTTTTTGACTGACCTTACCCAGAAAAGAGCGACAGATATCAGTATGAGCGCAATCGCCCACCAGACAACAACCCAGAACAGGGTAAATGATCCGTCTTCAAGATGAATATGCGCCATGGTAAAACCCCGCTGCATTGATTACCGCAGGTTATCTCAACTGTATAAACAAATGGATGGGAAAAATAAATACTTTATGAAATTTTTGGTATCTCCCCAAATTATTGCATTCATTCTTGTGGGGTATTATTTCCTGTCGATCAATTCCATCAGGTCCTCTATAGTTAGCGGATGATGATCCTCCTGTATCCCCCGTGTCTGACAGTAGGCACGATATACCTGGACGATTTGGGGAGGTTTTAACCCGGTTTCCCGAAGCAATACCGGATCGTAGAATATCTCGGCAGGTGTCCCCTCGGCAAACACGGATCCCTGCCTCACAAGACATATCCGGTCTGCTATCCGTGAGGCAAGGTCAAGGTCATGGGTCGCGATTACAACACTGATCCCGAACCGTTGTTTTAGATCAAAGATAAGATTTTCAACCATCCCGCTGTGAACCGGGTCGAGATCGGAGGTTGGTTCATCCAGTGCGATAATACGGGGTTTCATGGCAAGAATGCCGGCAATAGAGACCAGCCGCTTCTGACCCCCGGAGAGGTAGTTGGGTAATTTACCGACAAGGTCTGCAGCCCCGACAGCCCCGAGAGCCTCCATGGCTGCAGCTTTCGCTGCATCGACTGACATGCCCATATTACGTGGACCGAACATCACATCGTCAAGCACGGTTGGAGCAAAGAGCTGGTCGTCAGATCGCTGGAAAACCAGGCCGACCTCACGCCAGAGATTGGAATGTTCTCCCGTTGTGATTGACCTGCCATTCACCGCAATATTGCCCTCTGATGGGGTAAGCAGGCCGTTTAAATGTTCGATGAGTGTGGATTTTCCTGATCCGTTTGGTCCGCATAAAGCGACGATCTCGTTTTTCTGGACATAGAAACACATGTTGTGGATGCCGACACTTCCATCAGGATAAATGTGGCTCGCACAATCTACATGGATCAACTCACGTTCTTTATCATTGTGTGTACAGTGGGGAATGCCTGCAGGATCAGCACGGATGATGGTCATAGTGGTACTATCCCCCCCATGGCGGTATCCCTGAGTGCCACTACGATTACAAGAGCAGCACAAATACCGATGATAACATATTCATACAGATGGAGTGCCGGGACTTCGACTGCTGTACCAAAGGATCCGGAATACCCCCGGGCGATCATTGCCTTGTGCACTCTTTCCGACCGTTCAAATGAGCGGATAAATACCAGCGCGAAAATCTCGGCAAACATCTGTCCCTGCATATGGATGCTGTGGATGAGCCCCCCGCCCCGGGAACGTACCGCTTTGAGTATTGCGCCGGTCATGGCAAGGGTGAGGAACAGGAACCGGTACGCCATGAGAAAGATCTGGTCAATAGGAGTCGGGAAGATACGGTAGATCATAGCCGAAAAATGCCGGTACCGTGTTGTCATGAGGAAAAATAATGAATACGTTACCGCGATCAGCGCTTTGAGCAGTAATATAATGATGAGCAGTATACCATTGTCGGTGAGTATACAGGGTATTCCGCCAATTGAGAAGGAAATTACCGCGTTTCCCGGTTCATTCCATGCCATGATGCCAATTAAGGAAAGGACAAAGATAACGGGTAGAGCGTACCAGGCAAAAAGTTTTCTGACCGGAAGGCGTGCTCCTGCATACGCTCCAAGAACGATACTATACAACCCGGCGAGAATGAACAAATCCTTTGTTAGGGTAATCAGGAAGATAATGAGAACAAGCAGTGAAAATTTTGTCCAGGGGCTTACCCGTGAGAAGCAGGTGCGCCGGGTTTCTGCATAGTAGGTAATCAGGTTCAGATCAGGTATATGATCAGAGAGGGATGTTGCGCTCACGATGTATCCTCCATCATGCACATAAAAAGGGAGTCCGTATGTCAGTTAGGCATCCTCTGCCCCGCACTCAGGACACGTGGTGCCATGAGTTATTTCACCGCAGACTCCCTGACGGGGGTGACCCATGGCATGACAGATCCGATCGATTGCGTCCCGGGAGACGAGACCTTCAAAACGCGCGACTTCGCTGCACGCCAGTTCATGCGAAATCCCGTAATGGGTCAGCATGAGTGCAAGTATCCGGTGCCTTTTTATGCAAAATTCGGCATAACGTATTCCCTTTTCTGAAAGGCAGACCCCATGGTAGGGTGTATGGGTGATATACCCTGAATCTGCAAGTTCGCTGATTGTTTTTGTGATCGTTGACGGGTCGACCCCGAACCGTGAGGCAAGGTTGTTGGTCTTCACTGAACCCCCCCGGCCAAAGAGGTACTTGAGATATTCCACCTTTTTTGCCGAGAGCTCAAGACCATCCGATATATCCATAGTATTTCGTATGTGCCATCCTTGCACAATAAAGTTTGGTATGACACCAAATTTTTTCCCTTTAGCATAGCAAGGGTGGATGTTATCCCATGGAGAACAGGGAAAAACAGGAGTCCTTTATCAGTATCACTGATATGCATATATCGTTCATCCCTTTCCTATGCAACGATGCACAGAATAAGACCAGATTGATAAACTCTTACCGTTATCGATGACCGGTGACAATGCCGTGGGATATCCGGGTAAGGGAAAGTTCACCAGAGCACAGAGCATCATCTTTTGACACACTATAAACAAAAATTGTTTGAAATGATACCTCAGTACCAAAATTAAAAAAAAATGATCAGATCAAATCTGTTTTTTGCAGCCAGACACCGGTTGCCATATACAAAGATCCTGCAATCAGAATTGCACCAACGATGAAAAGAACCACACTATATTCCCCGGATACGAACGCAGCATACATCAGTCCTGCAATCGAATATGCCCCGTACAGTAGAACAACAGCTGCCAAAAAGAGTCCGGTGATGCCAGCGGCTCCAATAAGGACCAGATCATCCATGGTCTATGATGGATATTTCCTCTATAAACCGTTTAGGTTTTTTATCTGATTATGCGATCCTCATTCAAGGTACTGTGCAAGCACCTGGTCATAGAGCCGATCAACATTTTCCCTTGTTTTTTGAACAACAGGAAATCCCGTGTAGCGAGGGTGACGGGAAAGCCCGATATCCTCCGGAAGATTAAGCCGGTACTGGCTCTGTGAATGGAACCATCTCCGTTTTTCATAATACCCTGACAGGTATTCCTGCTCAGTCTGCCCCGGTGTCGGGATGAACAGGGCATGTTGCTTTCCGAGTTCTGCAATCTCCATAATAGAAGTGTATCCTGAACGACAGATGATACATTTCGCACGGTTCATAAGGTACTCTTTCTCTTGTGTTGATGCATAAGCCATAACCTGGCATTTTTTTGATTGTTTCTGTTTATCGTGGTTCATTGGGCTGCCAAGCAGGATAACACTGGTTCCTTCCAATTCATGGATCTGGTCCACGAGGATTTCTTCAAGCCGCGTTCTCTGGGGTTCCGGCCCCGATATCATAACCAGATAATCAAGATCCTGCGTAATGGCCTGCCGGTGGGTGCTTGTCAGGATGCCAGAAAAATACGCTCTTTTTCTTGTTTCATCAGTTCCCGGACGGGATAGTTTTCCGGCAAGTGCTGTCGGACCAGGAGGATTGTCAGGTACAATAACCTGCAGGTATTTACCATGCAGGTATCCGTTCATGGCAACCGCGAGGAGTTCTACCGGCCAGAAGATCATGGGGAGATGATAGTGAAGCTGGTGAGTGATAAATACTGAAGGGATTGTTGAAGAATAGACACCCAACCGGTTGTCGCTTATGATCAGGTCGTACTGGTTTTTTGCCAGAATGGCATCCAGGTTTTTCCTTTCACCGGAAATTGCCCTGAGCATAAGCGGGAAGAAGGCAACAAATTTTGGCAGAAAAAACCGGCTCTCACTATAGGGAACTGGATAATCAGGAAAAGTGATGAAACGGCATTCGGGAAATTCTCTTTCAAGGACGGCCAGTGCATTTCCGCAGGCCGCGATTGTCACATCATGGTGTTGATCAAGCAGTTTTTTTATTATCGGGATATCCCGGGTTGCATGACCCAGACCCCAGTTCAGCGGCGAAACCAATACGTGCGCCATCCCTTTCTCCGATATGTACTTTAAGAGTTCTCCTGCCGGGGTATTGAATGATTCGAACCTTTCTTTTAAAAAGGATCTTCTCTATTAAAAAAACCATGCAGAATCAATAAATTCTTTCCAAACGTTATCTTACCAGTATCGCACAGGTTTTTTTTGGAGAGGATTGTATCTACCACCCGCTACGAAGACTTATCCGCTTTGAAGCATATGGCATCCTCTTTACCCTTGCGGGTGTTTTTGGTGCGCTGCTCACTGCGTCCCCGCTGAATGGTTCTCTGACGATCCTTATCATCTTTATTGCTGCTTCATCCGCCTTTGGTTTTGTTATCAATGATATATCAGACCGGGTTCTGGATGCACGTTCCGTGAAACCCCGGAACCCGCTTGCAGATGGTTCCATGACGTGTAGAACCGCACATTGTGTAAGTGCGCTGCTTCTCGTCCTCTCTGTTGCCTGCATGGCGCTGTTGCCTTCGTTTCTCCTGATTGTCGAGTTGGCTGTGCTGTTGGTATTTGTCACGTATTCGTTTTTTATTGAAGCAAAGAACATTGCCGGGCTCGATCTGTTGTATCATGCCCTGTTTCCCGCATTGTACGGAATACTTGGGTATATGCTCTATCATCCCCCGGATCTGACAGGTATGGTGTTTGTTGTCCTGCTCGGGATATTTGGTGCAGTTGGTGAGCTGGGTAATGAGATACGGGATCTCGAAAAAGACCGTTACGAGAGGAAAAATACGGTTGTACTGATAGGTGACCGCCCGGCGTTTTTCCTGATGATAACCCTCATCGTTATGGCATTGGTAATCATTGGAATTTTTTCCTGCACGGTGCAAGGTTTTTTCTGGATCCTGCCCTTTGTACCCCTGGGTCTCTCTCTCCTATCCCCTATCTTTCAGGCAATGAATACCCCCGGATACCGTGAAAAATTTGTTGATGCGATAAACACCAGGGCAATAGTGCTGACGGTCGCAATGCTTGGAGTGTATGGAACGCTCCGGTTATCCGGTCACCTCTGATAAGACCATATCGGTACATCTACAAAACCGTTCTATTCTCATTCCGGTCACATACCGATCTTTCTGTATGCACCTAACCCGAGTTGGTTGCTACAAAATATCGTAAATGAATCCCCCCCTGATACAAGGGGAATTTTGGTGATATAATGGTGTGTTGATCCGGGCCGGATCTTTAAAAATCCAAGGAACCTGAGGACCCTGCGGTCATGGTATTGCGTACTGGCAGGGTAGATCCTTTTAAAAACTCCCTGAAAATGTGAATACAATAATTAAAATTCCGGATATCGCATTGAAGATAACGTAAAAAAGGACCGGATTTTTTTCAGGTAACAACCGCTTTTTTGAAACGCCACCATGCCAGCACGAACATGAGTGCTGCAAATATCACGAGCCCGAGATATGAGATGAGGATATCAGACTGGGTGTACTGGTAGTGTTTCCCCAGTGCAATGAAATCCGGGCCGATGACAAAATACCGGATTCCGGTGATCAGCAACGTCATGGGATTATACACAGAAAGTATTTTTAAAAACTCCGGAAATGCATCGGTCGGGTAAAGGGCGTTGCTGGCAAAAAATATCGGCATGGTCAAAAGCGTAGTAACTCCCTGCAGGCCTTCCGGACTCTCCATCGAAATAGCAATTGCAGCAGATAGGAACAGAAATCCGAGTGCAAACATGCCGACAAAAGCAAGGATGCCTACAATTCCAATGAAAATCTCCACCGGGGTAAACCCGGCAAAGAACGCTGCACCGATCAGGATGCCAAAGACCATAATGATGATTGCCTGGATAAATGATTTCGTAACCCCCGAGAGCCCAATGCCAAAGATAATATGGTTCCTGTTCATCGGGCTTGCAAGAATCTCACGCATCAGACCCCAGTTTTTATCAAAGAGGATCACGATCCCGCCAAAGAGACTGGTGAACAATGTCGTCATTGCGATGATTCCTGCTCCCATAAACGTGAGATATCCGACAACATGCACACCCGGCGGAACGGGTATCCCTGCCATAAGTTTGTCAAAACTGCTTGACATTGCAATGCCAAAGAAAGCAAGCCAGAGCGCTGGCTGGAGGAGCGAAGAGACCAGAAGTGTCTTGAACCTGACGAACCGGATCATATCCCTCCAGTAGATCGTAGTAAATCCCATTGGCATGTTATCGCCCTCCTGTTCGTATCGTGAGGAAAGCAGTCTTCCCGGTCGGTTCGTCCCGGATCTCTTTTCCGGTATAAAAGACAAAAACATCATCCATGGAAGGTTTTTTTAAGTTGATAGTCGAGCTGTCGATTCCTGCATCACGCAGCGCATCTATGACAATGGGTAACACCTTCGTGCCGTCCTCGTTTACCATAAGTACAAATCCTTTTGTCTTGGTTCTCACTTCGCGGACACTGGGGAGATCTTTTAAGAGCCTTATGGCGGCTTCATTGTCATTTGTCTCCATATAGATAAGATCCTGTCCGAGCGTGTTCTTGAGTTCCCAGGGTTTCCCGGATATGATAATTTTTCCCTGATCGATAATGCTGATCCGGTCAGAGAGCTGGTCTGCTTCATCCATGTAATGGGTCGTGAGGAAGATGGTTGTCCCCTCTTTGTTCACCCCCTTGATATATTCCCACATCCTCATCCTGGTCTGCGGGTCAAGCCCTATGGTGGGTTCATCCAAAAAGAGTACTTTTGGACGTGTCATCAGTCCGCGGGCGATCTCGAGCCGGCGTTTCATCCCCCCGCTCAGATTTTTTGTACGTTCGTCTTTTTTTGCATCGAGCTGGACAAGAGACAGGAGTTCGTCGATCCGTTCTTTGCGTTCTTCACGGGACATATTATAGAGCCTGCCATGAAACTCGAGGATTTCCCAGACGGTCATGTCGCGATCAAGGGTGATGTCCTGAAAAACAATGCCTATGGATTCGCGGACTTTCTGAGGATCTTTCGTGACATCATAACCGGCAACACTCGCATTCCCCTTTTGTTTTGCGAGCAGGGTGATGAGCACGTTGATTGCGGTACTCTTGCCGGCGCCGTTAGGGCCGAGAAACGAAAAGATCTCACCTTTTTTTACCGTGAAACTAATCCCATCAACAGCTTTGAATTCACCATAGGAATGTTCAAGGTTTTCTACCCTTATGATTATCTGATCATTGAACTGAACCTGATCGGACATGCTGATTCACCTTCCCGTTGAATTTTTTCTCCCCGGCCCTTTTCTGGACACAAATGTGTGAGTGCACGGTCAAAAAGAGCAAGGATACCATGGGGTTTTTCGATCTCTTCGTGCGAAATGCGGTGAGCCTTGATAAGTTCAATAGCGTTGTCAAGTGCCTTAATACGCTCATTCAGACATGCAATTGTTCCGGTAGTCGAGAGGAGCTGGAGATGTGCAACACCCTGATCGAACGGTGAGGCAATCCGCTGATTCTGTGAGAGAGATCTCACGTTCTCTTTCATCTGGTGCTCCCCTCCCCGGGTGATCGCATATACTTTCCGTGATGGTTTATTTTCCTGCTGTTTGCAGGGGCTTACAATCATGTTCCGGCTCCTCTCAGGACGTTTCAGCATAAAAGACAGGGAAGAAAACCCTATGGCTGTCCAGCACCGCATACCCCGTCCCTCGATAATTTTTTCTAGAGTGTATCCATAAAGCGGTTTTTCACAGAGTAACCCGGGGATCACTGCTTCGCGTCCGTTAATGCCCGGATCAGGATATTCCATTTATATAATTTTCTCTAGTTAGCATATATAAAAGAAGTGATTTCCTGACTTAAAGATCCTCATTGAGATGAGACAGAAAGAGGAAATGAGAAGTTTTTTTCGTAGTGGTACGATACTGCCCGGTATATCCTTTGACATGATGTGTGGCTATACCTATTTGACAGGTGGCGACCAAGAATATACTAAAATGGCATCAGCGCCCGATTTTCGTTACAAACAGTGCCTTATCATCCGTAATGACGTGAAGATGAGCTGCGGTAAGCGGTGCGCCCAGGCGGCGCATGCATCTATCGGTGCATATAACAATGCAGACAAGACCCTCCAGAAAGCGTGGCTCTCAGAAGGGCAGAAGAAAGTGGTGCTCAAGGCAGATGACGAGCGAACGCTCTACGAGCTCAAGGTAATTGCCGAACGGGCAGGTATCTCTTCATCCCTTATCCAGGACGCAGGTATGACCGAGATCCCCCCGGGCACGATCACTGCGCTCGGCCTTGGACCGGCAAAGAGTGAAGACCTCGATAAAATCACCGGCATGCTCACCCTGCTATGAAACAGAGCATTTATCCCCTTGAACTCCTGCTCGGGATGAAGTACTACGCGAGCGATGCCGAAGGAATCGGAGGGAAACTCCGCTCACTCCCGGAAGATTTTATTGTCGAAGAGATCCCGCTGCCGGACAAAGGCGGAACGGGTGGTCCCTATCTTATCTGCAAGCTCACAAAAACAAACTGGGAACTCCAGCATGCTATAAAAGAAATAGCAAAACGCCTTGGGATCAGTCACCGGCGGATTGGGTGGGCGGGCACCAAAGACCGTAACGCCATAACGCAGCAGATGATATCCATCTACAATATTACTGCAGAGCGGGCATCTGAAGTCTGGCTTAAAGATATTACCTTAGAACCGGTTGGACGGGTAAACGAAGCACTCTCTTTGGGTGATCTGCTGGGAAACCGGTTTACCATTACCATACGGGATACCACACCTGATGACCTGGAAGCCCGGGTACGTGCGACCAATGAGACTGTAGGACAAGGCATTCCCAATTATTTCGGGCTCCAGCGTTTCGGTGCAACCCGTCCGGTAACACACCTTGTCGGGGAATGTATCCTGCGGGGTGATTTTGAACAGGCCGTG
>Ga0209048_10005548_pt1 | contig 11898 bp, 12 predicted proteins | sample FrelakmetCRP12CR_FD_187146 | JGI IMG/M metagenome (GOLD analysis project Ga0209048, IMG submission 187146) | Freshwater lake sediment microbial communities from the University of Notre Dame, USA, for methane emissions studies - CRP12 CR (SPAdes)... | ecosystem: Environmental > Aquatic >... | reverse complement strand
CTCGGGGGTCACGCCCACCGTGGTCGACGCGCCGGTGAGCCAGATCGACCTCGCGCCCACGTTCTGCGCGATCGCGGGTATCGAGCCGGCTGATTGGATGCAGGGCCGCGCCCTGCCCGTCGACGATACCGACGCCGATGCCCGCGGCTTCGAGCGCGCCATCACGCAGTGGGACAGCCAGTTCCCCGGCTACGGCATGCACTTCGCGTCGATCGTGCGCGACGGCTTCACCTGCACCGTGTACGACGAGAGCACCGACGGTCAGCCCAACGGCCTCGAGGAGACGTGGGGCGAGGGCGTGCTCAACCCGTGCGGTGTCCACTACGACGGTACCGAGGGCGAGCTCTACGACCTCACCGAGGATCCGCACCAGTGGCACAACCTCTGGGACGACCCCGCACGCCGCGCGCTCCGCGACGATCTCGTCGCCGACCTGCGCGCGTCGATGCCCCCGCGTGCAAAGGTGCTCGCGGTCGAAGCCCCCGCCTGAAAGGGAGACCATGAAGTTCCTGCGCACACCCGACGAGCAGTTCGCGAATCTGCCCGAGTTCCCGTTCCCGCCCCACTACGCGACCGTCACCGCGGCAGACGGGACGGAATTGCGCGTCCATTACCTCGACGAGGGCCCGGCCGATGCGGCGCCGGTGCTGCTGATGCACGGTGAACCGTCGTGGTCGTTCCTCTACCGGCGCGTCATCCCGGTGCTCGTCGCCGCGGGTCACCGCGTGATCGCCCCCGACCTCGTGGGCTTCGGGCGTTCCGACAAGCCCACCGACGTCGCCGACTACAGCTACGCCGCGCACGTCGCGTGGATGAGCGACCTCGTCTTCGACGTGCTCGACCTGCGCGACGCGACCTTCTTCGGTCAGGACTGGGGTGGTCTCATCGGCCTGCGCCTCGTGGCGGCGCAACCCGATCGCTTTGCCCGCGTCGTCATCGGCAACACCGGCTTGCCGACCGGCGACGGCAATCTCACCGATGCGTTCTTCGCCTGGCAGAAGTTCGCTGCGGAAACGCCGGAGCTGCCGATCGGCCAGATCATCAATTTCGGCACGCTCACCGACCTCGCGCCCGAGGTGATCGCGGCCTACGACGCGCCGTTCCCCGACGACGACTCGAAGGCCGGCGCGCGCATCTTCCCGAAGCTGGTGCCGTCGACCCCCGACGACCCCGAGCGCGACGCCAACCTCGCCGCTTGGACCGTGCTCGAGCAGTACACCAAGCCGTTCCTCTGCGCGTTCAGCGACGGCGACCCGATCACGGGTGGGGGCGACGCCGAATTCCGGCGGCGGGTGCCGGGCGCCCAGGGGCGCGAGCACGTGACCATCGCCGGTGGTGGCCACTTCCTCCAGGAGGACTGCGGCCCCGAGCTCGGCCGGGTGATCGCGGAGTTCATCGCCGCCACCTGAGCCCCGGCAACCGATAGGTTGCGGCGGTGCCGCCGGAGCCCGCTGTGAGCAACCGCCGACTGTGGCTGTGGGTGCACCTCGGCACCCTCGCGCTCGCGGTGCCGGTGCTCCTCTGGGTGAACCGCGACCAGTGGTTCAGCGGCGACGAGTGGGGCGTGATCACGTCACGTGGCCTGGGTGCGAACCCGCAGACGCTGAGCATCTTCGCCCCGCACTTCGAGCACTGGACCACGGTGCCGATCCTGGTGTTCCGCGCCATCTACTCATCGGTCGCGATGCGCTCGTACTGGCCCTACGTCGCGGTGATGATCGCGGTGCAGCTCGCGGTCGCGCACCTGTTGTGGCGGCTCCTGCTGCGGGTCGGGGTGCACGAGGCGTTCGCCACCGCGGTCGCGGCGATCTTCGTGGTGATGGCGATCGGCTGGGAGAACGTCAGCACCGCGTGGCAGATCACCATCATCACGCCGATCGCGTTGGGGTTCGGCGCGTTGCTGGTGTTGCCCGAGCGCGATCCCGAACGCACTCGCTTCGGTAAGCGCGACGTCGCGGTGTGGGCGCTGCTCGTCGTCGGCATCATGTGTTCGGGCACCGGGGTGACCATGACGATCGTGGTGGGGATCGCCGCGCTCCTGCGGCGCGGCTGGAAGCTCGCCCTCGCCGACGTGTCCGTGCCCGCGGTCGTGTACCTCATCTGGTACGTCACCTGGGGGACGGAGGGTCAGCGCAACCGGAGCTCGACGGCCGATGCCCTGCGCGGTCTCCCCGGGTTCGTGTGGCGCGGGGTGACCGACGCGATCGGCGGGTTCTTCCGCGTCGACCTGCTCGGCCCGGTGGTGCTCGTGTTGCTCGTCGCGTGGCTGGTGTGGCGGGCGAAGCCCCGGCTGGAGCCGTGGCCCCTCGTGCTCGCCTGCAGCGCCGGAGCGATCCTCGGCAACGCGCTCACCGGCATCCGCCGCGCCGGCACCGACGGCGGCGCGTCGCGCTATGCGTACATCGTGGTGGTGCTGCTCCTGCCCGCGCTGGCGCTCGCGCTGCAAGACGTCGTCGCGCCCTTCGTTCGCCGCCACGGTCGTCCGGTTGCGTACGCCGCGACCGCGGTGCTCGTCGCCTTCACCGTGGTGCAGATCGTGGGCCTGAACGACGAGGTGTCGAACGAGATCTTCGTGGGCGAGATGCGCCCACGCACGCTCGGCACCGCGGTGCTGCTCCGCGACCAGCAGCCGATCATCGCCGACACGTTGTTCGGGATCATCGCGGAACCGCGACCCGCCACCATCGCCCGCCTCGACGCGCAGGGCGACCTGCCGTCGCTCGACGACGTGAGCCGCGACGACGTGCTCACCGCGGCGGAGTACGTGCAGATGACCATCGACGGCCCGGACACCCAGAAGTACCCGGTCGCGGGTGGCACGTGCACCACGATCGGCAAGGCCACCGACTTCCCGCTCACCGAGGCGAGCTCGCTGCCGGTCACGTCTGACCGCACCGGCCTGTTCTCGGTGCAGTTCCGCGACCCCCACGGCGCGGGCGAGGCCCGTCCCGTCTACGCCGTGGCGAAGGCGCCCGTCGTGCTGAACATCGCCCGCAAGGACGTGACCGTGCGCATCACGCCGGTGCCCGGCGGCACGCTCGAGGTGTGCGGTATCCGGCCCTGACGCGATCGCCGACGGCCCGCGCTCACTCCTCGACTTGCGTGTTCTCGCCGCCGGCCAGCACGTGCTTCATCACCTTGCCCGACGCGGTGCGCGGCAACGGCTCGTTCGTGATCTCGATCACCGCGGGCACCTTGTACGACGCGAGCTCGACCGCGCAGAACTCTCGGAGCTCGGCGTCGTCGACCTCGGCGCCGGCGCGCACGACCACGACGGCCTTCGCCTCCTGGCCGTACAGCGCGCTCTCGATGCCGAACACCGCGCACTCCATCACCTCGGGGTGCTCGTCGAGGCGGTTCTCGATCTCGAACGGGTAGATGTTCTCGCCGCCGCGGATGATGAGGTCGCGCAGACGGGTGGAGATGTAGAGGACGCCCTCTTCGAGCCGTCCGTAGTCGCCGGTGCGAATCCAGCGACCGGGCATGATCGTGTCGGCGTCGGCCTGCGGGTTGTCGTAGTAGCCGACCATCATCTGCCAGCTCCGCGCCTCGATGTGGCCGGGTTCGCCGTCGGGGAGCGCGTCACCGAGGTCGTCGGTGATGCGGATCGCCACACTCGGCAGCGGGAGGCCGACGGTGTCGGGCGCGTCGCGCAGCATCCAGTTCGCGGCGAGGCTCAGCAGGCCGGTCTCGGTGGAGCCGTAGCCGCTCGACGTGGTGCCCGTGAGGTGGGGGAAGGTCTGCTCGATGCGGTCGATGACCGCCGGGGGAGTGGCCGAACCACCCACGCCGATGTTCACGATCTGGCGGGGATCGACGCTGTCGACGTCGGGGTGGTCGAGCAGGCGCACCACGTGGGTGACGCCGCCGCCCCACACGTTGATGCCCTCCGTCTTCGTGAGCTCGATCACCACGCCCGCGTCGAAGCGCCCGAGCGGCCACACGCTCTTCGCGCCCTGCATCACGCAGCCGACCGCGTTCGACAACCCCGACACGTGGAACATCGGGTAGGTCGCGAGGCGAACCGGCGGTTCGCCACCGCCACCGGTGCCGCCCGCGAGGAAGGCGCCGCGCGCGCCGCCGTAGCTCTGCATCATCAGGTACGAGACGATCGATCGGTGGGAGAGGACGGCGGCCTTCGGGCGGCCGGTGGTACCGCTGGTGAAGATCAGCTCGAACGGGTCGTCTTCGCCGATCTCCACCTCGGGGAGTGCGGTGACCCCGGACACAGGGACCGGTGCCCAGTCGCGCTCGACGACGATCGTCGGGATGCCGGGGTCGTGCTCGAGCCGAGCGTGGCGCTTCTCGTCCATGATCAGCAACTTCGGCTGGGTGAGCTCGAGCGCGTTGCGCATCTCGCCGCCCGTCCACCAACCGTTCATCGCCACGAGCACCGCGTCGAGCGCGGCGCACGCCCAGAACGTGTGCAGGTACTCGGGGCAGTTCGCCGCGCACACTGCGACGCGGTCGCCGGGCCCGATGCCGTAGCGCTCGGCCAGCCCGGCGGCGACGGCCGCGACCTCGGTGACGAGGCTGGTGAACGTGGAACGCCGGCCGTCGGACCACACGTACACGTCACGGTTGCCGTGCCGGGCCGCGCCGGCGAGCAGCACGTCGCGCAACGATCGCGGCCGGTTGCGCAGGACGGGCATCCGCGTGCCGAGTACCTCCTCGTCGACCAGTTCGAACGGCGCACCGGGCGCGGTGAGCGCGACGTCGGCCTCACGGAGCTGGGCGAGGCGGGGATCGGCGGCGATGGGCGACGGCATGGCGGCGTTTCTAGCGCATGGACCTCGGGGGTCGGCGCCTGCGGGGCGGTTTCGGTGGGAGCGACCCGGCGAAGTCGAGCCCGCGCGCGACCCATCGCGACAGCGTGGCCTTGGTGCGCACGGTGGTGCCGTCGACCACCACGATCCCGCGCGACGGACGGCCGGTGAAGTCGAACTCGCGGGCTCCGGAGCGGGCCAGCGACGCTTCGTAGGCGTCGGGCCCGACCCGGACGATGAGATCGTCGCCCAACACGCCGGCCGCCATGTGCCCGCGGATCGTCACGCACCAGCCCCCGAACATGCGGATCTCGGTGATCGCGTCGGTGTCGGTGCCGGCGTCGGACACGAGTGCGCGCACCCGTTCGGCCAGATGTTCGTCGTAGGCCATCGCCCCAGTCTTCCATTCCGGGTGCAGGCATTCGGGCTACGTTGCCGTGGTCCACGCAGGGGGGAGTGCACATGGCGGGGTTCGATCCGGACGCGTTCGTCGAACTGGCGCGCACGCAGACCGGGCTCGACGACTTCGGGGCCGACGGCTGGCAGCCGGGCCTCGCGGCGTACTGCGCCGCGCTCGAGTCCGACGCGCAACTCAACGACCTGGGCCAGGTCGCAGTGCCGGCGCAGATCGTGGGCGCGTTGGCGAACCGCTTGAAGATCGTCGACTGGGCCGCACGCCACCCCGAGGTCACCGCCGCGCCCGTCGACGTTCCGCTCGTCGTGGTCGGCATGTTCCGCGGCGGCACGACGTTCATGAGCCAGCTGCTCGACCAGGATCACCGGTTCCGCTCGCTGCTGCGGTGGGAGTCGGCCGATCCCGTGCCGCCGCCGACTCGCGACGAGTGGCGGCGCGGGCCGCGTGTCGAGGCCGTCGCCGCCGCGGGCGAGATGATGGAGCAGATCAACCCGGGGTTCAAGAAGATCCACCACGAGCCGGCCGACGGACCGACCGAGTGCGTCACCTTGTTGGCGCACGACTTCAAGAGCCTGCTGTGGCCCACGGTCACCAACGTGCCGAGCTACACCGAATGGCTCTACGGCGTCGACGAGACCTCCGCGTACGACTACCACCACCTCGCCCTGCAGGTGCTGCAGAGCGGTGGCGTGCCCGGTCCGTGGATGCTCAAGAGCCCGCACCACGTGATCGCGCTCCCCGAGTTGACCTCCCGATACCCGGGCGCGGGGCTCGTCGTCACCCACCGCGATCCCGCGGTGCTGACGGCGTCGGTGTGCAGCCTCATCACGTCGCTGGCCGGGACATTCACCGATGCCGACCACCGCGAGCAGATCGCGCGTACGTGGCCGCGGCTGCTCGAGACGTGCGTCGAGCGACTCGACACCTTTCGCGCACAGCGGCCCGATGCCGAGATCGTCGACGTGCACTACGCCGATCTCGTGCGTGATCCGGTGGCCACCGTCGAGAAGGTCTACGAACGCACGGGCATCGAGCTCGACGACACGACGCGCGCCGCATTCGCCGCGTACGTGCAGGCGCACCCGCGGGGTGAGTTCGGCGCGCACCGCTACGACTTCGAGTCACTCGGACTCGATGCAGGCGCGTTGCGCGAGCGCTTCGCCGACTACATCGAGCGCTACGACATCCCGGTGGAGACGCCTGGCTAGCAGCGCCCGGTCAACTCGGCGCCGCGGCGCGCCAGGTCATGCGGGCGATCTTCTGCGACAACGGGACGGCGTGTTCCGGACCGGTTGGGTCGGCCACGGCCACGATGCCGTAGGTGCCGTGCGCGCGATCGATCCACGGGTAGAAGCCGAGCGCGCCACTGCCGCTCACGACCGCGATCGAGTCGTCACCCGCCACTTCGTCGCGCCACACGCCGAGGCCGTAGGTGGGGATGCCGGTGATCTGGACGGCGCCGTCGCCACTCGTGTCGATACCCGCCACCTGATCGCGTTCGATCTCGGCCACGGAGTCCTTGCTGAGGACGCGCGTGTCGCCGGTGGCCCCACGGGCGGCGAGCATCGCCACGAACTTCGCGTAGTCGGCCGTGCTCGACTGGGCGGACGCGGCGGGCATCGGGTTGCGGGTGCGCTGCTTCGACGAGCCGATGCGGTCGAACGTGGTGTGGGCCATACCGAGAGGCTTGGCGATCCGGGTCTCGAAGGTGCGCTCGAACGAACGGCCGCTCAACTGCTCGACGATCGCGCCGGCGACCACGAAGCCGGTGCCGCCGTAGTGGAACTCGTCACCCGGCGGGTAGGCGGGCGCGGGCCCGGCGGCGACCTCCTGCGCGCACTGCCGCAACGTGACGCGGGGATCACCCTCGCACCCCGGTGACACAAGGCCGTGCGTGTGCGAGAGGAGCATGCGCACGGTGATGGCTCGCTTGCCGTCGCTCGCGAAGCGGGGGAACCAGCGGCTCACCGGATCGTCGAGCGAGAGGCGCCCGTCGTCGACGAACGTCATCAGCGTCGCCGCGCTGAGCCACTTGCTCGCCGAGGCGATGGGTACGACCTTGTCGAGTGTCCAGTTGCCGAAGGTCTGGTCGTGCAACGTGTCGGCGCCGCGGCGCACGAGCAGCGCGCCGCCGCCGAGGCCGTCGCGGCGGATCCGTGCCCGCATCGCGGCGTCGGCCTTCGCGTACGGGCCTGCAGCGGACGCGGGGCCGATCATGACGAGCAGACTCGCGGTGACCATCGCCACCAGCACGAGGAGTCGTCGCGGGGAACGCATCGGGCCGAGCCTACGCACGCCTAGCCTCGCGTCGTCGTGTGGGTCATCGTGCGGACTGTCGTGCACACAGGAGGAGCGTCATGCCGTCGGGGATCGTGAAGGTAGTGGTGTTGGTCGACGATCTCGACGCGGTGCTCGCCGTGCTCGGGATCGTGGGCGCCGAACCGGTGCATCGCTTCGAGTCCACGGGCGCGCAGTCGGCGGTCGGCCTCGGCTGGCCCGAGGAACACGGCGCCACCCGCGGTGCGGTGGTCGGCAGCCGCCAGGGGATGCTCGAGTTGGTGGAGATCCCGGTGGCCTTGCGCGACACCGTGCGGCCCGGGGTCGCCAACCTCAGCTACGCGACCCGCGACGTCGATGGTGCGGTGGAGTCGTTCCGGGCGCGGGGTCTGGCTGTGCGGGGCCCCTTCGACTTCGACAACATCGGCGGTGGCACCTCCACCTTCGCCCAGGTCGAGGCCGGGGGAGTGCCCTTCGAGGTGATCCGCTACGGGGATTGACCGGAACGGAAAGAGGGCGCACTCTGGACCTTCAGGACCGGAACACCCGGTCCCTGGTCACGGGGGGTGGCCATGTACCTGTTCTCTCGCACCGCGCGCCTGACACAAGGCGGACGGGTCGCCGACAAGATCGCCGCCGCAGTCGAGCTCACGAGTCTGGTGAGTGCGGCGAGCGGTCAGCCGATCGGCCTGCACGCCACCGAGTTCTCGCCCGCGTTGGGCACGATCGTGTGGTCGCTCTTCGTGGAGGATCTCCCCACGCTGCAGGCCGCGGGTGACGCGATGATCGCCGACGCCGCCGTGCAGGACTTCATCGCATCGCAGGGCGGTGAGCTCTTCGCCGACGGCATGGACGACTCGGTCCTCGAGATCCTCCACGGCGCGCCCGACGTCGAGCAGGAGATCAACTACGTCGCGGGCATCGAGGCGGCAGTGGGTCCGGGGCGGTTGGTGCAGGGCATCGGCCTCGGTGTCGAACTGGCGGAGAAGTCGAGCGCGATCAGTGGCCAGTCGTGCCTGTTCGTCACCGGGATGACCGGGACCTTCGGCGGCGTGGGCTGGCTGACCGGCTACCCCGACCTCATGTCGTTGCAGGATGGGCAGCATGCGATCTTCTCCGACCCGGCGATGCTCGACCTGATCGACGGTCCGGCGGCCGAGGTGTTCCTGCCCGGCGGCACGACGTCGACCATCTATCGCCGCATCGTGTGAGTCCCTGACGCGATTGCCGCGCACGCGTCGGCCCCCACGGGCAAGCTGTTCGGAATCCGATCAGCTCACCGTGGGGGTCATCGCGTGATCAAGGGCCTGCTCATCGCCGTCGCCATCTTCCTCGTCGCCACCTTCCCGGCCACGTGGCTGCTCATGTTGTTCCTCGGCAACGTGGAGGTGCACGTGTCGTACTGGGGTGCGCTGCCGCTCGGCATCATCGTGTCGGTGATCCTCGGCGGGGTCACCGCTCGCTACGAGTGACGCCCGCCGACGACACCCCTGCTGCGCCGCCCGCGCACCCTGGGCCCGCGCCCGCGCCCGGGCCCGAGCCTGAGCCCGCGCGGCCGCCGACCCGGCGCGAGCAACTCAAGGCGCAGCAGGCGCGCGTCACCGAGCAGGCGTCGAATCTGAAGGAACGGCTCGAAGCGTCGCGGCCGAAGAACCCGGCGATCGACGCGGTGCTGCGCACCATCGAGCGCGACAGCGCGACCGGCGGCGGCGTGCTCGCCGGTGCGGTGGCGTTCCGCATCTTCATGTTCATGGTGCCGTTCGTGTTCCTGATCGTCGGCGTGTTCGGCCTCGGCAGCAGCGCCGCCGACCAGGACCCGCAGACGCTGGCCCGGAAGGCGGGGATCACCGGGATCGTGGCCAAGTCGCTCTCGAGCGTGGGAGACCTGACGCTCGGCGAGCGCATTCTCTACGTGGTCGTGGTCGGCTTCGCCACGTTCCTCGCGACCCGCGCGTTGCTCAAGGTGCTGCGGATCGTGCACGCGCTCGTCTGGCACGAGCGTGCGGGCAAGTTCGAACGCCCGGCGCGCGCCGCGCTGGCGTTGGTCGGCATCGTGGTCTTCGCGGTCAGTCTGGCCGCGCTCGTGGGGGTGCTGCGGGGCCAGTCGTTCATCCTCGGCCTGCTCGCGTCACTGATCTACGCCGCGGTCCCGGTGGCGATCTGGGTGTTCGTGTCGTGGCATCTTCCGCATGCGGACGTGCCCTGGACCGCGCTGATCCCCGGCGCCGTGTTGCTGGGCATCGGCCTCGAGGCGATGCACCTGTTCACCGTGTACTGGATCGCGCGGTCGGTCGAGAACAAGACGGAGACCTACGGCTCGATCGGCTTCGCCATCGCGTTGTTGTTCTGGGCGTACATGATCGGTCGCCTCATCACGACGGCCGCAGTGGTCAACGAGTCACTGTGGACGCGTAACCAGGAGCGCGTCGAGCAACGGCGTCGCGCGACGTCGCGCCCGCTCGACACGCGACAGGGCGGCCCCGAAGGGCCGCCCTGTACGGACGAACAGGAGGTCGAGAACGACTAGCGGCGCGTGGCCTTCTTCGCGGGGGCCTTGCGCGCGGTCGTGGTCTTCTTCGCGACGGCCTTCTTGGCGGGGGCCGCCTTCTTGACCGGCGCGCGCTTGACCGGCGCGCGCTTGACCGGAGCCGCCTTCTTGGCCACGGCCTTCTTCGCCGGCGCCGCCTTCTTGGCGGGCGCGGCCTTCTTGGCCGGAGCCTTCTTCGCCGGCGCGGTCTTGCCGGTGAGGACGGCGTCCTTGAACGCCTTCAGCGGGGTGATGCGCGCACGACGCGACGCCTTGATGCGGATCGCCTCACCCGTCTGCGGGTTGCGACCCATGCGGGCGGGGCGGTCGACACGGGCGAACTTCGCGAAGCCGCTGATGACCACGACCTCGCCCTTGGAGACGGTGGCGGTGATCGTCTCGGTGACCGCCGTGAGGGCGGCGTCGGCGCTGCGCTTGTCGGTGTCGAGGCGCTCGGCCAGTGCGGCGACGAGTTCACGTCGGTTCATGTGGTGCTCTCCTGGTGGTAGTCGGGGATTCGTCGAAACAGCAACGACGGGCGGAAAGCATGCCACCGCAGAGCACCGATCGCGCGCATTCTGCCCATGTTTTCCGCGGATTTCCTGGGTTTTCCCGCGCGTCGAGTCGAGATCAACTCCCGCCCAAACCGCGCGGAGATCCGTCGTTCGGCGCGGAGTTCGTGCCACCATCGCGTCGCCGCGGGACTCGCGGGCAGTCGAGACAGTCGGACGGGGAGCGCGATGAGCACCCGCCGAGGGAGGGTTCCATGACTAGGACAGCACGCATCTTCGTGGCCGAGTTGATCGGCACGATGATCCTCATCCTGGGTGGTCCGGGCGCCGCGATGCTCGCCACCGGCAACTTCGCATCGAAGCCGGGCGAGCTCACCATCGGAGTCCTGGGCGTCGCGCTCGCCTTCGGCCTGAGCCTCCTGTGCGCCGCGTACCTGTTCGGCCACATCTCGGGCTGTCACATCAACCCGGCCGTCACGGCCGGCATGTGGGTGCTCAAGCGCACGCCGGGCAAGGAAGTGCCCTGGTACTTCGGCGGCCAGATCGTCGGCGCCGCGGTCGGCTCGTTCATCCTCTGGGGGATCTTCGAGTCGAGCGACACGCTCACCCAGCACAAGCTGACCACGAAGACGCTGTTCGCCGGCGCCTCGAACGGCTACGGCTCACACTCGCCGGGGCACTTCGCGCTGGGTTCCGTGATCATCATGGAGGTCGTGTTCACCGCGCTGTTCATCCTCGTGATCGCGGGCACCACTCGGGGTTCGGCGATCGCCGGCTTCGCGGGCATCCCGATCGGCCTGTTCCTCGCGCTGATCCACCTCGTGACGATTCCGATCGACAACACGTCGGTGAACCCGGCCCGCTCCTTCGCCACCGCGATCTTCGGTCAGAGCTGGGGCTGGGAGCAGCTCTGGGTGTTCATCGTCTTCCCGATCGTCGGCGGCATCATCGGCGCCGGGATCTGGCGCTTCATCACCTCGCCCGAGGAGGAGTAGGCACGGGGGCCGAGCGCCCCACCGCCTCCGCAACAGACACTGACGGCCCGGCTCCCCTGCCGGGCCGTCACGCGTGGCTAGGGTCCGGCGATGGCGAACCACCACCAGCGCATGATGGACAAGACCGTCGTGGAACCGGGCACAAAGGCCCACCTCGATCGGCGCGCCGCCGGCGACGCGCTCGGCCTCGATGACAAGCTCACCGGGCAGGCCCGCAGCGAGGAACTCGCGGTGCGCCTCGGCGACCTGCACAACCGCCTCTGGGCGGAGGCGAAGCGCAGCGTCGTGCTCGTGCTCCAGGGGATGGACGCGTCCGGCAAGGACGGCACCATTCGTCGGGTGCTCTCGGGGCTGAACCCTCAGGGCTGCACGGTCACCAACTTCAAGGTGCCGACCGAGCTGCAGC
>Ga0209048_10005547_pt1 | contig 11899 bp, 12 predicted proteins | sample FrelakmetCRP12CR_FD_187146 | JGI IMG/M metagenome (GOLD analysis project Ga0209048, IMG submission 187146) | Freshwater lake sediment microbial communities from the University of Notre Dame, USA, for methane emissions studies - CRP12 CR (SPAdes)... | ecosystem: Environmental > Aquatic >... | reverse complement strand
ACACTCGCTCCGAAGACGGATCCGACCAATCGCGAAAGCCCAGCATCGAAGCCTGCGAAAAGGCGCAATTGTAGAGACCTGACCCCCGTCAAAAGAGCCGGACGAGGCCCCAGAGCTCCAGGGCGGCGAGCCCCAGGGTGATGACCAGAAAGACCACCGCTTTCAGATCCGGTCTCTGGTTCGAATGCAACTCTTCCACGGCCACGCTCTTTCCGATAGCAGAACTCATGCCACCGATAGGAGTTACGAGTCCGGGGGCAAAACGTTTACCGCCGCCCTTGCTATGCTCCACGACCCATGGCCGCGACATCGGGAACCCCGGCTTTTCCGTCGCTCCGGGAGCATCCGGCTGCCCCGGACCTGACCTCGATCGATCCGCGCCTCGACCTCGAATCCGAGATCGCCCGACTCAAGCGACAAAAAAAAGCAGTGCTTCTGGCGCACTACTACCAAGAAGAGGCAATTCAGGACCTGGCCGACTTCGTCGGCGACTCCCTCGATCTCTCGCGCAAGGCGCAGGCGAGCGACGCCGCGATCATCGCCTTCGCCGGCGTCCGGTTCATGGCGGAGACCGCCAAGATCTTGAATCCGACCCGAAAAGTCGTCTTGCCCGACTACGAGGCCGGCTGCTCGCTCGAGGACTCCTGCCCCCCGGAGGCATTCCGCGCCTGGCGGGCGGCGCACCCGGGCGCCGTTTCGCTCACGTACATCAACTGCTCGGCCGCGGTGAAAGCGCTCTCGGACATCATCGTGACCTCGTCCAACGCCGAGAAGATCGTCCGCTCGATCCCGCCGGACAGGGAAATCCTCTTCGCGCCGGACCGCCATCTCGGGGCGTTTCTCTCGAAGAAGCTCGGCCGCCCGATGACGCTCTGGCCGGGCGCCTGCATCGTGCACGAGCAGTTCTCGGAGCGCGAGATCGTGCGCCTGAAGACGCAGCATCCGGGGGCGCTGCTGGCGGCCCACCCCGAGTGCCCCGAGCCGATCCTCGCGCACGCCGATCACGTCGGCTCGACGCGCTCGATCCTGCACTACGTCACGACCGCGCCGGGCAAGACCTTCCTCATCGCGACCGAGGAAGGGATCATTCACCAGATGAAGAAGCTCGCGCCCGACCGCGAGTACATCCCGGTGCCGCCGGACAACGGCTGCCGGTGCAACGAGTGCCCCTTCATGAAGCTCAACACGATCGAGAAGCTCTACCTCTGCCTGCGCGACGAGCGACCCGAGATCGTGCTGCCCGAAGAGATGCGCCGGGCGGCCGAGAAGCCGCTGCTGCGGATGCTCGAGCTGTCGTGAGCGCGTCGCTCCTGCCCGGTCTCCGGGGCATTCGCCCGGCCGCCGTTCTACCGCTGCTTCGCTCTGAGCCGCCGGTATAACCCGTTATACTCGACCGCATGAAAACGGCCATCGCCCGTTCTCGTCGTCCAGTGCGATGATTTCAACCAGAGCCGAATCTCGACGATCGTCGTCGCGCCGATGACCTCGAACATCGGACTGGCGCAGGCGAAGGGGAACGTCTTTCTTTCCCGGCGCGCTTCCGGCCTCCACAAGCCCTCGGTCGTCAACGTCTCGCTTCTGGTTGCGATTGACCGCTCGTGCTTGACCGAACAGGTCTCGGCCCTGCCCCAGGACACAATCCGCGCGGTCGAGGAAGGGCTCCGCCTGCTGCTGGCACTCTGACGCCTTCGCCTCGGACCTCGCATATTCTCCAGACTCCCATGGAAGCGCTTTCGGCCGACGCCCTCGACACGCTCCTGCGGGCGTTTCTCGCCGAGGACGTGGGCCGCCTCGACGTCACGACGGAATTCACCGTTCCGGCCGGCGCGCGCACGGAGGGCGAGATCATCGCCAAGTCCGAGTGCGTGGTGTCAGGCCTGCCCGTCGCGCGGCGGGTCTTCGAGCTTCTCGAGCCGGACCTCGCGTGGGAGGAGCTCGCCGTGGCCGGGGCGAAGGTCGCGGCTCCGACCACCCTCGCGCGCCTCTCGGGCCGGGCTCGCTCGCTCCTGACGGCCGAGCGCGTGGCCTTGAATCTGCTTCAGCGCATGTGCGGCATCGCCACCTCGACGCGGCGGTACGTCGAGGCCGTGGCCGGCACGCCCTGCCGCATCCTCGACACGCGCAAGACCGCGCCGGGCCTGCGGCCCTTCGACCGGCAGGCCGTGCGGGACGGCGGCGGCACGAATCACCGATACGATCTGACCGAGATGGTCCTCATCAAGGACAACCACCGGCGCCTGGCCGGCGGCGTCGCCCGCGCGGTGGCCGCCGCCCGCGCCGGCGCGCCCGGGACGCCCATCGAGGCCGAGGTCGAGTCGGAGGCGGAGCTTCGCGAAGCCATCGCCGCCGGCGCGGACCGCGTCCTCATCGACAATCAGACGCCCGAGACGGCCGCCCACTGGTGCGCGATCGCGCGGAGCGCGTCTCGGCCGCCCTTCGTCGAGGCCTCTGGCAACATGCGCCTCGACACGGTGCGCGCCTACGCGCTTGCCGGCGTCGATGCCGTCTCGGTCGGCGCGCTCACCCACTCCGTGACCGCCGCGGACGTCTCGCTCGAGCTCTTTACCGCATGAGCGCCGAACCGGTCGACGTCCTCGTCCTCGGCACCGGTGTCGCAGGCTGTGCGGCCGCGCTGTCGGCGGCGCGCGGAGGCGCCTCGGTCACCATCGTCACGCGCGCGAACGAGGCCCGCGAATCCAACACCTTCTACGCGCAGGGAGGCATCGTCGCGCGGCCCCCCGGCGACACGCCGGAGAGGCTCGCGGCCGACATCGCGCGCGCGGGCGACGGGCTCTGCTCGCCGGAGGCGACTGCGCTCATCGCGCGCGAGGGGCCCGACCTCGTGCAGTCGCTCCTCGTCGAGGAGCTCGGGGTCCCCTTCGACCGCGACGGCGCCGGGTTCCACTGGACGCTCGAGGGCGCGCACTCGGTGCCGCGCGTGCTCCACGTCAAGGACGCGACGGGCGCGCCGATCGAGCGCGCGCTGCTCGAGGCCTGCCGAAAGGAGAAGAACATCCGGTGGCGGCTCGAGACGACGGCCGTCGACCTGCTGACGCTCTCGCACGACTCGACGGACCCGGCCGACCGCTACCACCCGCCGGCCGTCATCGGCGCGTACCTGCTTTCGAAGAACGGCGACGGCGTGACGCCGCAGCTCGCGCGCGAGACGATCCTCGCGACCGGCGGTCTCGGCCAGGTGTACCTGCACACGACCAACCCCCCGGGCGCGCGCGGCGATGGCTTCGCGATGGCCCGCCGCGCGGGGGCGCGCCTTCTGAACCTCGAATACGTGCAGTTTCATCCGACCGCGCTCGTGCACGCGAAAGGGCGGCTGCTCCTGACGGAAGCGCTGCGCGGCGAGGGCGCGCGGATCACGGATGTCTCGGGCAAGCCGTTTCTCCAGAACTTTCATCCGGACGGGGAGCTCGCGCCGCGCGACGTCGTCGCCCGCGCCATCCACCAGCGGATGCTCGAAAACGACGAGCCGCACGTCCTGCTCGACATCTCGCACAAGAAGGCGGAGTGGATCCGCGGACGGTTCCCGGAGCTCGTCGAGCGCTGCCGCGAGCACGGCTTCGACCTGACCGCCGGGCCAGTGCCCGTCGTCCCGGCCGCGCACTACGCCTGCGGCGGCGTCGCCGTGGACGGCCACGGGCGCACGGGGCTCGGCCACCTGCGCGCCGTCGGCGAGGTCTCGTGCACGGGCGTCCACGGCGCCAACCGCCTCGCCTCCACCTCGCTGCTCGAGGGGCTTCTCTGGGGCTGGCGCGCGGGCAAGGCTGCGGCCCGCGAGGCCGAGCGCCTGCGGCCGCGCCCGCTCGCGCAGGTGCGCCCGTGGGCGCCCGAGCACGAGCCCGTGGACCCGGCGCTCATCGCGCAGGACTGGATGGTCATCCGCCACACGATGTGGAACTACGTGGGCCTCGTGCGCTCGGAACGGCGGCTCGACCGCGCCCGGCGCATCCTTGGCGAGCTGCGCGACGAGATCGAGAACTTCTACCGGCGGGGCACGATGTCCGATGCCCTCGTCGGCTTGCGCAACGGCGTCCAGACCGCTCTCGCGATCCACCGGGCAGCGTCGGACAACCACGTCTCGAAGGGGTGCCATTACCGCGTCGACGGGTAAGCGTCGCAGCAGTGCGGCTGTCGAAGCCCTCGTTCCCCGAGCCCCGGCCCGGTTCCTAAGTTATAGTCCGGGCCCTATGAGCGTTCTTTATCTCGCTTTCGAGACCGACCAGCGGCAAAACCGGCTGCTGAAGCTGCAGAAGAGCGGCGCCCACATCGTCGTCGCGGAACCGCGCTGGCCGGGCTTTTTCGAGCTCGCCAAGCGCGAAAAGCCCTTCGCCATCGCGATCGATTTCTCCCAGGCCCCTTCCCACGCCCTCGAGACCGCGGATTACATGTCCAAGGCCCGCGAGACCAAGGACGCCGCGCTCTTCCTCCTCCGGGTCCCCTCCGACCGCCTCGAGGCGATCCAGAAGCGGCTTCCCCACGCCGTGCCCGTGACCGAGAACGAGCTTTCCGCCCGCCTCGCCCAGATGGAGAAAGAAGCCGAGGCTCGTGCGAGGGCGAAAAAGGAAGCCGCCGCCGCCGCGAAGAAGGCCGCCCGCGCCGCGGCGCGCGCCGGAATGCCCGAGAAGGGCAAGCCCGCCCCGGCCGTGAAGGGCAAGCCCGCCCCGAACGCCAAGGCCGCGCCGAAGGCGAAGCCGGCGCCCGCCCCGAAGAAGAGCGCTGCGAAGAAGCCCGCCGCCCCGGCGCGCAAGCCGCAGCCGAAGAAGAAGAAGTAGCCCGGACGTAAGGAGAACAGGATGGCCAGCGGATTCACGCGGGAAGAGCTCAAGACCTACGCGCGCAGTAAGCGGTCCGAGTACGAGGGCGTCCTCAAGAAGATCGTCGAGATCCCCTCGGTCTCGGTCGAGCCCGAGCGCAAGGGCGACGTGCGCCGCACCGCCGAGTACGCGGTGTCGCTGCTCCAGTCCTTCGGCGCCACAGCGAAGCTGTACGACACAAAGGGCCATCCCATCGTCCACGGCCGCTTCGACCGCGGCCCGAAATACCCCACGGTCACCGTCTACAACCACCTCGACGTGCAGCCGGCCGAGGGCCCGGACTGGCGCACCTCGCCCTTCGAGTTCGTCCGGGACGGTGACCGCTACTACGGCCGCGGCACGACCGACGACAAGGGCCCGGCGATGACCGCCCTTTTCGGCGCGCGCTATGCCTACGAGCACGGGGCGCCGGTCAACATTCACTTCCTCTGGGAGCTCGAGGAAGAGATCGGGAGCCCGAGCTTCGAGACGTCCATCCGCGCCAACGCGAAGGACTTCGCCACCGACAGCGTGGTCGTCTCCGACACCGTCTGGGTCTCGCGCGCGCGGCCGGCTTGCCCGGCTGGCCTGCGGGGCCTCCAGGGCTTCCGCTTCGACCTGCAGACGGGCGAAACCGACCAGCACTCCGGCACGGCCGGCGGTGCCGCGCGCAACCCGGTGACCGAGCTCTGCGCGCTCATCGCCGAGTGCGTGGACGGCAAGACCGGCCGCATCAAGATCCCGGGCTTCTACTCGGACGTCGTTGCGCCGACGAAGAAGGAGCTCGAGGACCTGAAGAAGTGCGGCTTCACGGTCAAGGACTTCAAGCGCGACCACCTCTTCCGGTCGCTGCGCGTCAACGACGCGCTCGAAGTCATGAAGCGCATCTGGACGATGCCGACCTTCGAGGTCCACGGCATCGCCGGCGGCTACCAGGGCCCGGGCGTCAAGACGATCATTCCCCCGAAGGCCACGGCCATCGTGTCCTGCCGCCTCGTGCCCGACATGGACCCGAAGAAGATCGTGAAAATCGTCAAGGCCTTCGTGAAGAAAAAGAACCCGGACGTCGTGGTCTCGGCCGAGCACGAGTTGCCCGCATTCCAGGGCAAGACGACCGGCCCGCACGCCGACGCGATCCGCGGCGCTATGAAGTTCGCCTTCGGCAAGGAGCCCGTCTTCGTCCGCGAAGGCGGCTCGATCGGCGCGGTCCTCTCGATGGAGCGGGTCCTGAAAGCGGACGTTTTCTTCCTCGGGCTCTCGCTGCCCGAGCACGGGTACCACGCGCCCAACGAGAACTACGACTGGCCGCAGGCCGAGGGCGGCATGGCGGCGTTTGCCGACTACTTCCGCCGGATTGGCGAGCTCAAGAAGTAAGTTCGGATTTCGGAGGTCGGAATTGAGATACCGGCGATTGATCTCTGTCTTTCTGGTCGTCCTGCTCTTTGCGCCGGCCACGCTTCGGGCCGCGGATGCGACGCCGGCCGAAGCGCTCAATGCCCAGCTCGAGCGCATCTTTGCGAAGAAGGACTTCGAGGCGAAGAAGTTCGGACCTTCCCGCTGGATGGAGGGCGGAAAGGCGTACACGACCCTCGACCCCTCGACCGCCGTGCCCGAGGCGAAGGACGCGAAGGACATAGTCCGCTACGACACGTCGACGGGCGCGCGCCGCGTCCTGGTCTCCGCCTCGGCGCTCGTGCCCGAGCCCGGCCAGAAGCCGCTCGAGATCGACGACTACACGTGGTCGAAAGACGGCAAGCGCCTGCTCGTCTTCACGAACACGAAGAAAGTCTGGCGGCGCAACACGCGCGGCGACTACTGGGTGCTCGACATCGCGACCGGCAAACTCCGCAAGCTCGGCGGGGATGCTCCCGAGTCCACCCTCATGTTCGCGAAATTCTCCCCTGACGGCGGCCGCGTGGCCTACGTTCGTGCCAACGACATCTGGGTCGAGGACCTCGGGACCGGGAAGATCACGAGGCTGACCATGGACGGGTCTTCGACGATCATCAACGGCACGGCCGACTGGGTCTACGAAGAGGAGTTCGACCTGCGCGACGGGTTCCGCTGGAGCCCGGACGGCAAGAACATCGCCTACTGGCACTTCGACACGACCGGCGTGGGCGACTTCTCCCTCATCAACGACACCGACACGACGTATCCGGTCGTCACGAAGATCCAGTATCCGACGGTCGGCACAACCAATTCGGCGGTGCGGATCGAGGTCGTGCCCGCCGCGGGCGGCACGCCGCGCGGCATCGCTCTGCCCGGCCACCCCCGCGACCATTACGTCCCCCTCATGGAGTGGGTCGACAGCACGGGCGAGCTCGTCCTGCAGCACATGAACCGGCTGCAGAACTCGAACGACGTCTACCTCGCCGACGCGAAGACCGGTCAGGTCCGCCGCATGCTTCACGACGAGGACAAGGCGTGGCTCGACGTCGTGGACTCGTGGCAGTGGTTGCCGGGCAAGGACAAGGAGCTCCTGTGGGTCAGCGAACAGCACGGCTGGCGCCACGCCTACGCCGCGCCGCGCGACGGCACGCCGATGCGCCTGCTCACGCCCGGCGAGTTCGACATCCTGTCCGTCGAGGGCGTCGACGAGAAGAACGGCTTCCTTTACTTCATCGCCTCGCCCGACGACGCCACGCGCCGCTACCTCTACCGCGCACGCCTCGACGGCAAGGGCACGCCCGTGCGCGTCACGCCGCTGAACGCGCCCGGCACCCACGCGTACGACATCTCCCCGGACGGCCATTTCGCCCTCCACACGTACTCGGCCATCGACCGGCCTCCCGTCGTGGACTTCGTCCGCCTGCCCTCGCACGAGGTCGTTCGCGTGCTCGAGGACAACAAGGCGCTGGCCGCGGCGGCCGCGCCGTTCACCACCCCGGCGGCGGAGTTCTTCCAGGTGGACATCGGCGACGGCGTGAAGCTCGACGGCTGGATGTTCAAGCCGAAGAACTTCGATCCGTCCAAGAAGTATCCGCTGCTCATGTACGTCTACGGCGAGCCCGCGGGCGTCGAAGTCACGGACCGCTGGCACGGGGACCGCGCCCTCTTCCACCGCGCGCTGGCCGACGCCGGCTACATCGTGGCCTGCGTCGACAACCGGGGCACGCCGGCGCCGAAGGGCCGCGCCTGGCGCAAGAGCATTTACGGCTCGATCGGCGGGCTCGCCTCGAAGGAGCAGGCGGCCGCCGTGCGCAAGCTCATCGCCGAGCGCCCGTACATCGACGGCGAGCGCGTGGCCTCGTGGGGCTGGAGCGGCGGCGGCTCGATGACGCTGAACCTTCTCTTCCGCTCCCCCGATCTCTACAAGGTTGGTATGTCGGTGGCGCCCGTGCCGGACCAGACGCTCTACGACTCGATCTACCAGGAGCGCTACATGGGCCTGCCGCGAGACAACGCCGAGGGCTACAGGAACGGCTCGCCGATCACCTTTGCCGAGGGGCTGCAGGGCAAGCTCCTGCTCGTCCACGGCTCGGGCGACGACAACGTCCACTTCCAGGGCTCGGAGCGCCTCGTCAACCGCCTGATCGCGCTCGGGAAGCCCTTCCAGTTCATGGACTACCCGAACCGCACCCACGCGATCAACGAGGGCGAGGGAACATCGCTCCACCTGCACAAGCTGCTTGCGCGGTTTCTGATGGAGAACCTGCCGGCCGGGCCGAAGAAGCCGGCGGCGAATCCTCCCGCCGCGAACCCGTAGCGAGCGGCCGCGCGGCGCCTGAAGGGATCCCTCGCTCCGCTCGGGATGACATTGGACCGGCCGGGCGGTCGATGAACGGACATTTGCTCAATTCTCAGAGCACCTCGGATCGCCGGGCCCTCCCTTCGTCATCCCTTTGTCATCCTGAGGGCGCAGCAGCGCCCGGGGGATCCCTTCAGGCGCCGGGTCGAACTTTCTTCGGCAGCAGCCGGTACCCCGCCAGCGTCTTCTCGATCTTCCGGCGCGCCTCGTCGCGCACGGGCACGAGCGGCAGGCGCAGCGTCTCGCCGCACCTTTTCATGAGCGCGAGGGCGCACTTGACCGGGCCCGGATTCGATTCGAGAAAGTTCATCTCCATCAGCGGCAGGTACCGGCGCTGGAGCTCGAGCGCCGCGTCGCGGCGGTCCTCGAGGGCGGCGCGCACGAGCCCGGACATTTCCTTCGGAATCTCGTTGGCGGCGACCGAAATCACGCCCCGCGCGCCGAGGGCGACGAGCGCGAGCGCCGTCGCATCCTCTCCGGCGAAAACCGCGAAGTGCTCGGGCAAAGACGCCATGAGCCGCGCGATCTTGCCGAAATTGGACGAGGCCTCCTTGAGCCCCGCGACGCGCGGGATCTCGGCCAGACGCAGGATCGTTTCGACGTCGAGATCGAGGGCCGTGCGGCCGGGCTCGTTGCCCACGAGGATCGGCAGGTCCGTCGCGTCCGCGATGGCCGAGAAGTGGCGCACGAGGCCCTCGGGGCTCGGCCGGTTGTACATCGGCGTCACCGACAGAATGCCGTCCGCCTTGGCCGCCGCGGCGTCCCGCGCCCAGAAGACCGCCCGCGCCGTGTGATTGCCGCCCGCGCCCGCGACCACGGGCACGCGCCCGTTCGAAGCCCGCACCACCGCCGCCGTGACGACCTTGCGCTCGTCGCGCGACAGCGTCGCCGACTCTCCCGTCGTGCCGCAGGGCACGAGAAAGTCCACGCCCTCCGTGATCTGCCAGTCCACGAGCGCCTCGAGGGCGCCGAAGTCGATCCGGCCCTTTTCGTCGAACGGCGTCACGAGCGAAGTGCCGCAGCCCCTCCAGGGGACTTCCGTGCTGTTTCCCTTCACGCGACCTCCTCGAAGCCTTCCTGCACGCGCAACCGTATAATCGAACGGCATACCGGATCGAGACGAAAAACGCATGAGCGCACCGACCGCCGGTCCCCTTTGCCCGCGCTGCCGCCGCAAGCTGGCAGCCTGGAAGCTCGACCACTGCGTCTACTGCGGCGAAACTTTCCCGGCCGACCTGAAGCAGGGCTTCGAGGCGCCCGCCGGGCTCCAGTGGGTCGAGCGCCCCGCCCTGCCGACCGATCTCTCGAAGAAGCTCGAGCTCATGAAGGTCGTTCCCCTCGAGGGCCGGCGCAAGTCGCGGTCGCTCGTCGTCACCATCGGAGTCCTCTCCGTTCCGATCTTCGGCGCGATCTTCTACCTCCTCTACACGATGATCCGCCGGCTCGCGCCCGGGACGGGCCTTCTCGTCCTCGCCGGCGGCGCCGGCTTCATCGGCTACCTCGTCTGGATCTTCGCCCGGGCCGCAAAAAAATAGCGGGGTCAGGTCTCTACATTTGCGTGTCTGGGCACGCTCCTCGTCTGCAGCTGGTCCAGAGCTCAGACACGCAAATGTAGAGACCTGACCCCATCCCCACCATCCCCATCTAGTCGAAGAGCGACCGCCGCGGCTCCTCGGGCAGCTCGATCCCGAGCTCTTCGGCCAGCGCCCGGATCGTGAGAGGCGCGCAGCCCTCGGCGCGGTTGTTCACGAGGACGAACGCGTCGGCGCCGGCTTCCGTCACCAGGCGGATGAGCCGGACGACGTCGCGGCGCATGTCTTCCCGCGGGGCCTGCATGCGGTCGTACGGCCGGAAGCGCGCGACCGCCTGTTCGTAGGGGACGCCGGGCGGAACGAGGATCCGGGCGAGGGCGAGCTTTCCGGGCAGCGGCTGCGCCGCCTCCCACTGCTCGAGCAGCCCCGGGGCCCTCGTCCACCAGTTGAAGACGTGGGCGGCTCCGCGCCGGCGCAGGACGTCGAAGTATTCGCGGGCGAAGTACGCGGGCGTGCGAAGCTCGACCGAGTAAACGTGCTCGGCGGGAAGCGCGCCGAGAAAGGCGTCCAGCTTTTCGAGAAACACGGCGCGCCGGGAGGGCGTGGGCTGCCACTCGGTCGGAAACTCGAAGACGAAGGGGCCCGTGTGGTCCCGGAACGCTTTCTCGTAGGCCGGGAGCACCTCCTCGCGGAAGGCCCTCGCGTCGAGGTAGCGCGGGTTGTCCTGCCCCGCCCGCGCGCCGTGGCGCGGCAGCTCCGGGAAGCGAGGCATCGTGATCTCCTCCCAGACTTTCGACACGACGGGGAATCCGGCGGGCAGAACCGCGGCATAGCGCGCAAGCTGCGCCTCCGACGGCGGGCGATAGAACGGAAAGTCGAACTCGACCGTTCGAAACGGAGCGTGGCGCGCGTACTCGCGCAGGCAGTCGACCTTGAACGTCGCCTCGCGGTAGCGCTCGTGGTAGACGAGCCCCTTCCAGCCCTCGTAGGCGAAGCTCGCCGTGCCGAACAGGATCTCGGCCACGCCGGAAGTATCTCCCACGTACAATCCCGGCCCATGGTTCCCTTTCGCGGAGCGGCGGAGATCGTGGGCCGGCTCGAGCTGGCGGCGGCGCGGGAAATCCTTCTCGTCGACGCTCCAGCCGAGCTCGAGGCGATGCTCGCCGCAGCGGCATCTCCCGAGCAGTCCCTCCGGCCGGCCGAGGGGCGAACGGTGCGCTCGGTCAAGGAGTCTTTCGACCTCATCCTGCTCTGGCAGGAAAGCCGCGTCGGCTCGCGCGCGGTCTTCGAGGCCGCGTTGAAGCGCCTGGCCCCCGCAGGAAGGCTCTGGGTCGTCACGGCGCTGCGCAAGGTCTCCGGGCCGCGGACTCCCGCGATACACCGCATCGAGCTGTCAGACTTGAAGAAGGCTTTCGAGAAGAGCGGCCTCGTCAACGACCGCGAGGCGCGCCTTTCAGCGTGGCACGTCGCGTACCGATTCGTCGCTCGGCCCGCTCACTCCTCGTAGGGGTAGAAACGCCCCGTCACGCGGAAGAACCGCCCGCTCGGCGGCTCGACGGTGAGCTGGCAACGGGAGACCTCGAGCGTTGTCGACACGGACACGCCCGGCGCGGTCAGGCTGATCGGATACTTCGTCCCGACCTTGAGCGGCGTGTCGAAGTCGAACCGCACGCCCGTGGGAGACACGTCGAGCACCTGGCGAGCCTTCTCCCACCGGATCTTCAGTTCGTACTGCTCCGGTTTGAGCTTTCGGGACGCCTTGCCGGGGGCAGGCGGATCAGTCTTCCTATCTGCCATCAGACTCGGAC
>Ga0209048_10005546_pt1 | contig 11900 bp, 21 predicted proteins | sample FrelakmetCRP12CR_FD_187146 | JGI IMG/M metagenome (GOLD analysis project Ga0209048, IMG submission 187146) | Freshwater lake sediment microbial communities from the University of Notre Dame, USA, for methane emissions studies - CRP12 CR (SPAdes)... | ecosystem: Environmental > Aquatic >... | reverse complement strand
TGCATTGGCCGCGCCCCGGGCCCGGACTCACCACCGCAGATGACCCAATCCAAGAAGCTTGCAGACTTGCCCGCTTGAAAGCTTGCCAGCGAAATTGGTCCCAGCATCGGTTCGATCGACACATACAGATTCCTGGCCGGGACCTGCAGGAGCAACGGGATACGTTTGTCCGCTTGTTTCTGATTCTCAACCGTAGTGCCAAACCAAACATGGTAGAATCTGTGATTAAACTGTCCGATACCATAACCCATGTGATTGCAGAACTTTTCCGCAATACCAGCCATACGTTCAGGTCGTTTGGTCAGTACCAGAAATGTATGGTCGTAAGCCCTGTCCATGACATTGAGAGCTTTAAAAATAAAGTTGTCCGACACATCTTTATGAAACAGATCATTCCAAATAGCAAAAGCTGTTGGCTTCTTGATTGTAAGTGGAAGAGCGAGATTATCCTCGCGCAGCCGAAGCTGACCGTTGAAAAAGGTGGTTGCGGACTTGTCCAAGTCTTTAATAAATCCATGCTGCGTCAAATATTGGTTCCGCTCTCGGATGATTTTATTAGAATGATTGGCCCGCATGTGCGTCTCCCTGGCGCTCCAGCAGTGAGCACACCCTTCGGACACCGGCGTGCAACCCTCAACCAGCTTCCATGCTCTGTCCCAGTACATGCCGTCTTTTATGCGGTCGAACATTTTCCCCTCATAATCGGCCCCGGCGCCGGATTCCGGGGCCTGTGTCTCGTCGAAACCAAAGGTCTGTCTACACTACCCTTCGGTCCATTCCGCTTTCTGGCGTCGGCTGCTGGTTGTCAAAGGCCCGGCAGGCCAGTTTGGAAGCGCCACCGACGTCAATGCTTCCCCCATGCCCTTTCTACTTACTCACGGAATGTTCTCTGTGTGGGATTCCTAAAAATCGGCTCAAGGCGGAGCGCAGTGATTAGCTGCGATCCTCGATCTCTTCTCCTCGGCCACAGGTGGGAGTATGCCCGGATCTTTGTGGCCTTTAGGCGATCGCCACTACAGGGGAATCACCCCATGTGGTTATCTCCCCGCCTTCAACCGATTTTCTTTAAGTTCTCTGGGTCCCGACCCCTATGTCGGGACCCAGGAAGTTACCTCATACGAATCACTACCTAACCGACTACAGCCTGATTCCAGGGCTCAGGCAAACCCCCGCCGGTCCCATTCTATCGGGACCCTGTTTCATAGGCATCACCCCTTTCTATGCTGGTGCGGCAACGGGCGCTGCATTCTTGTCCTCGAAACCGTAGGTACAGTTGTGCTCGATGCTGCCGCCTCCCTGATGCGCCCCGGTGTTTTTCCCGGTAGTCCAATCGCTCGGAATGCCATGGATCATTTCCACGGCCTTTCTGATAATCATCCCGTCGGCGCACTTCGATTCTTTCTTGCATTGCTGGCACTTCTGGTTTACTGAATAACTCATTATGGATTCCTCCTTTCTCTCAGTTTTCTTCCGGCGCATCCGCAATGGGCATTGCTCCGAAATTTCCGATGCCGGCCAGAGATGAGTTTTCCCCGTCTTTGCGCAGGTAAGACCTTCGGTATGACTGCAATCAAAGCATCTGACAATAATTTTCTCGCCATCGATCTTTCGCGGACCGCTTTTCATCGATGATTGAAAACACCGCTTATACATCTCAGCTCCCTTCTCCCAACTCCGAACTCCCGACCGTTTTATCAGGCGCCTTCTGAATTTTGCAGCATCTACAGGCAAGTGCCTTCCCCGCGGAATGCCCGATAAATCCGGTGCCATGGCAATGCCGGCAACCGTCTTTTGCCAAGATCTCCCGGCCGTCGTTCATTCGAAATGTTGTCTTTCGATAGAGCGCCATAATTATATAAGTTTTTCCTGCTTTGGTTCTTTCTGCACCTGCACCGCTTCCGGTATCATCGTTTGCTGATATTTTTTTATAGCCTGCATGTTCGCATCGTACCAGGCCTTGCAGGCCTCTTTGAATTTTGGCCTATCGCCTTGCGCAAGCCAAATACGATCTATCTCCTGCTCGAGGCGAAGAATTTCATCATAGAGTTGCCGGTCCGCTTCCTGGAGCCAGGCGAAGAGACTGCTGCATTCGCCGGCATCCTTGCAGATGGAAGGAAGGACCTTGCTTTTAAAAAAATCTTCATGCCAGGAATAGGTCATTTACTCAAACTGTCCGTAAAGCCGACTGAGCCTCCGGCTTGCGGCTTACGTCCTTATTATCCTGCCTTATGTATTTCCGCCAATTTCTGCTCTGCCGGCATCGCAATATAATCTCCGGCATCATTTTTCTTCCCGACGCGCTTCAGGCATTCGTCACAGCACCAAGACCTCGGGCCGAATATCGTCAATGCCCACCACTTTGCTTCCTGGTTTTTCGCATCCCACTCACAGCGCATCGCAGTTCTCTCTCTAAAATTCTGGCGGCCCCAGCGGGAATCGAACCCGCGCCGAGTCCTTGAAAGGGTAGCCACCTGGCCGTTAGTAAGATGGGGCCTTAATATATACCTGCCCGTCGACGCAATTCCTTCCGCCACCAATAGGAGCCTGCTCCTGATGGACGATCCGGGAAACTTTCCTTTTCACCAAGCGCCCATAAAATAGCATTTTGTAATTTAGATATTGTGCGTTCCTGATCAGAACACGGATCTTTTTCCGCCAGCAGGTTGCCTTCTTTGTCCCAGTATTGTGTAATAATGCGAAACGGATTTCCGATGCCATCACCACGAAGTTCCAGGGTGGTCTCTATTATTTCTAATACCCGCGCTGAACCCATGTTGATCCTTTCTATTATCGGGCCGCCGCTCCGCATCGGCGGCCCATCGCGGCGAATTATTGATTCTGATGAGCCGTGAAACTGGCCCATCAAAACGAATCACACTGACGCACCTGCGGTACGCCAATAATTCGCCGCCTAAAACGGGATCTCCCCTTCTTCTGCCGGCGCCGCTGCCGGCACAGCCTCATCTTCAACAATCATCTTCGCCTCGAGGATCAACGGCCGCACCATGATCGTATTTCCGAACCGGTCCTCGATCGCACGCAGCTCGCCTTTTACTCTAAAAACTTCTCCAGCGCGAAAATCATTCGGCTTGTCCGTAGAAAGAGCAAAGGTGTTTTTGAATATCCTTTCCTTCACGCTTCGTTCCGTGGTCAAGACGATGATCGGATCTCCGTCTTCGTTATATCGAATATCATCCACCCGGCCGACCAGGATAAAAACAGCCCGGAGATCAGTCTGGTCCTTCGGCGAGCACGGCCCCCAGGAAAGGATATTATAATTGCTCTTGATCACCCCGCCGCGGTCTTTGTATTGCGCGAAGAACCCCTCGAGCCGCAGAGTCTTCCCGGCATTCTGCTCAGCGAGAAATTGTTTCGCTTCCTGCTCCCGCATCACCTTGGCGAAGACATTTGCCTTCCCAAAATCTCCGGGACAGGCTATCTGCAGATTCGCGCACACGACCTTTCTATCCGGATCATTCGGAAAATTTTTATCATGCATCTTGTCTTCCGTCGCCGAGATGATTTTGCCCCAGATGATGCCTTTGTTATAATGCTGCGTCACGATTCACCTCAATATCTTTTCTCTTCACGATATTTCTGATTGTGCTCGCATACCATTTGCCGCCCTGCTTCGTCGGGACATGGTGATTGTTTAGATATGTGGCAATATCCTTCAATTTCATTTTCCCAGCGGACCGTTCCTGAATGTCGCGAACAACCTCCATCTCTCCTGGAATCTCGATGAGCTGCCCGTTCTCTTCCCGATATCCATATGGTACCGTCCCAACCACCTGGCCATTCTTCCGCATCACCCCGAGGGCTTCTTTCGTGCGCTGCGAGATTCTGCGCGGCTCAAATTCTGCCACAGACAGCAGCATCGTGAACATCATCCTGCCGGCGGCGTCGTTCACGTTCAGGATCCCGCCGGTGTCGATGATATGCAGCTCCACGCCCTGGGCCTTGATCCAGTCGGCCGTTGCCAGGCCGTCCTGGGCATTGCGGAAAATGCGATCCACCTTAGCGCCGATCACATGTTGCACTTTGCCGTTCTGGATCATCGCACGGATCGACGCACCGCCCGGCCGCTCGAAGAACGGCACCTTCAAAGCCGAAACTTCGTCCGACACGATATCGACGACATCAAGATCCTGGGCCTGGGCATACCTCTTGATTGTCTCCGGCTGCGCAACCAGGCTGTTCGCCTGTTTTTCCTTATCCGTTGAAACGCGGATATATCCTATGGCTTTATTGTCGTGCATTGTTCTTCTCCCTGAACTCCAAACTCTAAACTCTAAACTCCGAACTTCTTTCTCGGTCCCGCGGCGCTTCCGTCGCAGCGCCGATGCCAAGGGAAAGTTGTTCACTGGTTGCCTCCCGGGCCCTGCGTTCGAGTTCAGCCTGTGAAATCTTACCGGCTATCTTATCATTCACCAGGCCAAGAAAAAATTGACCAATATACTTCCGTTTTTGAAGACCCATATCGCACCTCAAATCTGCCACGAAGGCGCGAAGATTCTAAGAATACTTCGTGTCTTAGTGTCTTAGTGGCGGCTTTTTGTTTAGTGCCGATCTCTTTTTTGCATCAGCGTCCTTCTCCGAATGATATTCCAGCGCATCGGCGGCTTCCTGGGAAAGCACCACGATGCTGTGCGGATAATCCCGCATCACTTTCTTGGTTTGCTGGATCTCTTCATAGAGCATCCGGCTCGAAAATTCTTGTTGCCCAAACCATCCGAGGCAGAAAAAAACGATCAATAATAAAATTCTTACAACACGCAACATGCGGCGCCGCTTCCGGTCATGCTCTTGTATTTGATTAAACTTTCTGATTGCTTCCATTGTCATGATGCCTCCTGGGAAACATAGATATTTTCCACGATGAACTCGACGATCGCCCGATCGGTAACGGAACATTCCTGGGACGCTCCGCAGGATGTACAGTACTCAACTCCCGTTATTTCGAAAACGATTTTTTCTGACCGTATCCTGCAATTCCAGCATGGTCTCGCAAGTTTGTTCACGATCAACTCCTTAATTCAGATTAACAATGAGTATCACTATTTCAATAGGATATTGTCCCATGACAGCAATAGGTTTTTTCAATTGAATATGCTGCAAGGATGGTCGCCCAATAAAAAAAGGCATCATGCCGCTGCTCCTGCTGTATCTATTTTTTGTCTTCCGCCCCTGCCCTTCATCTCAGTATGAACCGGGTTCTTCTTTGCCAGGGAAAGTTCAATCGCTTTTTCAAGTCTCGATTTGGCTTCCTCAAATATTCTGGACTTCGTTTCTTTTGCCGCGCGGTCCCGCCAGAAGATCTCTTTGAGATGCAGTTCCACCAACTCCCGATCGAACAGCATCGGTTTGCTGTGGCCTCCCATGGCCCGGCCATGGCGTTTCAGATATGCCGCGGTCAGATGATATTCATCCATCACCATCTTCTTGGTCAGAACATCAAGCGATTTCATTTATCTCATCTTTCTCAAGCATCAGATCTATTTGAACCAATATTTCATTCACTTCCTTGCAGGCCACAATACAAAAATATTTCCATGAACATTTTTTGCATTTCATAAAATCTCCTCAAAATCTTATTGTGATGATAATCGGCATCCCGCCGATGCGCCTGGGAACGCCGTTCATGATCCGGTCATTGTCCTCGATGTTCCATCCTTCGCTCGTTGCCACCGAATCCAATAAAACAGTCTTCCATGGATCGTCGAGAATTGATGACGCGAGATAGAGCAACCCCACACCCACCACGCCGAGTTTAAACATATCATTCCGGCTCGGATTCTTGCCCACGATAGGGTTGATCTCGTAATAGCCAGCGCGATCGTAAAACATGATGACGCTCTGCCGGTAATCGATCACGGCGAATGCGGTGATAGCTGCAAACCTCTGTAAATGATCAGATAGCGCATTCGCATATGTCGGCGTTGAAAATCCGGCCAGCGCTGAGTTTTGAACTACTCCAAACTCCAAACTCCCAACGCCCAACTCATTTGCGTAGCTGGTGTACACTACGATCACAAGCAAAAGGATAAATAATGATATAATTAAAAATATTTTAATCCCGCCGCCTCCTTGGTATGATGCATAAAAAGCGCCACCTGCCGAAGCAGCCGCCAGCCTTCACGTTGGACCGCTTCGTTCTCTTTTTTACTCACGAGATTGTCGATCAGCGCTTTGGAGGAGCATGCGGCCAGCTCGCCGAACTCCTTTACCGCCAGCAGAAGTTCTTTCGTCAGTTCTTTATGGCAGACAGTCCCGTTGCGAATAGAAATGCCGATAATATCGAAGCGTTCATTCAAATATTGTACCGGCGCCAGGGCGAGCTCGCGGCGAATGCCGAGTGCAAGGCTGGTCTCGACGATCGACTCGGTGCGGTCGAGCGGATTCAGGGAGCCGCTGTCGGTAAAATCAACGGAAGGTTCCTGCCATTTATGGATGATGCTCGTGGAAAGCCGCAGCCGCTTCGCATGTTCTATAGTATTGCCGGCTATTGCCGTTTGGATCGCTTCGTGAGATTTCATGGAAACCTCCGTATTAAAAAAATCAGCCCCGCACTTCAACGCGGGCCGGTTGGATGGACGTACTGGGATACGGCCCAATCGGACGAGACCCGGCGCGAAATGCAGGGCTGCCTTCTGCGCATTGGAACGAGCAGAACCTTATAAACTGAGCGAGACGTTGTAATTGCTTTTGAAACTGCTTGTCGGTAGACTTGTTTATCATTGGATCGTATCCCATGAGCAAATGTTATAAGTTACTTATAACTTTGTCAAGTAAATATTACAGAATCATTAATATATATTTTTTATAGGAGTGTTAACTTTGGCAATAAGTTTGCTATATGGACAATCAGTTATAAATTTCATACACTTAGATGTGCTTAAAAAAAATGACATCAAGACGCGTATAGGTAAAAACCTAAAACGGTTGCGGACGGATCGCGGCCTAACACAAGATATGCTGGGGGCAATGTTGAAACCTAACCCTGTTGATGGATCTCATATCGCTGCTATTGAAGGAGGTAAAGGTGTCAGCGATGATATCTTGGCACGGATCTGTAATGCATTGAAGGTGGATATATGGGAATTCTATTGGACCGAAGACATTCCCGTCATTAAGGATAAACAGGAACTGGAGGATATCCGACAACGAAGAGAAGCGGCGAAAATAGGGATTGCTGATATGGTGAGAGAAGCAGAAGCCAGTTGGATTACGGCTGCTAAAAAAAAGGAATCAATTGTGCCGGAAAGCACGAACAAAGGGCTTCAGAGGCGTATTATTAAACAGAAAAAAGTCTATTAAAATAATAATTTTTTAATTAGTATTATATTAGAGAGGGCCAATGAAAATCAATCTTCTTTTATGTATGTGTTCGCTTATTTTTTTTAGTTGTGCTTCCATCATTGAACAACGTCAAGAAATATCATCTGCTCATATCGGCTGCCCGGTGCATGAAATTCAAATTTCCGATGGAAGCCGATATTCATGGACTGCAACATGCCGTAATAAACGCTTTTTTTGTACAATAGCACCATTGGCATCCTGCAAAGAAGAAATAAAATAGACGCCAAAATAGAAGTCAATATCTTTGCTCTACAAACGGCCTAATGGAAGCGGGGATATAATTAGTGAAAAGGCATGATATCTTTATTGTCATTGTCTGCATGATGTTGTTTTTTTCTCCAACCCTCGCATTGGCCCGTGGAGGAGGAAGTGGCGGTCATTCCTCAGGTAGTCACTCCTCCAGCCATTCATCAAGTAAATCTTCTTCATCAAAATCATCAAAAAAAATATCATCCGGGACGAAGCGCGGCGGCTCCAAAAAAGCTGTCGGTGTAAAACGTGATAAGCGTGGTAAGATCGCTCGAAGTGAAAAGGCTAAAAATGATTTTATGAAACAAAGTGGCTATCCCCACGGAAGACCTGGTTATGTTGTGGACCACATTGTCCCACTCAAAAAGGGAGGCAAAGATAGTCCGAGTAATATGCAATGGCAACGGAAAGAAGATGCCAAAATAAAAGATAAATACGAATAATCAATGCCCACCCTCTACAAACGACCGAACGGAAAATATTACATCGTCTATTGGCATGACGGCATCCAGCATCGCAAAAGCCTGCGCACAAACGATAAAAAACTTGCCACAGATCTCTTCAAGGACTTCGATGCGCATCATCGCCTCGGGCTCCTGGGCCTGCCCACGAAAAAACGCATCCCCACTCTGCAGGAACTCTTCGATGAATATCTCGTCTACAGCAAAAAGCATAAATCACTTCGAACGTATAAAGACGACCAGGCTTACATCAACCAATTTATCGGCCCATTCTTCGGCAAGATCGGCGCCATGGATCTCACCAACCGGCATCTCGAGGAATTCATCGGCAGTTTGAAGCATTGGAAGGATAAAGACGGCAATCTCTCGCCGTATCATCCCCGGACAATCAACCTCCGGCTGCAATCGCTTCGTGCGGTCCTTCGGAGGGCAGTCCGGAATGGGGATATATCCCGCATGCCGGTTGCTGTCCAGCTCCTGCGATCACCGCGGCCCTTGCCGAAATACATCACGCCGATCCAGTTCGCCACCTGGTCAGCGGAGATCGAAAAGCCGCTTAACCGCTTGCGCGCCATCCTATCACTTTGCACCGGGATCTCCGATCGAGACCTCGGCCGACTCACCTGGTCCAAAAACTATAAACCCGAGCTCGGCATCATCCAATACCAGCGCCGTAAGACCGGCAAGGAGATCGTAATCAAACTGAATGCCTGGGCACGGGAAGCCATTCATCACTTGGAAGAGGCCAGACATGGCCCCTATTTGTTCCATGGACAGGTCAGCGCCCGCCAAGCATACCGATTTGCCAGCAAGAACAGCGGCATCAATGTCACCCCGCATATGCTCCGCCATAGCTTCGCCACTTGGGCGTTATCTACCGGCGAGCCAATAGCCAACGTCAGCGCCCTTTTGGGGCATGAAGACATCGGCACAACACAAATCTACGCCCAGGTCATGCCACAGTTCCTCGCCTCTACAACAGAAGCCATCGACAGGATGCGTCCTCCGGACCTTCCGTCAAAAAAGGCTAAAAAGGCCCTTCCCGGCAAAACCATGCACAGACACAAAAAAGCAAAAAGGTCGGTCAACGATTGACCGGCCTTAACTTGCTGTTTATTTTTACTTTTTACTGGCGCGCCCGGCAGGGCTCGAACCTGCGACATCCGGATTCGAAGTTGTCAGGCTGCACAAAATCATTGACTTTACAATGTGTTAAATTTGAAAAACCTGTTAATACTCAATAATCGGCTCGAATTGTAGCACATACCGTGATCATAAGCAAACGATTTATAGTTGTTCGACGAACGTCAGATCTAATCCGACATTGAACTTATCATAAGCCGATTCGAGTGCATCCTTGGGCCGGTACATCAGGAGCGGCGGGTCCTGGTCCCAAACCAAATGGACAGATTCCGTCTGGTCCAACTTGGCAAACAGATCGGCGATCACGGTGCGGCGCAAAGTAGGCGGCAGGTTTTTAAGACTCAAATGGAATTCGCGCAGTCCGTCTTTATTGAGGCGCAAAGGATCCAGCGGACCCCCTGGGAATACCGGGACCTGCCAGAAGTCGCATAAGCGGATCTCCCCTGCCTGCGGAGTCCATCCGGCTACTGCCGGCAGCACGATCTCATAGATCGGGTAAACCGATGATGTCAGCGATTGCAAGATCGTATCCGAAGAGTCTATCAAAAACGATCCTATTTGCGTCTTGTTTGCGGCATCGGACCCGGCTGTGGACCGGAAGGGAGATACACGCCATGCATTGATCACGATCGCGCCCATCCCGCCCCAGTTGTGCTTGTCCAGGATAAAGGAATTGATCGTGCGCTTTTCGTAGTGATAAACCTCACCGATGATAATGGCCGTGGCGCTCCCCTTATTTGCGAGCGCCGGGATGATCTGAAACTGCCAGTTATTCGTGGTGAAATCCGGGATGACGTCGAACTCCGTCCATGCAGCAGTCGTGGTCGGGGCAATAGTATTGCCGGACAGCGCGCCGTAGATCGCGGTGCCGGAGCCTGCTTGTTTGAGCTGGATGGTTATGCATCCTGCGGCCGCATTTCCGGTGAGGGCTTTTGTCTTCACAATCACTCGATACGTTTTTCCCTTGATCAGTTTGTTCGTCCGGTTCTGGACCAGATTATTGTTCGCAGCAGTGTCCCATTTTGCAGAATATTTTCCTTCGAGATAGTTCGTAGGATCGATGCTCCAGTTCGCTCCGGCGATCCAGTTTGGAGCAAATGCACCGGATTGGAAGCCACCATCCTCGATGAAATTCGGAGCGTGGCAGCGGATGCTGTGCGCCATATTTACGGTCCCGAGCATGCGCGGGGCAAGATGATTGTCCGCGAGATGGTGCACCGGCCGCGTTGGATCCGCCTGGGCACAGGTGAGCCCCGCGCGGATCTTGAATGAAGATCCGACATCCGTGTCCTGGAGCCGCTCGAAGAGGGTACAGTTTTCCAACGGATCGATGCATACAATATCTCCTGGCGAACTACTCAGCCCGACATAAAGCAATTGCTTTGTTGGATCGATGGCGAGGGCAAGTGGATAAGGTTCAGCGTTCGCCAGCGTAAGGGAAGTGCCCACCTCCAACATAGTTGCGAGGTTTATTTTTGTTATTTGCCCACTCGGAGAATTATCAAGTCCGACATAAAGCATTTGGCTTGTTGGGTAGATGGCAAAGGAATGAATATAATTTTCCCCGAGGGTCAGAGCAAGGGCGGCGCCTACCTCAAGCATCGTTGTGAGATTTATTTTTGCGATCTTTCCAGGCATGGTATTACATCCCGCATAAAGCAATTGATTCGTCGTATCGATAGCGAGTGCTGTGATCAAATTTTCATTGGCGGCCAGGGCAAGAGCAGTGCCTACCTCTGCCGGTGTCCCGGCTATACTTATTTTTGCGATCTTTCCGGGAGAGAGATAAAGCCCAGCATATAGCAAATGATTCGTCGTATCGATAGAGAGTGCTGTGATCAAATTTTCATTGGCTGCCAGGGTAAGGGCCGTGCCTACCTCGAGCATAGTAATGAGATTTACTTTTGCTATTTTCCCAGAAGAAGTATAACATCCTGCATAAAGCAATTGATTCGTCGTATCGATGGCGAGGGCTGTGATCAAATTTTCATTGGCGGCCAGGGCAAGAGCGGTGCCTACCTCGAGCATGGTCGCCAGATTGATTTTTGCAATTTTCCCTGGAGTGGTGTTGAGTCCTGCATATAATAATTGATTCTTCGTATCTATGGCGAGGGCATATACTGCATTTTCCCCGGCGGCCAGAGCAAGGGCGGCGCCTACCTCAAGCATCGTTGTGAGATTTATTTTTGCGATCTTTCCAGGCGTGGTATTACATCCCGCATAAAGCAATTGATTCGTCGTATCGATAGCGAGTGCTGTGATCAAATTATCCCCAGATGATGTGACAAGGGCGGCGCCTACCTCGAGCATGGTTGTCAGATTGACTTTTGCAATCTCCCCAGGGGAGAGATAAAGCCCAGCATAGAGCAATTGATTCGTCGTATCGATGGCGAGGGCTGTGATCAAATTTTCATTGGCGGCCAGGGTAAGGGCCGTGCCGACCTCGAGCATGGTTGTCAGATTTATTTTTGCGATCTTTCCGGGCGTGGTATAACATCCTGCATAAAGCAATTGATTCGTCGTATCTATGGCGAGGGTTTTTATTAAGTTTTCTCCGGCGGCCAGGGTAAGGGCCGTGCCGACCTCGAGCATGGTTGTCAGATTTATTTTTGCGATCTTTCCGGGTGTGGTATTACATCCCGCATAAAGCAATTGATTCGTCGTATCTATGGCGAGGGCGTTTATTAC
>Ga0209048_10005545_pt1 | contig 11902 bp, 17 predicted proteins | sample FrelakmetCRP12CR_FD_187146 | JGI IMG/M metagenome (GOLD analysis project Ga0209048, IMG submission 187146) | Freshwater lake sediment microbial communities from the University of Notre Dame, USA, for methane emissions studies - CRP12 CR (SPAdes)... | ecosystem: Environmental > Aquatic >... | reverse complement strand
CATCACGCTGATGCAGTACGGGATCCAGGAAAAGATCTGGACCTGGCAGGACAAATCCGCTGATTTTTTAAAATCCATTGTCGGCAGCTTTGACATCATCAACGTCATCAGCACGATCGTCAGCCTTGTCATCGCAGTGGTTGTCATCTTCATTGTCATCTTCATCAATACCGTGTACCGCAGGAAACAGATAGGGATCCTGCAGGCAGTCGGGATTGACCGGTCGATCATCATCAAATCCTACATCTTCCAGGCACTGTTCATCTTTGCCAGCGGTACAGTGGCGGGATTTGCCCTGCTCTTTGTGCTGCTCCAGTACCTCACTTCTTCACCGCTGGTATTTCCCGGGGGACCGGTAGCTCCGGTTCTTGAAACGATGCTGCTGGTCAGGGCAATTGCCAGCCTGCTTGTCGTATCGCTGGTCGCCGGTTTCCTGCCATCGTGGCTGACCACCCGGGAGGACATCCTCTCGGCAATACGGGGGTAACATGATCGTTGGCAGTAATCTCCACAGGGTCTATGGCAAGGGAAGTGTGGAAGTCCGGGCACTGGATGGTGTGGATATTTCGATCCGGAAGGGGGAGTTCATCGGAGTTATGGGTGCGAGCGGGAGCGGGAAATCTACCCTGCTCCACCTGCTCGGGCTGCTTGACCGCCCGACAGCGGGTAGCCTTGTCATCGACGGGGTGGATGTTGGGGTCCTGAACGAGCGGCAACGGACGCTCTTCCGCTTGAACCGGCTGGGATATGTCTTCCAGGACTATGCCCTTGTTCCCGAGCTGACGGCAGAGGAAAATATCTACCTTCCCTCCAAGGTGCGGGGGATGACCGTGAAGGAATGCACCCGGGCCTGCCGGGATATTCTCGGGCTTGTCGGGCTTAAGGACCGGGTCAGCTTCCTGCCCGGAGAGATGTCCGGGGGAGAGCAGCAGCGGGTAGCCATTGCCCGGGCACTCGTGAACAACCCGGCAATCCTCCTTGCCGATGAGCCCTGTGCCAATCTCGATACCCGGAACTCGACTACGATCCTGGAACTGATCCGGAAACTCAACAAAGACCTTAACCAGACCGTGGTGATGGTCTCCCACGAGGACTGGCACAAGAAGTATTTTGACCGTATCATCTTCATGAGAGATGGCAGAATTGTGACAGAGGCGGACCCGGAACAGGAAAACCCGCGCGATCCGGGATAAAAATAAGGGTATAGTGTCATTTTAACCACCAACTTTTTCAAAAGATACGACGGGAAAAAATGAATAATCAGATAACCAGAATCATTTTCAAAAAAGTGAATCCTTGATGTAAGGTAGCTTAAATTAGGAGTTTGTTCACTGCGTCCGTTCTATCACAATGTGGGGTCGCCACAGCGGCGGGGACGAGCCAAAGGCGAAGTCCAAAGGAGCGTCTGAGTGAACAAGTTACATTCAACAAATACAAGATTTTTTAGTCGCTAGAATGTGACTATACCCAAAATAATCCTCAAGGAAACCTGTATGTGTGAATAAAAACAGGATTCGGGATCTTTTTTTATGAAACTCTGCGCATAATTTTTAATGAACATCGTGCTTTGTAGAAATCATTTAATCAAAGAAGAGTCTGCCCTGATGGACTAAAGAACTAAACTCTTTTGACCAGCCGGTGAGTGATCGCTACAAGCGGGTGGCGGGCGTAATCAAGAACCTGCACATCATCCAGTGATTTTAAGTTCATTGCATGTGCAGTCCGCTCCATGCCCAGTTCAATATCTTCTTTGATTTCGATGATGTATGCATCAAGTGCAGTGATTCCAAGATGTTTTGCCGCAATTGCACGGTGATGCCCGTCGACAAGGATGATCTTTCCCGGGCGTCGTACGACAATGATTGGTTCAGCCAGCCCTTTTTTAATCTCGTACATCCGCCCTTCGAGTTCGTCCTCGTAGATCTTTGACTGGGTGGGTAGCAGGTCCCTGACTGGTACCGTCCCGCGTTCCAGGGTGGGATCAACCCCGTACAACTTTTTTAACGTCGTAATAAAATTGAAGACTTTCTCGGGTGAAACATGCTCAATCTGGGAGCGGATCACATCGGAATTGGAAATGATGCCGAGCAGGTGATTTTTTTCATCAACGACCGGAAGTTTCTGGATCCCACTCCGGAAGATCACCCGTGCAGCATCGTTGATATCCATTTCAGGATCAGCAACAATCAGATTTTTGGATACCACGTCGTTGACAGGAGTTGTCATCTGGACAAAGAGAAGATCCCTTGCTGATATATACCCCACTACTTTGTCCCCGTCAATAACCGGGAATCCGTCATGATGGGTTTTTTGTATTTTCTCTATAACATCCTTAACCGTTCCATGGATATCCACACTGACGACATCATAGGTCATATAGTCCTTGACCTTTTTCTTATCCATCACCACAGCTTTTAGTGAAAAGAGTACTAAAAGTCATCGGAAAAACTGAAGGGAAGAAAAAATGCGGAATATTTTGTTTTTTATAAGGATTTTGGAGAATATTTTGTCGTAGCGAATCACGTTTTCAATATACCGTTTTAATGGAAGATTTCACATCCTCATGGTAAATTTACCGTTATCACGACCAGCTGTAACAGGGATTCGAATTATTGATACACATAAGGAAATGGTTATTGTATATAATTTGCCAAAAAGAAGCGGACAAGTTTATGACGATTGGACAATGATGTAGTAAGGAGGAATAAAAAAGCATGGGAGAAAAGAAAAAGAACGAGGCATGGGTAAAAACGGTCAGCAAGATTTTTATCGTCCTGGCCTGTTTGCTTTTTGTCGGCCTCATGATACTTTCCGGTATGGGGAACCAATGGATTACCCTGTTCAATTCGGTTAAATCCGGTGATACGGTTGTCCTTGATCTTACGGTTTATGATGCTGCAGGAAAACCCATAATAACCTCGGACCAAACAGTCTACAACCAGGCCGTGGCAAAGGGCGAGGATATTTTTGCAACAAAGCAGCTGACGGTCATTTCCAATAAGTCCATGGATAAGTCCATTTTTGGAGTTCCGGGATCTGCTTCAACCGGTACAGGTGTCCAGCAGCTTGCGATCTTTTCTTCTGAATATAATGCGATAAGTTCCGGGATTGTAGGGATGAAAGTGAATGAGCAGAAACGCATTGCGATTCCCTCGGACACCATGATGAAGAATGACTTGTCAGTCGAACAACTGGCTCTCAGCAAGATCAACTTAACCGATATCAGTATTGGAGACAGTTTCTTTATGGGGGTTTCAGATACCACAGAAAAGGTCACCAACACTACTAAGGCAACTACCTTCCTGCGAATTGCTGATGTTGTATCAAAGTCACCCGACGGTATTGTTATTGACCTTAATTATCCTACAATTGAAGTGAGAGTTGTTTCAATCAACAAACAATAACAACCTTTAACAAATATTTTTTGATATAGTTTTATCGTAGTACCGGAGACATCCTTTGGCAGAGGCAATGATCTTTTTTCCCTTATGCCAGGAAAAATTCTTGCAAAGATACCCTGAAAGAATATTTTGAAGAAGTTGTTTAAAAAAAAATGAGAGAATCTTTTAAAAAATGACGAAATACTAAAAAAATTATAACCTGGTACCGTAGATCCTCTTGATCCGGTGAGCAACGGTTTTCCAACCCTCTTTTCTCATCAAAGGCCCGTCACGCAGTTTGAGGTGAGAGACTTTAAATCTTTTACCGGAAGCAACATACATCTCACCAACGACAAAAGGCTGTTCCCCGTCACATTCCATGTAGACCGGTGCTGTTTTCCTACCGTCATGGATGGAGATCTTCACGACAACCTGTTCGATCGTCCTGGTCCACAATGTCGTGATATCGGGTGCTTTTGCACGGTTTACTCTTTTTTCGCCGCATTCAATGGAGCTTACCTCAACGCCGAAGGCTTCTTCCCCGCACTCTGCAACCAGGTGGTCACCGACATTGCATTCATCATCCTCTGCAAGTTCAATCCCGCAGACCATCGACATCCCTTCTTTTGAGACGATTGTTTTTATCAGGATTGACTGGGGTTCTGTGTCCTTTTTTATGCGCTGGTGGTGACCGCAGGTGGTGCAACGGACGAGGAGGTCACGGGATTTTGTGATCACATCGTGTTCGGTTTCCTCGTTGCACTCAGGGCAGTTAACGGTTATAAACATTGAATATGAATGGCAACCCTCACATGATAAACATGGAGGTTCAGGAAATAATTTATTGCCGGGGGCATTCCCTGGTCATCGGCAACCACCCGACAACATTTGAGGTGACGCGGGAGGATCACCTCACAAAAAACGGCAACTGTATCATTGGTATTTCGGCTGACAAAGGGTGTGCCGGGCTTTCGGCTGCATTCAAAAGAGTCCTTGCCAACGAAGATGTCATTCTCACAACCAGGCTATCATCAGGGGATGTAACCTTTGAAGTAAAATCGCACGGGTCCTCACGGTTCACCCTCGACCATCCGACTGATATGGTCTGGCGGCGGAGTTCTTTTGTCTGCGGGCGGACAATCGGTATTTTGTCCGATCATGGAGCAGCTGACCTGCCAAAAGCACTTATTACCAACCTTGTTGCGGGAAAAGAGATGATACTTACGCTTACCGCTATGCGTCCCGGCTGAGTGTGGTAATTTTTAATTCGGCTTCATTGAGCATCGTCTCGCACTGTTTCACCAGTACGGCACCCTGTTCATACAATTTTATACTGTCATCGAGCCCGGTGTTTCCATCTTCAATTTTTTCAATGATCTGCCGTAACTGCTCGACCTTTGTCTCATACGTCTCTTTCATAATCTACACGCTCCACGATTACCTGGCTGCTGCCATCAATAAACCTGATTTTCATATGATCACCCTGCGAGATTTTTTCTGCACGTTTCACTACCGTACCATTTCTCTCTGCAACACAATAACCCCGTGCAAGCACTGCACGGGGGTTCCTGCTTTCCAGTGCTGTTTTCATCTCACACAGGAGAAGGCGTTCCCGTTCGATCCGGTTTGAATATGCCCGTTCGAGCCGGTCAAAAAGATCGGTGATGTCCTGTTTTTTATCCTCAAGTTTCCGCAGGAACCGTTGTGGGCGAAGGCGGTCCCGCAGATCCGAGATCTCCTCCTTTGCCCCGAAAACCCAGCCCTGCAATGCTGCGGTCATCTGGATTTTTAGTTCTTTGAGCCGAGCTGCCAGCACGATGCGATCGGGTACCACCAGTTCTGCGGCAGCAGATGGGGTCGGGGCACGGACATCTGCCGCAAGATCGCTCAGTGTCACATCAATTTCATGCCCGATCGCACTGACTACGGGTACCGGGCACGAGGAGATTGCCCGGACAACTTCAGGGTGGTTAAAGGAAAAGAGATCCTCAAAACTCCCCCCTCCACGGGCAACAATGACTACGTCAACCATGCCGCTGAGACGCCAGATGGCACGGGCAATATCGTGATGGGCGTCCTCTCCCTGGACAGCAGTCGGTGATATAACAATCTCCAGGGGATAACGCCTGCTTATCACGGTCATGATATCATGGATAACTGCGCCGGTCTCTGAGGTGACCACGCCGACTTTTTCCGGAAATGATGGGAGATATCGTTTCTTTTCTGCGGCAAAACATCCTTCAGCAGCCAGCTCTTTTTTCCATTGTTCAACCAGCAGGTATTTTTCACCAATCCCTGCCTTTATCATCTCTTTTACCTGCAACTGGTATGCCCCGTGGGGTGCGTAGACCCGAACCGTGCCGGTAACGATTACTTCCATGCCCTCAGTCGGCCTGAACGTAAGCCGGTCCCCGTCAGGTCGCCACATGACACACTTTATCACTGCTGCCGTGCTCCCGCTGCCTTTTTCAGAGAGCGAGAAGTAGCGGTGCCCCCGTGAATGATGGGTAAAGTTGGTCACTTCCCCGCGAACCCGGATATCCTGCAGGAGCGGGTTATCGAGGAGGCCTTCGATGATCGCTGATACTTCAGAAACCCGTAACGGTTTGGTATCCGCAACGGTTGCGACATCAGGTCGGTTGAACCAGTCCATTAACCATTATTAGGCTAAAACCGCATATCAAATAGTACTACCATGGTGTCATTTTCCGTCGCGAGTATGTTTTTTCACGAGTACACGACCAGCGAAATCTTCTCGTTTGTATCCCGCACCGGGCTGGACGCGATGGAGTTCTGGCTCGAAACCCCGCATTTCTGGCTCCGTGACCTGCCGGTTGATGAGGTGATATCTGCAAAAAATGATCACCCGGAGATAGAAACCCTAACGGTGCATGCCCCCATTCTTGATTTGAACCCCTGCTCTATTAACCCGGAAGTGGCCCAGGTATCGGTTGAATACGCGGTCCAGTCTTTGTCGATTGCAAGCCGGCTGGGTTGCACTATCCTGACAGTGCACCCGGGCAGGAGGACAGCAAAACGTCCACCCAGTGATGCAGACTTTGCCCGCTTTGACCACTATATTTCCGTTCTTCATGAGGCATCCAAAGGGCACTCCGTAAAAATCGGCATGGAAAACATGGAACCGATTGTCAATTCACTGCTCTGCACGCCGGAACGTGTGCGCTGTCTCCTTGACGACGAACCTTGGCTGTTTTTTACCCTCGACGTAGCACATGCGATGGCAACATCGGAAAACGAGGTGATCCGGTATATTGAATTATGTTACGATCGTCTTGTTAACGTGCACCTCAGCCGCTTTGATCATGGTAAGGCGCATTTCCCTCTTGAACGGCATGCGTCCATGGCAAGAGTCATGGAATCCTTAAAAGACCATCACTATAATGGCTTTCTTACCCTTGAGATCGACGATTTGAACCTTGAGCGCGCCTTATCGTATAATGAAAAGATTGCGCTGATTGCCAGGGATTGCGCTTTTATGAAGGAATGCATGAAATAAAGCGCTGGTTTTATGTAATTCCCTCCCGAATAAGAAAATGAGTATTTTTATTTATGATTCACCATAATCTGCGTGCACCAGCACGGTGTGAAATGCGATGATAGAGTACGTTTTGGAATTCCTGCTCTTTGTCATTTGTGTCCTTCTTACGGCATTTTTTTCGAGCGCGGAAGTTGCCCTTATCTCGATAACCCGTGCAAAAGTGCGGACGCTTGTCAATGACGGACTACCAGGATCAGGCGCCGTGGCAGCGTTAAAGGAGTCTCCCGAACACCTGCTCATTACGATTCTTATCGGCAACACCATTGTTACTACCGCTGCAGCAACCATTGCAACTGCTGTTGCAATCCAGGTTTTTGGTGATATCGGGGTTGGGATTGCAACGGTGCTGGTTATCATCATCCTCCTCGTATTTGGCGAGATCGGGCCCAAGATCTACGCCGCGAGGGCATCGGAATCATATGCACTCAGGATCGCACCGGTCATCCTGTTCTGCTCTCGCATTTTTACTCCCTTTATCTGGCTTGTTGAGCGGGTGAGCCCGAAGTTTGGCATCGGAAAGGAGGTCGCCGAGCCGGCAGTGACCGAAGAGGAGATCAAGGAATGGATAGATGTCGGCAAGGAGGAAGGCACGTTAGAACAGGGAGAGCAGGATATGCTCTACTCGGTTCTTGAGTTCGCTGACACCACCGCCCGGGAGATCATGACCCCACGCGTTGACGTGATCGCTATGGAAGATACGGTTTCCTTTGAAGAAGCGATCCGGATTTTCAACGAGACCGGTTTTTCCCGTATCCCCGTATATCATGACCAGATTGACAACATAACCGGTATCCTGAATGTCAAGGATGTCTTCTCTGCCATGGTTTCGCACCGCAAAGATTCGACCATCAAAGAAGTCATGTATGACCCGATGTTTGTGCCCGAGACAAAAAAGATTGATGACCTGTTAAAAGAGCTCCAGGTGCACCGGGTACAGATGGCAATTGTCCTTGATGAATACAGCAGTTTCGTCGGTATTGTGACCGTGGAGGATATCCTGGAAGAGATCGTCGGCGATATCATGGATGAGTATGACAAGGAGGAACCCGATATCCAGACTATTTCCGAAGGCGTCTATGTTATCGATGCCCAGATGTGGATGGATGACGTCAACGAACGCCTGGAGATTGATCTTCCGGTCAGCGAATCCTACGAGACCATTGGCGGCCTTATCATCGACAGGCTGGGACACATTCCCATGCACCCCGGAGAAAAAGTGGAAATGAACGAGGGGAAGATTACGCTGGTTGTGCTGCAGATGCACGGACGGCGTATCGTGAAAGTGAAGGTTATTATCCATCCCAAACAAGGAGAAAGTACTGCCTGATGTACCAGACGTGCGTTCAGGAATGGTAACAGGAAATACAATGAAGGGAAGTACGGAAAAAAAACGTATTGCAGTTCTTGCATCCGGCAGGGGTTCAAACTTCCAGGCAGTGATCGATGCTATACAAGACGGGAAAATTCCGGCTACCTGTGCTGCTCTTATTACTGATAACCCAAAGGCATATGCCATCGACCGGGCAAAGAAGGCAAAGATCCCGGTGATGGTCATTGATTTTTCATCATTTCCTTCACGGGAGGACTATGAAAAGGCGCTTCTCCTCGCCATGCAGAAGGCGAATGCGGATCTCTTCGTCCTTGCCGGGTACATGCGCATCGTTGGTGCAGATATTGTCCGTTCATTTCCCGCAAAAATCATGAATATCCATCCAGCCCTCCTGCCGGCTTTTCCCGGGTTGCATGCACAACGACAGGCAGTACATCATGGCGTGAAAGTATCCGGCTGCTCCGTGCACTTTGTTGATGAAAGCCTTGATGGCGGTCCCATCATCCTCCAGCGATGTGTCAAGGTGCTGGAAAATGATGATGAGGATTCCCTTGCAGACCGAATCCTGCATCACGAGCACGAGTGTTACCCCGAAGCCATACAATTGTTCTGTGAAGGGCGGTTGGAAATTGTCGGAAGGAACGTCAGAACCCGCTGATCATTTTTTTGAAAATATTACCGGATACCGATACACAGGATCCGGGTATCCACAGGAATCGTTATCTCACCGTTCCTTTTTTATCTTTGACGTTTATAGTTTAGCACATCCGGGAGTTAGAGTCTGCGAGTCTATGAAGGAAAGATCCCGCAATCCTGCAACAAAAAAGATTGCCCAGGAGCGTATTGAGGTACTGTTTGAACAGGCGCGCCTGGCGTTTTGTGCCCATCCGGAAAGGAGTAACCGCTATGTGGAGCTCGCACGCAGGATTGCAATGCGACAGAGGATTCGGATTGCTAAGGAACTCCGTCGCCAGTTCTGCCATCACTGTTACTCGTTTCTTGTGCCGGGGAAGAATATGCGGGTACGGGTCCACCGGGGCAATGTGGTGGTTACCTGTCACTCCTGCAATAAAAAAACTCGATTCCGTGTGGTGAGACCCGATGACCAATCAACCTGACCGATCGATGCAGGACCTCAAACCGACCGTATGGATCGGTAAGCAGGGCTGTACCGAAACCATGATCGATGAGATCGTGGAACAACTCAAGAAACGAAAATTGATCAAGGTAAAATGGCTCCAGAATACCGAGGTTGATCCCGAAGATGTTGCATTGAAGGCTGGTGCAACGCTCGTTGAGGTACGGGGAAGGACGATGGTATTGAAAGAAAAAAAGAAAACGAGCAAAAAATAACCACCTTTTTTATTCGACGACCAGCAGAGCGCGGCTGCTAGAAATATATAAAAACCTTATCCACGAATATGTAAAGACTGTTAGTAATAATTTCTACAGTGAGGTCCCTAGATGACAACAGTTTACGATGCCTCGGCTGACCACCTTATCAGGAAGGTCGCAGAGGAGCTCAAAAAACGGAAGGAGATCACTCCGCCTCCATGGGCTGCCTTTGCAAAAACCGGGGCACATAAAGAAATGCCGCCTGAAGACCCGGACTGGTGGTATGTCCGGGTAGCGGCAGTGTTGAGACGCGTCTATGTCGACGGCCCGTTGGGCGTCGAGAGGATGCGGAGTTTTTACGGCGGGAAAAAGAACCGTGGTTCAAAGCCGAATGCATTCAGGAAAGGGAGTGGATCGATCCTGAGAAAATCCCTCCAGCAACTGGAGGCAGCAGGGCTTGTCATCCACGACAAGACCGGTCGTAAAGTCTCTCCTGCCGGCATGGCATTTCTTGACAACATGGCACACGAAGCAAAGCTCAATCCCCCGGCGCCGGTGCCCAAGCGGGCAAAGGCCGTAGCTCCACCCGAGCCAAAGAAGGCTGAGGGAAAGAAGTCTGACTCCAAGAAGGAAAAGGGCGAGAAAGCCGAGAAAGCCGAGGGTGTAAAGGTCGAGAAAGGCGAGAAGAAACCGGCTGCAAAGAAAGCCGAAGGCAAGAAGTCGGAAAAGTCCGAAGCACCAAAGTGAGGTAACACCATGGGAGACGACGAGCTTAGTGAACTCCGTAAACGAAGGATGGCACAACTGCAGCAGCAGGCTGGCGACCAGCAGGCAATGCAGGACGAGCTCGAACGCCAGCAGCGGGCCAAGAACCAGATGCAGATGATACTCATGTCGATTCTCGAGCCGGATGCCCGGGAACGACTGAACACCATCAAGCTGACGAAACCGGAGTTTGCCGGTTCCGTCGAGCAGCAGCTTGTCCAGCTCGCCCAAAGCGGGCGTCTCAAGAACAAGATCACGGATTCGCAGCTCAAAGAACTGCTCAGGCAGCTTGCGCCGGCGAAACGTGATTATTCGATCACACGAAGGTAATGAAAGCAGGAGTGCTTTTCAGCGGCGGAAAGGACAGTTCCCTTGCAGCAATAATGCTGGGTACGTATTACGAGGTTGAACTCAATTTTTTTGTGTTCGACCCGTCCCGCCAGGTCCCGTCGGTGGATGCTGCGGCACAAGTGCTTGGATTTCCCTTGAAAAAACGAGTGTTCAGGAAAGGATTTCTGGACGAAATGGTTGATCTGGTGAAAACATGCGGGTATCCCAATGATGCGATCAATACCGTTCACCAGGTTGCTGTTGAAACCCTGTCATCAGGATACGCTGTGGTCGGAGATGGCACCCGGTTTAATGACCGTGTGCCCATGTTGACACGAGCAGAAGTGCAGAGCCTCGGTAACCGTACCGGGTGTTCATACGTACGACCGCTCTTAGGGTATGTCAAGACCGAAGTTGACCGGCTGGTCGACCGTTTTCTCGTTGTAAAATATGGAGAGACCGGAACGATCAGGAATGGTGATTACGAAGCAGAGATCCGGGAAGCATATGCTGCCCGGGGTATCGATGCATCGTCACTGTTCCCGGCTCATCACGACCAGTCACTGGTCATCGGCAGAAAATAAGTAACAAGGAGAGAACATGAGCAAATTAAGCAAAGGCAGAAAAATTCGGCTGGCAAAGGCATGCGACCAGAACCGGCGCGTGCCCCAGTGGGTCATGGTAAGAACCAAACGTGCCGTCGTTGCGCACCCAAAACGCCGCAACTGGCGCAAGAGTACGCTGAAGGTGTGAGATAATGGCAGAAAAGATGCAGGAACACATTTATATCATCCCTCTCCGGGATGCACGCAGGATGCCCCGCTGGAAACGGAGCAATGGTGCCATAAAGGACATCAGGAAATATCTTGCTAAGCACATGAAGAGCGATGATGTCAAGCTCGATAAGGGTATCAACGAGATGGTCTGGAGCCGGGGCAGTACAAAACCGCCGTCAAAAATCCGGGTTCGTGCCATGAAGATGGAGGACGGGCAGGTTCAGGCTGAACTTGCACCGGAATCGTAACGTATGGAACGAACGACCACGCTTGCCGGCGATCCGAATATCGGTGTTTTTTCCCGGGTATTGGGAAATATCGCTATTATTCCTCCGGAAGCTCCGGAGGATTACAAACAGGCCATTATCCGGGCACTCAATGTTGAGCTCGTGGAAACAACCGTGCAGGGAAGTACCATTATCGGCTC
>Ga0209048_10005543_pt1 | contig 11902 bp, 13 predicted proteins | sample FrelakmetCRP12CR_FD_187146 | JGI IMG/M metagenome (GOLD analysis project Ga0209048, IMG submission 187146) | Freshwater lake sediment microbial communities from the University of Notre Dame, USA, for methane emissions studies - CRP12 CR (SPAdes)... | ecosystem: Environmental > Aquatic >... | reverse complement strand
CTGGTCATCAGGCCTGCCTCGACCTCGGCGCCCGGCCCGGGTCGCAGAACACCGGGCCCGTCACGCAGGAGCAGCGCAGCGCTCCTTCATCGCATCAACACTGACGACCGTCACGGATCGCTCTGGTCCCATCTTCCGACGCCGGCACCGCGACACCTACGGACTGCCCGCCACCAGTGAGTCGAAACCTTCGTGCCGGCTTTCAAACACTGGACCTGACCTGGTCAAGTGTGCCGGCGTGTTGTGAACTCCACAGCAACGTGTGGGCGCTGAGGGACTCGAACCCCCGACCGTCTCGTTGTAAGCGAGATGCGCTGCCAGCTGCGCCAAGCGCCCTGCCGGTCGATCACGGTAGCCGCTCGCGTCCCCGCCAACCCCCGTGCGCCTACGCAACATCCGTCACGTCGCGACCGCCTCCTCCGAGCAGACCCGCAGGCCTGCGGCCGTGAGCGCAGCGGCGGTCACCCCTTGGCCGGCGATCCGGGCCCGGGTGAACGTCCCGTCGTAGACCCCGTCGCAGCCGCAGGACGGCGAGCGGGCCTTGAGCACCGCCTCCGCAGCTCCGACCGCCCGGGCCAGGGCGACGGCGGCGTGGGCACCCCGGTGGTACGCGGCCGTCACGTCGGCGCCATCGACGGTTCGCACCGTCCCGTCGGCCTGGAGCTCGGCCGCCGGACGCGGCGTCGGCAGGCCGCCGAGGCTCTCCGGACACACCGGCACCAGGCGCCACCGGCTGGCCATCTCCGCCACGGCTGGCGATGGGCTCGCCTCACCCCGGTGGTTGCAGTGCACGCCGAGCAGGCATGCGGACACGAGCAGGGCGGGCATGGACTCGGGACCGGTAGGCATCATCGCAAGCTACCGATCCCGGGAAGGCCCGTACCCGCCCTGTCGCGGCCCGCATGGCACGCCTCGGCGACTCGGAGGGGCGTGCCAACGACCACGAGGGATCCGCCGACCCGTCGCGTCACAAGGCGTCAAGATAGCGGGGAACCGGGCCGGGGGGAAGGCCCGGCTCCCCGTTGAACGTGGCCCTCAGGCGCTCTGCGCCGCGTCGGCGTCGAGCCGGGCGAGGAAGCTGGCGACGGACGGCGGCAGGACGACCTCGGGCTCGGGTGGGCGGACCTTGGGGGGTCTGCCCCGCTTCCGCTTCTGGGCGAGGATCCGGCCGTTGACGAACAGCTGGGCACCCCACACGCCCACGGGTTCGCGCCGGATGACCGCACCCCGCAGGCAGGGTTCCACGAGAGGACACGTGCGGCAGATCGCCTTGGCCTGGTTGATGTCCGGGATCTCCTCGCTGAAGAAGAGCTCGGTCGCGCCCCCCTGGTGCCGGCAGGCAGCGGCCGACCAGTCCACCTCGTCGTCGGTGATCTCGAACAGCTCGTCGGCGAACATGTCGCCCCCTTTGCTGGGTGGGTCGGTGGGTCGGTGGGTCGGTAGGTCGGTGGCGATCAGCGATGGGGAGGGGAACACGGACAAAAGGAGAGGCCGCCGGGGGATCCCGGCGGCCTCTGGGCTGCGTCTCGGAGGTGCTGTCGGCGGGTCAGCCGGTCGAACCTCCCTGCAGGCCCAAAGGCCACGGAGTGATTCCCGTGGCGGCGTGGCGGTCGTCGGCCCACGCCTGCATCGGCTTCGGGTCGGCGACCACGGCGCCAGCCCCCGTGGCGGCGACGTCAGGGCGGAGGGCGACCGAAGCGCACGCGAGGAAGCCGGCGAGGGACTGGCGGGTCACGGTGGGCTGGCCGTGGTACATCGCAGACCTCCTTCGCGGTGGGCAGTGACTGAGAACCGTCGGCAGCGCCGACCAATCCATCCGATCAGATGGCACCGCGCCCGTCAACCGAATTACCGACCCGTCGGCCTGCTCCCTCCAGGGTTGGATCCCCACTCAGATGGTGTGCTCGGTGTACCGATGTCCGACGAGGGGCACTCAGGCGAACCGGCGGCGTGCCGCGAGCAGCTCGGCGAGCAGGTCGGGCGTACTCGCGGCAACAGGCGTGCGCCGGTCCGCGTGGGAACGGGCCACGAGGTCATCGCCTTCCACATCGGCCACGACGGCGCCAGCCTCCTGGCACACCAGCATCCCGCCGAGGTAGTCCCACGGCCCGTGGCCCCGCCGTGAGCAGTCGACATAGGCGTCGAGGACGCCGCCTGCAACCAGGCAAAGGTCGAGCGCAGCCGCCCCGAGGGCACGGAACTGCTGCCAACCCAGGTGGTGCGCCGGGTATCCGCTGAGCCCGACGAGCGCCTCGTCCAGCGACTCGCACCGGCTCGGTGCGAGCGGCCGACCGTCGCATCGGGCTCCTCCCCCGCGGGTCGCCTCGAATCGCACCCCGGACGCCTGGTTGACGACCACGGCGGCCCGAGGCCCCTCAGCATCGAGCGCGCAGAGGCTCGTGGCGAACCAGGGCACCCCCCGGCTCGCGTTGGTCGACCCGTCCACCGGATCCACGACCACCAGGATCCCGGCCTCCGACCGGTGCTCGCCGGACTCCTCGCTCAGGACGCCGAGCCCGGCACGGCGCAGCACATCGACCGCCGCGGCGTCGGCGACCAGATCGTGGCGGTACTGCCAGTCGACGGTGCCGGCCGGCCCCCAGTCGTCGAGGTCGTCGAGCGCCACGCGGACGGCGGTCGCCGCCTCGTGAAGAACCGTGAGCAGCCGGTCGTCGGGGAGGTCGGCGGGCCACACGCCCCGCACGCTACCGTCCGCGGTCGTGCCCACCCGTGACGCGTCGGCGGAGGATCTGGAGACCATCGCCGTCCTCATCCGGGCCCTGGCCGACTACGAGCAGCTGGCCCACGAGGTCACGTTCAACGACGAGGAGCTCGACCGATGGCTGTTCGGCCCCGCACCGGTCGCCCACGTGGTGCTCGCAACCGAGGCGGACGGGACGGTGGCCGGGATGGCCCTGTGGTTCGTGACCTTCTCGACGTTCCTCGGTCGGCCAGGGATCTGGCTCGAGGACCTGTTCGTCCTCCCCGAGCACCGCGGCCGGGGCCACGGTCGTGCACTCCTCGAGGCACTCCGCACCCGCACCGACGGCCGCATCGAGTGGGCGGTCCTCGACTGGAACACACCCTCCCTCGAGTTCTACGAGCGCCTCGGAGCACGCCCCGTGGGCGGGTGGACGCGCTATCGCTGGCTCCCGTCCTGAGATCAGGCGGGCACGCGGGACCGGGCGGCGCGCACCGGGCGCGGCTCGGGGAGGGCGAGCCGGAGCGCAAGCACCAGTGAGGCCGTGGTCAGTCGCACGGCCGGCTCGGCCGGAGGGAACCACGGAAGCCCGTACATCGCCCGCAATCGCCGAGGCATGAGCCCCACTGCGGCGACGGCCGGCACCGCCCAGACAGGGCGCAGCGCGAGCGGCATCGGCGGGGCGAGGATCGTCCCGACGCCTTCCCGGGCCGCCGGGGTGAGCCGGAGACCCGGCACCGAACGCAGCCAGGTCCGCAGTGCGTCGAGGGTGGAGGGAACGTCATCCCGAGCGATCCCGACCAGGGCCGCCATCTCCACCATCTCACCCACATAGCGATCGGCGTCGGCGACCGACAGCGGGCCCCCGTAGCGACGGTAGGCCGTCAGAAGCGAGTGGGCGAGCACATTGTGGACCCAGAGCAACAACTCTGGATCACCCGCCGAGTACCGCAGGCCGGTCACGGGGTCGACGCCCCGAACCCGCTGGTGCACCTGCCGGACGGCGGCACCGAGCGCCTCGGCGCGCTCCGTCGACCCGTAGGTCGCCGTCATCACGTACTCGGTGGTGCGCCGGAGGCGTCCCCACGGGTCGCTCCGGTAGCTGCTGTGCTGGTCGACGCCCGCCATGGTCAGCGGGTGCAGCGCCTGGATCAGCAGGGCGCGGAGGCCCCCCACGAGCATGGACGGGTCGGCGTGGAGGCGCCAGGCCACGCTCCCCGGACCGAAAAGCCCCTCGTCCCCACCCATGACCGACGACGGTACCGGCCCGGCTGCCACTACAGGGACACGCCCCTCACTACGCTGGGTCCCGACATGGCCGTCATCGACGTCGCGGGGTTCGTCACCGAGATCAAGGACCATGCCGTGGACCACGGCTTCCACGTCCATGACGAGCGCCACTTCGTCGAGACCTACAGCCTCCGCCAGGCATGGGAAGTGGACCTGCATCCCGAGGAGGGGTGCGGTGGACCGCTCGACCTGCACCTGACCCTCGAGGTCGACCCTCGGGTGCTGCTGTCGTTCGAGGACGTCGTCGACTCCCTCGCCGAGGACGAGGAGCCGCCGGACCAGTTCCATTTCCCGTTGACCTTCAGCTGGGCCCTGCCCCCGCTCCCCAACGGGCCGGACCTGCTTCATGTGGCGATGGACCTGGCCGGGGTCGGCGGCGTCGAGCTGCCACTCGAGGTCTCGGCCACCGACACCTACCCGTCGGCCACCGACCCGTCGGAGCGCCGGCTCACGATCACATCCCGGCTCAGCGTGTCGCTGGCGAAGGTCCTCGCCGGCGAGGACCTTCTCTGCGACACCCTGGAGCGGTGCATCACCGTCAGCCGCTACCTGCTCGACCGGGCGCCGGCGTGGCTGGGTGACTGACCGCACGAAGACCCCTCGCGCCTGGCAAGCTCGCCCTGTGTCCACCGGACCCCACGTGCTCCTGGTCGAGGACGGTCCCAGTGGCGCCCGCGCCACCGCCGAGTTGCTCGCCGACGGTGGCGTCGAGGCCGACGTGGCCATCGTGAGCGATGTCGAGGAGGCCCTGGCCTGCCTCCGGTCGGGTGGGGTGGATCTGCTCATCCTCGACCTGTCCCTTCCCGACCGGCAGGGTCTCGAGCTGCTGACCGCCATCCGATCGGGCGCCTGGCGGGACCTGCCGGTGGTCGTCCTCTCCGGCACCACCGACCCGGACCTCGTGCAGGAGAGCTACCAGCTGGGCGCGAACTGCTTCGTCCGCAAGCCCCACCGCATCGGCGAGCTCGTCCCTGCCGTCCGCGCCATCGAGCACTTCTGGATCCGGCACGCGACCGCGCCGCCGGTCGGCCCCCCCGACCACGCCGAGTTCCAGCTCCCCCTGGCAGCCACCCCTGACGCCGTGCGGGAGGCCCGCGCCATCGTGCGCGGCCTCCTCGACGGATGGGGGCTCGCCAGTCTGGGCGACACCGCCGTGCTGTGTACGAGCGAGCTCGCGACCAACGCCGTGATCCACGCCGGCTCCCCGGTGCTGCTGGTCGTCGCCCTGCTCCCCTCCGCGGTGCGAATCGAGGTCGAGGACGCTGCCCCCGGCGCGCTCGAGCCAGGATCGCTGGTCGGCGACGCGGAGACGGGGCGGGGTCTGGCGATCGTCAACGCGCTCACGCAGTCCTGGGGGGTCGACCAGCACCCGAGTGGCAAGACGGTGTGGTTCGAGCTGCTCCGACCAGACACCCCGTGAGCCACCCGGCCCCCCTCCCCGCCGGGCGGACCGGGGATCCGCCGCTCGAGGCCACCCTGCTCGCAGCCCTGCGCGCCGCCGTCGGACCGTCGAACGTCCTCACCGAACCCGACGCACGCCGAGGCCACGAAACGGACTGGACCGGCGTGTATCGCGGGATCGCCCGCGCCGTGGTGCGTCCGCGGGTAACCGCCGAGGTCGCCGCCGTCCTCCGCGCCTGCTCGGCGGCCGGCGCACCCGTGGTCCCCCAGGGCGGCAACACCGGTCTCGTGGGCGGATCGGTGCCCGACCCCTCGGGACGGGCGGTTGTGCTGAGCACCGGCCGGCTGCGCACGCTGGACCCGGTCGACCGCGCCTCGGGCCAGGTGACGGTGGGCGCCGGGGTCTCCCTCGCCACGCTGCAGGACCATGCCCGCGCCGCGGGCTTCGAGGTGCCGGTGGACCTCGGCGCTCGGGACTCGGCGACCGTCGGGGGAATGGCCGCCACCAACGCGGGCGGCATCCACGTCCTCCGCCACGGCACCATGCGTCGCCAGGTCGTCGGCGTGGAGGCGGTGCTGGCCTCCGGCGACGTCTGGTCGCACCTGGCCGGGTTGGAGAAGGACAACACCGGCTACGACCTCGCCGGGCTGCTGTGCGGCAGCGAAGGAACCCTGGCCGTAATCACCCGCCTGCGGCTGCGGCTGGTGCCTGCGCTCCCCCGCCGGGTCGCCGCTCTGCTGGCCTGGCCCGGCGTGGGCGCCATGGTGGACGGCCTGGCGTCGCTGCGCGCCGAGGTGCCGGGACTGGAGGCAGCCGAGTACTTCGTGCGGGCCGGTGTCGACCTGGTCCGGTCCGTCTTCGGGGAGCCCGACCCCTTCGGCCGCCCGCATCCCGCCTACCTCCTCGTGGAGGCCGCCGGCACCACGGACCCGACCGCCGAGCTGGCTGCGGCGGTCGAGGGTCTGGACGAGGTCCTCGACGCCGCCGTGGCCGACGGACCGACGCCTCGCGCGAGGCTGTGGCGTCTCCGTGAGCTCCACACCGAAGCGCTCGCCGCCGTCGGACCACCCCGCAAGTACGACGTGAGCGTTCCCCTGCCCGGACTCCCGGCATTCGTCGATGCCGCCGTCGATCTCGTGAGGTCGCTCAGCGGGGCCCGCCCCCTCGTCTGCCATCACTTCGGCCACCTCGGTGACGGCAACGTTCACCTCAACGTGCTCGGCCTCGCTGACGCTCCGGGTGAGGATGTGGCGCTCGTCGACGGGGCCGTCCTCGGCCTGGTGGCCGATCACGGTGGCAGCATCAGTGCGGAGCACGGCATTGGTCGCCTCAAGCGGCCCTGGCTGCACCTGTCCCGGACACCGGCCGAGCTGGCCGGGTTCGCCGCGCTCAAGGGCGCCCTCGACCCCGCCGGGATCCTCAACCCGGGCGTGCTGCTCCCGGGCTGAACGGGTCGGGAATCGCCGTCCGCGGCGTGACCGCGCCCGTGCGCTCACCCTGGAAGCCGTCGAGGGCAGGCGGCACCTTGGCGCGGGGCTCATGACGAACGGCCCGCAGCGGAGGGGCGGCTCCCGGATGGGCCCGCCGCCGAGCACCGGCGCTGGCGCGCGACCTGGCCGCCGACCCGTCCCGCGCGCGCTTGTGTCGATGTCATCCACAAACTCGCGCGCGGCGACCCTCGTTGAGCCCGACCAGCGGAGGGCGTGAGCCCGACCAGCGGAGGGCGTGAGCCCGACAAGGGCGGGCCGTGAGCCCGACCAGCGGAGGGCGTGAGCCCGACAAGGGCGGGCCGTGAGCCCGACCAGCGGAGGGCGTGAGCCCGACCAGCGGAGGGCGTGAGCCCGACCAGCGGAGGCCGTGAGCCCGACCAGGGCGGGCCGTGAGCCCGATCAGCGGAGGCCATGGTCTGGCTGGGCGAACCGGCGGCGAGGCCTGGGCGGTGGGATCCGAGCGCTGGGACACCCCACGGATCCCACCCGACTGGCACCCGGCCCGTCAGCGCTCGGCGAGTGCTGTGCTGTCGGGTCCGGCGACCGTCGGACGGTAGTCGGGCCGCTCCACCGGGAAGTGGCAGGCGACGAAGTGTCCGGCCCCGATCTCGCGCAAGACCGGCTCCTCGTCCGCGCACCGCGGCTCCGCCCGGGGACAGCGGGTCCGGAACCGGCACCCGCTCGGGGGGGCCACCGGGGAGGGCGGCTCGCCCCGGAGCGCGTCCTCCAGCAGCCCGGGCCGGACCGACGGGTCGGCCACCGGTACGGAAGCCAGGAGGGCGGTCGTGTAGTGGTGCGCCGGGGCCGAGTAGAGGGTGTCGGGGTCCGCGACCTCGCAGAGCTTCCCGAGGTACATCACCGCCACCCGGTCGCTCACGTTCTTGACCACCGCCAGGTCGTGGGCGATGAAGATCATCGTCAGCCGGTAGCGAGCCTTCATGTCCTCGAGCAGGTTCAGGATCTGGGCCTGCACGGAGACGTCGAGGGCCGAGACCGGCTCGTCGCAGATCAGCATCCGGGGCTCGAGCACCAGCGCCCGGGCGATCGAGATGCGCTGGCACTGTCCGCCCGAGAACTGATGCGGGAGGCGGTCTCCCACCGCGACAGGGTCGAGGCCCACCGCCTCGAGGACCTCGTCGACCTTGGCCGCCCGCTCCTGCCCGGTCCCGATCTTCCAGATCTCGAGCGGCTCGGCCACGATGTCACGGACCTTGCGGCGGGGGTTCAGCGACGAGATCGGGTCCTGGAAGATCATCTGGAGCCGAGGTCGCTGCTGGCGCAGGGCCTCTCCCCGCAGGCCGGTGAGATCCGTGCCGTCGAAGACCACCGAGCCACCCGTCGGGCGGGGCATCTGCATGATGGCCTTGCCGGTCGTCGACTTGCCGCAACCCGACTCCCCCACCAGCCCGAGTGTCTCCCCCTCGACGACGTCGATGCTCACGTCGGACACGGCGTGGACGCACCGGCCCGACCCAGCGGGGTACTCGACGACGAGGTGCTCGACCCGCAACAGGGCCCCGCCCGGACGGAGGTGGTCGGCGCCCGGTGATCCGCTCCCGAGCGCCGAGCCCGGCCCTGCCCCGACGGACGAGCCGCTCCCGAGCGCCGAGCCCGGCCCTGCCCCGACGGACGACGCGGCCGCCGGCTCTGAACCGTTCCCGGAGGGTGCGACGGGGTGGGACCCGTTCGGGCTCATGCCTGCTCGGCCCCGAGCGGGCGGCTCGCGCCGGCCCCCTGGTCATCGTGGGCCGATGCCCCCGCGAATGGCTCCGCCGTCCGCTCGCGGGCGACGACGGACATGACCGCCTGCGGGCGGCCGGCCGAGAGGTTGCGTTCGAGGGCCGCCGTCCCTTCCGGCGTCCCGACCGGATACCAGCACGCCCAGGCGTGGCGACCGGAGTCGTCGGTCTGGACCGGGGGGGCCTCGCGATGGCAGTTGTCCTGGGCGTAGGGACACCGCGGTGCGAAGCGGCACCCGGCCGGGGGCTCCACGAGGTCCGGTGGGCGCCCGGCCACGGCGGCGAGGCGGGTGTGACTGGGGTCTCCCGTCTTCGGGATCGACTTCAGCAGCGCCTCGGTGTAGGGCATCCGCATCTCGGAGAACAGTGTGGCGGTCGGCGCCATCTCGACGATCTGGCCGGCGTACATCACCGCGATGTGGTCGGTCCGACCGGCGACGACCCCCAGGTCGTGCGTCACCAGGATCATCGCCATGTGGCGCTCCCGCTGCAGGTCCCCGAGGAGGTTGAGGATCTGGGCCTGCACCGTGACGTCGAGGGCGGTCGTGGGCTCGTCGGCGAGGAGCAGCTTCGGGCCGCACGAGATGGCGATCGCGATCGTGACCCGCTGGCGCATCCCTCCCGAGAGCTCGAAGGGGTACTGCTCCAGGCGCCGCTCCGGCTCGGGGATCCCCACCGAGCGCAGCAGGGCGACCGCCGTGTCCTTCGCCCGCCTCTTGTCCATGTCGAGATGGCGGCGGAGCGTCTCGGTGATCTGGCGCCCGATCCGCACCACCGGGTTGAGCGAGGTCATGGGGTCCTGGAAGACCATCGCGATCTGCGCCCCCCACAGATGGCGCTGTGCGTCACCCGACAGCCGCCCGATCTCCATCCCCTCGAAGCGGACGGACCCCTCGCGGACCACCCGGGAGCCAGGGAGCAGGCCCATGATGGACCGCGCCAGCACGGTCTTGCCCGACCCCGACTCGCCGACCACGCCGAGAGTGCGTCCCCGCTCGACGCTGAACGACACACCGTCGACGGCTCGGACGAGCCCACGTTCCGAGCGGAACCCCGTGCGCAGGTCGGAGACCTCCAGGAGGGGCCCCTTGTGGAGGGCTGAAGCCGGTGACGCCGCCGAGGCCCCGAGCCCTGGCGACCCCGCCGGCTCTGATGACGTCTCCGACGCCGGCACGGCCACGAGGTCGTCCCCACCGCCCCGGCTCCGCCCGATCCGGACCATCAGAGCGCCGACTCCCGGACGTCGAAGAAGGCTCGCAGGCTGTCGCCCGCGAAGTTGAAGGCGAGCACGGTGACGAACATCACGGCGGCGGGGATCAGGCTGATGTGCGGGGACTGCTGCAGATAGGTCCGGCCCTCGTTGATCATCCCGCCCCAGCTGGCGGTGGGCGCCTTCACCGAGAGGCCGAGGAACGACAGCGCCCCCTCGGCCACGATCGCGATCGCGACCGCGACCAACGCGAACGAGAAGGTCGGCAGCGCGACGTTCGGAAGGACCTCCCGGGTGACGATCCTGACGTTGCGGGCGCCGAGCGAGCGGGCCGCCGCCACGAACTCCCGCTCGGAGAACGTGAGGGTGCTGGCCCTGATGATGCGGGCGATCGGCGCGATGGAGATGAGCCCGAGGGCGAGGGTCACGTTGCGCAGGCTCTGGCCCATGAACGTGACGATCGCCAGGCTGAGCACCAGGGCGGGGAAGGCCAGCAGCACGTCGGCGCACCCCATGATCAGCGCACCGATCCTGCCCCGGTAGTAGCCAGCGATGAGGCCGAAGGTCCCGCCGATCGCCAGGCCGATGGCGATCGACGTGAAGCCGACGATCATCGAGACCCTGGCCCCCCAGATGATGCGGCTCAGCATGTCCCGGCCGAGGTCGTCGGTGCCCAGCCAGAAGTGCAGGCTCGGTCCCTGGGCCACCGGCCCGACGCCCGTGTCGTTGGGCGGGTGGAGGGGCAGGAGCGGGGCGAGGAGCGCCAGGAGGATGACCAGGGCGATCCAGCCGACGGAGAGCCAGAACGCGATCCCGATCCGCCGCCTGGCGAAGCCTCCCTCGGGGAGGGCGACCGGGACGCTCGGCGCCATGACCGCGTCGGCGTAGGCCTCGAACGGCGCCTCCGACGAGATCGCCTCGGAGAACGGCGACTCGGAGAGCCCCGCGGGGCGCACCTCGCTGGAGAGCTCGTCGAGCTCGGACTTAGGCAAGGGCTCCGGCATGGCGGATCCTGGGGTCGACGACGGTGTAGAGGATGTCGATGAGGAAGTTGACGAGCACGTAGCCCACGGCGATGAGCAGGACCGTTCCCTGCACCACGAGGTAGTCCCTCGAGAAGATCGACTGGACGGCCAGGCTGCCCACCCCGGGCAGGGCGAAGATCAGCTCGACGATGAACGTCCCGCCGATGAGGCGGCCGATCTCGAGCCCCGACACGGTGAGCAGCGAGAAGCTCGACGGCCGGAAGGCATGGCGCAGGAGGATGTAGCGGCTCGACATGCCCTTGGCCTTGGCCATCGAGATGTAGTCCTGCTGGAGGGTGGCGATCAGGTCCGTCCGGAGGAGCCGGAGGTACACCGCCATCGAGGCGACGGCCAGGGTGACGGCGGGCAGGACGAGGGACTTCAGGTTCTCCGCCGGGTTCGTCGTGAGCGCCGTGTACCCGGTGGCGGGGAACCAGTGGAGCTTCACGGCGAACACGTACACCAGGAGCACGCCGAGGATGAAGTCGGGGACGGCGAGGAACCCGAACGCCAGCGACGTGGTGACGCGGTCGAAGATGCCGCCCGGTCTCGACGCCGCGATCAGGGCCAGCGGCACGGCGAGCCCCAGGGCGATGAGCTGCGACAGCACGATCAGCTCGAGCGTCACCGGCAGCCGCTGCTTGAGGGCGGCGACCGTGGTCTGCTGGTTCTGGTAGGAGCGGCCGAGGTCGCCGTGGAGCGCGTTGGCCAGCCAGTGGGTGTACTGGGCCGGAAGCGGCTTGTCGACACCGAGGTGGTGGTCGAGCTGCTTGACCGCGTCGGGGGTCGCGCTCGGCCCGAGGATGTTGATGGCCGGGTCGCCGGGCAGGAGCTTGAGCAGCAGGAACGACAGCATCGTCACCGCGAAGAGCACCGGGATCAGGTAGAGGACCTTCTTACCGACCAGTCGCAGCATTGTCGTCCCTCCGGCTCCTGCCGGACGCTTCGCTCAGCCCTGCCAGACGTGGGACAGGAAGAAGAACCCGCTGATGGTGTGGTCGACGCCGGGCGTGCCGTCGGGCAGGGTCCAGTCCAGGATGCCCCT
>Ga0209048_10005542_pt1 | contig 11902 bp, 6 predicted proteins | sample FrelakmetCRP12CR_FD_187146 | JGI IMG/M metagenome (GOLD analysis project Ga0209048, IMG submission 187146) | Freshwater lake sediment microbial communities from the University of Notre Dame, USA, for methane emissions studies - CRP12 CR (SPAdes)... | ecosystem: Environmental > Aquatic >... | reverse complement strand
TACGCTGCGCGGCAACAACAACTGGATGGCGGCGCGCCAGGCAACGGCCGATTCCCCGCTGTTCGGCAAAGACATCACCAAACTCTGGCCGATTTCGTACGAAGGCCAGTCAGATACAGCTTGTTTCGATAACGCGCTGGAATTTCTAACGCGCGGCGGATATTCGCTCGCACACGCGGTAATGATGATGATCCCGGAAGCCTGGGCCGGCAATCCGCTCATGGATGAAGATCGCCGCGCTTTTTATGAATACAACGCAGCATTGATGGAACCTTGGGACGGCCCTGCTGCAATTGCTTTCACCGATGGTAAGCAAATCGGGGCGACGCTTGATCGCAATGGTTTGCGTCCCGCGCGCTATCTTGTCACGCGCGACGATCGCATCCTGATGGCCTCGGAAATGGGGGTATTGCCGATCGCCGAGAGAGACATCGTAAAAAAATGGCGTTTGCAGCCGGGCAAAATGCTTCTCGTGGACCTTGAAGAAGGCCGCCTTGTTCCCGATGAAGAGATCAAAGCAAAATTTGCGAAGTTGCATCCCTACAAGGATTGGCTCGAGCACACGCAAGTCATGCTCGAAAAGCTTCCGCCCGTGAAAGCACAGGTGCCGCGATCGAACCTCTCCTTGCTCGATCGCCAGCAAGCCTTCGGTTACACGCAGGAAGACATTAAACTACTGATGTCACCAATGGCGGCGCTCGGCGAGGAAGCCATCGGTTCCATGGGGAACGATACGCCAATTTCAGCGCTTTCGAATAAGCCGAAACTGCTATACACCTATTTCAAGCAAAATTTCGCGCAGGTGACGAACCCACCGATTGACCCGATCCGCGAGGAACTCGTCATGAGCCTCGTCTCGATCATCGGACCGCGGCCGAATCTTTTCGATCTCAAAGGAAACTCGACCAAGAAGCGCCTCGAAGTGCATCAGCCGATCCTGACCGACGAGGATCTAGAAAAGATCCGTGAAATTGCGGACGTGGATTCTTACTTTCAATCAAAAACCTTCGACATCACTTATGCCGCTGAATCTGGCGTGGAGGGTATGAAAGCTGCGCTCGACGTACTTCGCGTCAGCGCTGAAAATGCCGTTCGCGATGGCATCAACATTGTCATTCTCTCGGATCGTCATATTGGACCAGCACGCATTGCGATTCCCGCACTGCTCGCGACCGCGGCCGTACATCATCATTTGATTCGTACGGGTTTGCGCACTTCTGTTGGTCTCGTCATCGAGACCGGTGAGGCGCGCGAAGTGCATCATTTCGCTTGCTTAGCAGGCTACGGCGCGGAAGCAATCAATCCGTATCTCGCCTTTGAGACGCTCGTCGCGATCAAGGATGAGCTGCCGCAAAAGCTCGATGAGAAGGAAGTCATCAAGCGCTACATCAAATCAATTGACAAGGGATTGTTAAAGGTGATGTCCAAGATGGGCATCTCTACGTATCAGTCCTATTGCGGTGCGCAGATTTTCGATGCGGTCGGGCTTGCCTCCGATTTTGTTGCCGAATTTTTCACCGGTACCGCAACGCGCATTGAGGGCGTTAACCTCAATGGCATCGCGGGTGAAACCGTTCAGCGTCACCGCGACGCTTTTGGTGACGCCCCGGTTTATCGCGAAATGCTCGACGTCGGTGGCGAATATGCCGTGCGCGTGCGCGGTGAAGATCACGTCTGGAACGCGGAAACGGTCGCAACTTTACAGCATGCGGTCCGTGGCAACAGTCAGGAAAAGTATCGCGCATTCGCGAGAATGATTAATCAACAGTCCGAGCGATTCGTCACGATCCGCGGTTTATTTACAATCAAGTCGACGATGGAAGATGGCCGTCAACCCATCCCGCTCGATGAAGTTGAACCCGCGAAGAATATCGTAAGGCGCTTTTCGACCGGCGCCATGTCATTTGGCTCGATCTCGCGAGAGGCGCATACCACGCTTGCGATTGCGATGAATCGCATCGGCGGCAAGTCGAACACCGGCGAAGGCGGCGAGGAAGCAGATCGCTTCAAGCCCCTTCCGAACGGAGATTCTATGCGCTCAGCGATCAAACAGGTCGCGTCTGGTCGCTTCGGCGTTACGGCTGAGTATCTCGTCAACTCTGACATCATGCAGATCAAGATGGCGCAGGGTGCAAAACCCGGTGAGGGTGGCCAGTTGCCTGGCCATAAGATCGATAAGGTCATCGCAAAAGTACGTCACTCAACTCCTGGCGTCGGCCTCATCTCACCGCCACCGCATCACGATATCTATTCCATCGAGGATCTCGCGCAGTTGATCTTTGATCTCAAAAACGTAAACCCGACGGGCGACGTTTCTGTGAAACTCGTTTCTGAAGTCGGTGTTGGGACAGTAGCTGCGGGCGTCTCAAAGGCGCGTGCAGATCATGTGACAATTTCGGGCTTTGAGGGGGGCACGGGCGCTTCTCCCTTAACATCGCTCAAGCATGCGGGCTCACCATGGGAAATTGGCCTTGCCGAAACGCACCAGACGCTTGTCGCAAACCGCTTGCGCGGAAGAATTTCGGTTCAAGTTGACGGCGGCATTCGCACCGGCCGTGATGTAGTCGTAGGCGCGATGCTGGGCGCCGATGAGTTCGGCTTTGCCACGGCTCCGCTGATCGCAGCAGGTTGCATTATGATGCGGAAGTGCCACTTAAATACCTGCCCGGTCGGCATCGCGACACAGGATCCGATCTTGCGCAAGCGTTTCAAAGGCCAGCCCGAGCACATCATCAATTATTTCTTTTTCGTCGCCGAAGAAGTACGCGAGATTATGGCCGAACTCGGTTATCGCAACTTCAACGACATGATCGGTCAGATGCAGATGCTTGACCGTCGCAAAGTCATCGCGCATGCGAAGGCGAATGGTCTCGATTTTTCAAAACTTTTCACCAAGCCAGAGGTGCCGAAGGGCGTGCACATTTTCAGAAGCGAGGTGCAGGATCACAAGATCCAGAAGATCCTCGACCGCAAGCTGATCGCAGACGCACAAGCGGCCCTCGACCGTGGCGCGCCCGTGAAGCTATCGGCGATTATCAAAAATACCGACCGTGCCGTGGGCGCGATGCTTTCAGGCGAGGTCGCTAAGCGCTATGGGCATGCCGGGCTGCCCGAAGACACCATTCATGTGAAATTCAAGGGTATCGCAGGCCAAAGCTTCGGCGCGTTTCTCGCGCACGGTGTCACATTCGAGCTTGACGGCGAAAGCAATGACTATGTCGGCAAAGGCCTTTCAGGTGGCCGGATCATCATCCGTCCGCCGTATGATTCTGGCATCGTGCCGGAAGAATCAATTATCGTCGGCAACACAGTTCTATACGGCGCAATCGAAGGTGAATGTTATTTTCGCGGTATCGCCGGCGAGCGATTCGCCGTCCGTAATTCTGGTGCGCACGTCGTCGTTGAGGGTACTGGCGATCATGGCTGCGAATACATGACTGGCGGCATCGTTACCGTGCTCGGTCGCACGGGCCGCAACTTCGCGGCGGGTATGTCGGGCGGCATCGCATACATTCTCGATGAGGACAACACCTTCAAGTTACATTGTAACTTGGCAATGATCGAGCTTGAGCCAGTACCCGAGGAAGAAGAATTGAATGAGCGCGTCTATCATCACAGCAAAGATTTACAATCGCATGGCCGTGTCGAGATCATGACGGACATGACAAAGGGTGATGCCCGCCGTTTGCATTGGATGATTTCGCGACATGCTCATTATACTGGCTCAAAGCGCGCCGCTGAGATCCTCGCGAACTGGAAGCAGTATCTGCCGAAGTTCCGCAAAGTAATGCCGGTCGAATACCGCCGCGCTCTTGCCGAACTAAAGGCGCAAGAGGCCGAAAAGCCTCGCCTCGCGGCCGGAGCCTAATTCGCATGGGCAAGGTTACCGGGTTCCTCGAAATTGAACGCGAGGACCGGCGCTACGCGCCGGTCGCTGAGCGGCTCAAACACTATAGTGAATTCGTCATCCCACTGCCCGAAAAGGAAACACGCGATCAAGCCGCGCGTTGCATGGATTGCGGCATTCCCTATTGTCATAATAGCTGTCCGGTAAATAACCAAATTCCGGACTGGAATGACCTCGTTTACAAGAACAATTGGGAAGAAGCCTCCCGCAATCTGCATTCGACCAATAATTTTCCAGAGTTCACGGGTCGAATTTGTCCTGCACCGTGTGAAGCATCCTGCACATTGAACCTGATCGACAGTCCAGTGACGATCAAAACGATCGAATGCGCGATTGTTGATAAGGCCTGGGAGCAGGGTTGGATCAAACCCGACCCCGCCGCGAAAAAAACAGGCAAGAAAATTGCAATCGTCGGCTCGGGCCCTGCCGGCATGACAGCAGCGCAACAGCTTGCTCGCGCCGGCCATGAAGTGCACCTTTATGAGAAATACGCGAAAGCCGGTGGATTGCTCCGTTATGGCATCCCCGACTTCAAACTAGAGAAATATCACGTCGATCGCCGCGTTACCCAAATGGAGGCCGAAGGTGTTGTCTTTCACTACAACACGCATATTGGCGGCAATCTATCGGTCGATACGCTTCTCAAGGAACACGACGCGCTGTTGCTTACCGGGGGCGCGGAAGCGCCGCGAGATCTGCCGATCCCCGGCCGCGACCTGAAGGGTATTTATTTCGCGATGGATTTTCTGCCGCAGCAGAACCGCCGTGTCAGCAACGAATCGGTGGGTGATTTTCAGCCGATCCTTGCTGCAGGAAAACATGTGATCGTGATCGGCGGCGGCGATACTGGCTCGGATTGCATTGGCACCTCCGCGCGCCAACTCGCGGCCTCAATCACGCAACTCGAAATCATGCCAAAACCACCGGAGCGCGAGAACAAGCTGCTCGTATGGCCAGACTGGCCACTGAAACTGCGCACCTCGTCAAGCCATGAGGAAGGCGCAGAACGTGATTTTTCGGTGATGACTCAAAAGTTCACTGGCGAGAACGACCACGTAAAGACACTTCATTGCATCCGCGTTGACGACCAGATGAAGCCCGTTCCTGGCAGCGAGTTCGAGCTTAAAGCAGATCTCGTACTGCTTGCGATGGGTTTTGTGCATCCTGTGCACGAGGGCATGATTAAGAATTTAGGCATCAAGCTTGATCAACGCGGGAACGTCGAAGCGAACACCGTTACCTATCAAAGCTCGATTCCGAAAATCTTCGCCGCCGGCGATATGCGCCGCGGCCAATCACTCGTCGTTTGGGCGATCCGCGAGGGACGGCAGGCCGCTTACTCCATTGACAAATTTCTGATGGGGTCAAGCGCGCTGCCGCGCTGAACCTAGCGCGGAGCCGCAGTTTTTGGCGAAACAATCACCGGGCGGAGCTGTGGTGGATCCTGCGCAACCGGGGTAACCGGTCCCGACACCGCATTCACTGTTGTCTCGGGCGGCGGCCAACGAAAATCGTCGGCGCGGCCGGCAATCGGCTCCACTGGCGTTCCTTCCATCAACGTTCGCGCGGAAATCGGATCGGTGGGCAGGGAACCCCGCGCTTGGGTCTGCCTCGTCAGCGAAGGTGCACCCACCAGTGCACCAGCAGAAGGTCCAGAAAGCTGAGATAGCGGCAATATAGGTCCAGCCATCGGACGAGCCGCGGGCGCCGCCGTAACCTGGTCGGGATTTGCCGGCACGGCCTTGCTCGAAATGTCAGGCTCAATTTCCTGCGGCACGGTCGTCCGGCCTGGGCGCGAGTCGAACAAACGAACGAGTTCACGCTCGACATAATGCGCGAGTTTTCGGCCACCAGCCTTTGTGAAATGCACGCCGTCAGAAGCACGGAGCCGGCGTTTCTGACCATCGAGCGCGGGTCCAATATCCATGTAGTCGCCATTTTCGGCGACGAAGCCATCCCAAACATCAACGAAATAACCACCGATCTTGCGCGTGCGCTCGGCCAGGATTTCATTGAGATAGATCGCGTCCAGAGTCATTTTCGGATAACGCGTCGAAGGAAGACCAACGACGAAAATAGGAACGTTTTTGTCCCTCAATTTTATGAGAAATTCTTCGACACGCCGTCCGTAAGCTTCCCGCCAAGTATCAGACCGGAATTCCTGCGGTTTCTTGTCTTCAATAAGCGGCTGGCGATCATTGATACCAATAAGAACGACAATCGCGGTCGTCTTTTCTTTGGCAAGCAGCAATGACGCCTGAGCGGTCCAATCAAAAACGTCAGTACGCACAAAACCCGAGTTGATTTTCGTTTTTTTTATGATCGCAATTTCGGGCCTCTCACTTACGAACGCATCAGCAAGCCCTTGCGATAGCTGATCTGCGAGCGTATCGCCGAGTACAACTACATACTCGCTCGCACCAAGAAACCTTTGCGCGTCGGCTTCGGCGCTTGAGCCGTACACGCTTCCCGTGGCCTGATCGGATGGTGGTTCGACATAGATTCTTTTCGGCGGCGGCGGTGCCGGTTCAGGAAAATTGAACAAAGAGCGCCCACGCCCGAAGGGATCTCGCAGGAAAAAGAAGAAACCGTCATGAGTTTGCGCGCTAGCCTCCTGCGCAAATCCGAGCGCAAGGCTTAGGCCGATCAAAACAGAAAAGACGACAAATCGAACCATAGAAGCCGATACGGTTGCTCACGAAGAGAAGAACTGCTCGAGTTTAACGGCCATTTCAAGGCCTTGACCAGACCCACGGCGCACGGCCAAATTAGTTGTGACGCAGCCGCTCGAGGATTTTTCCGTTCGCGAACCCGTCGGCCACAAGCCCAGTTCGGCTCTGATAATCGCGCAGCGCTGTACGCGTCTTGGGACCCAGATTTCCGTCGCTTTCCCCAATATCATAGCCGAGCGCGGCAAGTCGCTCCTGCAGTTCGAGCCGTTCGGTCCGAGTTAGCATTACCTCATCGCGGGGCCAGGCCTGCACGATGGGTTCGCCGCCGCGAATTCGATCCGCGAGATGCCCGATCGCAAGCGCATAGGCTTCAGAGGGATTGTACTTCATGATTACACGAAAATTGTCGATGACCAGAAAAGCCGGACCATGCGCACCGGCAGGTACCAAGAGAGAAGCCATATCACCGGGGCGCGGAAACTGCTTGTCTCCGATACGCGTAACACCTAGCGCCTCCCATTCTCGAAGCGGTTTTCTGATTGCACGGTCGGCCAGTATGAAGTTGAAATTCGCGGGCAGCGCGACTTCGTAACCCCAAGATGCGCCAGCTTGCCAACCGTCGCGTTTCAAATTGTTGGCTGTCGATGCCAACATATCTGGAATCGAATCGACGACGTTCCTTTTGCCGTCGCCATCAAAATCGACGGCATACCGTTTGAATGAAGTCGGCATAAATTGAGTCGGGCCAAATGCGCCCGCCCAAGAACCTTTGAGATGCTCGGCCGGCACGTCGCCATGTTCGAGAATTTCGAGTGCAGTCAGAAATTCTTGACGAAAATAATTTTGCCTTCGTCCAATACAAGAGAGCGTCGCTGTCGATTGCACCACTGGGCGCTCGCCACCTTGCGTTCCGAAATTGGACTCAACGCCCCAAATTGCCGTCAGAATATAACGGTCAACTCCGTAGGTTTTCTCAACGGCGTCGTAGATGGTCCGATTTTGCGCGATCGCCTCGCGGCCCGTGGCGATACGCGAATCATTCACCAAAATATCGAGATATTCCCAAATTGGTTTTGTAAACTCGGGCTGCGTATCGAGGAGTTCCAAGATTTTCAGATCGGGCTCGAGCCCGCGTGTCGCCAAATCGAATGTGCGGTGGGAGATTCCGCGCTGCGCAGCCAGCGGCCAAAGCGAAGTGATACAATGCCCGAAATTGGCGGCGGCGGCGCCGATCGCTTCCGGCGTCATAAGCGGATGCCCAGAGCCGCCCGCGGCGGAATTTAACCGTGCGGCTTGCTGCGGAATTGTCCCCGTAAATGTGCCAGGGCGACCTTCACCTTCCGACTGCGAGTAAGCAGCCGCAAACGGCACCACAAGCGCAAGCAGCAGCCCACCTAGTCTTTCGTTTAAGCGATATCGGCTTCCATCCATGCGCTGCGTGATTCGCTCTGAGGTTCGAAGTCTATAGCGTATCAGGCCAAAAAAAGGGATTCTTGGGGATTTTATCTTCAGTTTTGCAGAAAGATGCCAAAGATCACGCGATGTAATTTTGACCATGCGTGTTTCAGTGCATCTGCTCCCGCTTCTCATTACCTGATTCATATTCGCCATTATCGCCTTCACCCGCCGCAAACGCGGTCAAGGCGGCGCACAAACAAAGGTAAAATGAGTATTCGTTAATAGAGAATCTTGCTCCATTGGGCCGAGTGGCCTCAGACCCGTAGCCATGCTAGAAAACTGCCCTCGGGGAAAAGGGAGAGCGTCGCATGGCCGGCCCAAAAAGCCGCAAAGCTGCGAATATTGAGGCCTCTTCGGATCTCTTGGCGTCGGCGCTGCGTACGATCAAGACCGAGACCGCGGGTCTACAGTCGCTCTCGACCGCAATGAGCGATGGCCTGGGCGAGGCCTTCGTGATTGCCGTTGAGAAAATCAGCGCAGCAAAGGGCCGCGTCATCGTCACCGGCATGGGCAAGAGTGGTCATATCGGGCGTAAGATCGCCGCGACCCTCGCATCGACTGGAACGCCCGCTTATTTCGTTCACCCCGGCGAAGCGAGTCACGGGGATCTCGGCGTCATAACGCGCGACGACATCATCATCGCCTTATCGTGGTCAGGCGAGACCCTCGAACTTCGCGATCTCACTGAATATGCCAAGCGCTTTCAGGTCATGCTGATCGCAATTACATCTGGCGCAGATTCCACGCTAGCGAATGCCGCGGATGTCGTCATGCTGCTACCCCAGGTGGACGAAGCTTGCCCCCTCGGCCTTGCGCCAACAACATCTACATTGATTCAACTAGCGCTCGGTGATGCACTCGCCGTTGCGCTATTTGAAAGCCGCGGCTTCACCGCGCTCGATTTCAAGGCGCTGCATCCAGGCGGTAAGCTCGGCGCGAGCCTCACCTTCGTTCGTCAAGTCATGCATTCCGGCGATCGCTTGCCGCTTGTGCCTGTCGGCACGAAAATGACCGAGGCCGTCGTCGAAATTTCGGCGAAAGGATTTGGATGTGTTGGCGTCACGGATGCCTCGGGAGTCTTGGCAGGTATCATCACGGACGGCGACTTGCGCCGTCACATGAGCGAGAAACTACTCGGACGGCTGGTCGAAGAAGTGATGACGATGAAGCCGAAAACCGTGCGCCCCGATCAGCTCGCGGGTGAGGCATTGGAAATGCTGAATGCTGCCAAAATCACCGCGCTATTCGTTGCGGAACAAGGCAAACCTGTCGGACTTGTGCACTTCCATGATCTATTGCGGATCGGCGTCGCCTGACGCTTGCCTTTCTTTTAGAGCCAGCCCGCAAGCTCCCGCGCGACAAGATGACGGATGACTTTCATCCCGTAGTCAGAGTCATTAAGACAGGGAACAGCGAAAAAATTGTGGCCGCCCGCTTCATGAAAATATTCGGCGTTCTCTCCAGCAATCTCCTCCAGCGTTTCGAGACAATCGGCTGAAAAACCCGGCGTCACCACCGCGATATTTTTAACTCCGGATTTCGCGAGCGCCTTTACCGTCTCATCGGTATACGGCGTAAGCCATTCCGCCGGCCCGAAGCGCGATTGAAATGTTAATTTGAATTTCTGATCGTCAAGCTTGAGCCGCTCTCGTAATAACCGAGCGGTTTCGGTGCACTGGTCTCGATAAGGGTCGCCCTTATCGATGTACTCCTTCGGAATGCCGTGGAACGAGGCGAGGATCACTTCCGGTTTCCACGACAGTTTCGTTAAAGAGTCCTGCAGAGAGGCAACAACGGCTTCGATATAAATCGGATCCTCGAAATAAGGTGGCACAAAACGCACGGTCGGCTGCGCACGCATTGCCCGAAGCGCCTCGAAGACCTTATCGGAAACGCTGGCAGTCGTTGCAGCCGCATATTGCGGATAGAGCGGCACAATCAAGATTCGATCGCACCCGGTCTCGAAGAGCGTTTCCAGGCGCGAGGGGATCGAGGGATTTCCATAACGCATCGCCCAATCGATGACGATACGGGCATTGCCCGAAAAATCCGCTGCGAGCTTTTCTGCCTGCGCCCGTGTGACTGTTTTTAGTGGTGATTCATTTCGTTCACGATTCCAGATCTTTTCGTAGTCGCGCCCTTTACGCCCCGGACGGATCGTCAAAATTACGAGATTCAGAATCAACCACCATAAAATGCGATTCGTCTCGATCACGCGGCGGTCGGACAGAAATTCCTTGAGATACCGGCGCATGGACCAGAAATCGGTCGCATCAGGAGTGCCGAGATTGACAAGCAGCACACCGATTTTTCCGCCACGAGATTTCTTTCGATCCATGGCTCGCTTATGGCGCGTCGATAGCACGCGCGTCAATCATAACCGTCACGCGCGCTCATCCGAAATTATCTTGCCATCATTCGGCAGCGAGTCTGGTGAGGAAAGTTCCACTCTTCCTTTGAGCTTAGTGATCGATTGCAAAGTCGCGCTCACAGCATCCGCAAGACTTGCATCGACTTTGGATGATTCAGCTTTCAGGATCATCACATCCTGTTCGCCCTCGCGCCTGACAACCAGCCGCAGACGCTTCAGCTCCGGATGACGTCTGGCGATCTCGGCGATCTGATCGGGACGCACGAACATGCCCTTCACTTTTGTAGTCTGATCGGCACGACCCATCCATCCCTTAATGCGCATATTCGTGCGCCCGCATGACGAGCGGCCCGGAAGCACCGCGGTAAGATCCCCGAGCGCAAGCCGGATCCAAGGGTGATGCAGATTAAATGATGTAACAACGACCTCACCGACTTCGCCTTCCGGTATCGGATCACTAGTTCCAGGTCGCACGATTTCGACGAGCACGTCTTCGTTGACAACCATTCCTTCCCGTGCGGGAGTTTCGAATGCAACAACGCCAAGATCGGCGGTGGCATAGGATTGGTAGGCATCGACACCACGGCTTTTGATTTCCGTCTGCAACGAGGGCGGAAACGCCGCGCCCGAAACAAGCGCTTTCTTGATCGATGATGCGTTCCGCCCTGCAGTCTTTGCCGCATCGAGAATAATCTTCAAAAAGTCCGGCGTTCCGGTGTAAGCCACTGGTTTCAAATGCTCGATGATATCGAGCTGTGCTTCGGTATTCCCCGGACCGGCAGGAATGACAACGCAGCCGAGTGTCCGAGCGCCGCTATCCAGAATGAAACCGCCCGGCACCATATGATATGAAAACGTATTCAAAACGATATCGCCCTTGCGAAAGCCAGCAGCAAACAAGGAGCGTGCCGCACGCCATGGATCAGAAACAGCGCATTCTGGTTCATAAATCGGGCCAGGCGAAGTATAGAGTCGGCCGAAACTCGAAATTGGGCTCGACAGAAATCCTGCGAAAGGTGGGTCGCTTTTCTGCATGCCAGGCAAAACGGATTTTCGAAAAACCGGGAGTTTTGCGAGTACCGCCCGGCTCGTCACCGATTTCGGATCGACGCCTGAGAGAACTTTGGCCCACGCGGGTGCCTTCATAGCGGTTGTGATCAGGCCAGGCAGCCGATCCATTAGGTCGCGCTCACGAACTTGTGGATCGCGTTTCTCGAGAACATCGTAATGATCAGCCATAGATGGATGCAGCCTTAGGCAAGCCAGCGCTTGCGGCGTTTGTAGTGCTTCCCTTCACGGAACGATCTGCGGCCAGATTCGCTAATACCGAGATAGAATTCCTTGACGTCCTCATTCTCCCGCAGCGATTGGGCCTCGCCATCGAGCACAACGCGACCGTTTTCAAGAATATAGGCATAGGAGGCGTATTTGAGCGCCATATTGGTATTTTGCTCGGCGAGCAAAAACGAAACTTTTTCCTTCTCGTTCAGCGTT
>Ga0209048_10005541_pt1 | contig 11903 bp, 8 predicted proteins | sample FrelakmetCRP12CR_FD_187146 | JGI IMG/M metagenome (GOLD analysis project Ga0209048, IMG submission 187146) | Freshwater lake sediment microbial communities from the University of Notre Dame, USA, for methane emissions studies - CRP12 CR (SPAdes)... | ecosystem: Environmental > Aquatic >... | reverse complement strand
CCCAGCCACTTCCCGAAGGTGGCGCGCCTCGTCGACCTGGGCGGCGGGACCTACCGCTGGGAAATGGAGAAGGTCGGCACCGACAAGATCAACATCCAGACCGTCTACGCGTCCAACTACGTGTCGGACAGGAAGAAGGGATCCGTGGTGTGGACGCCCGTCAAGGGCGAGGGCAACGCGCTGATCAGCGGCAGCTGGACGATCGTCGACAAGAAGAAGGCGACCCAGCTGGTGTTGAAGATCAACGGCGAGCTGAACGTGCCGCTGCCCGGCCTGATGAAGATGATCGTTGCGCCCGTCATCCTGGGCGAGAACGAAAGGCTGATCGAGAAGTACGTCGCCAACCTGACCGAGCACTTCGGCGGCAAGGCCTGAACGACCGCCGTCACGTATTCAATCCCGACGGATCGCTCGACCTCTACGTGCAGGCGGAGCCGCCGGAAGGCAGCAGGAAGAACAACTGGCTCCCCGTCCGGGCCGGCGCGCCGTTCCTGCTCAACGCGCGACTCTACTGGCCGAAACCGGCGGCGCTCGACGGCCGCTGGGGCATGCCGGCGGTCGAGCGCATCGACTGAAATCGCCCATGAAGACTTGTCGGGGCAGTCAGCGCGATGCCGCGCGCGCGGGCCGGCGGCCGGGCCCGAACGGCGCCTGCCGGTGGATCAGGTAGTTGGCTATGATGCCCTTCAGATATTCCTTTGCCCGCGGCGGGGAGAGCGGCCGGCTCAGCGCCTGGTGGCTGCCCACGATGGCCAGGTAGAACAGCGCCGCCAGCTCGGCCGCCGTCTTCGCGTTCCCGGTCAGGCGCTCGAACTTGTGCTCGAACAGCCCCATGCGCACCCGGTCCACCTCGATCAGCATCTTCGCCACCGCCGGGTCGCGCTGCCCCAGGCCGCGCAGGGCGAGCTCGAAGCGCATGTTCTCGAGATCGGTCCCTGCGTGGGCCAGCGCGGACTCCAGCACCCGCTCGAGATCGGCCCGGGGGTCGTCGGTGGAGTCGGCCTGCAGGCGACGGTTCGAGTCGAGCTCGCCCTCGCGCCAGCGCGCCAGCAGCGCGGCGACCAGGTCGGCGTGATCGGCGAAGTGCCAGTAGAAGCTGCCGCGCGTCACGCCCAGGGTGTCGGCGATCGCGAGCACGCGCACGTTGTCGAAGCCGCCGTCGACCACCGCGGCGAACGCGGCGTCGAGCCAGTCGTCCCGGGTGAGCCTCGGTGTCGCCGAACGCTTCCTTGCCTTGCTCGCGGGCTTCACGGGCTCCTCGTCGATCGCGCCGGCCTGACATACAGAAGTGTATGGATGCGGTACAATGGCGGCTTCAATACACAAGTGTACTGAAACCGATGATACCCGTACAGCAGCGCCCGCCCGATGCAAGGGGCGCGACGGTGCGCAGCCTCCTGTCGCGGCGCGTCGGGGTCCTGGCGATCTGCCTCTGCGCGACCGGCGCCGCCATTGCTGCCGACGGCACGCGGCCCAACATCGTCGTGCTGGTCGCCGACGACTGGGGGTTCACGGACGTGGGCGCCTACGGCAGCGAGATCTCGACGCCCCGGCTGGACGAGCTCGCCAGGCAGGGTGCGCGGTTCGCCAATTTCCACGTCACCGCGTCGTGCTCGCCGACCCGGTCGATGCTGCTCACCGGGGTCGACAACCACCGCAACGGGGTGGGCAACATGCGGGAGACGATCCCGCAGGAGCACGTCGGCAAGCCGGGCTATCTCAGCGTGCTCAACACCAACGTGGTCACCGTCGCCACCATGCTCCGCGACAGCGGCTACCGCACCTACGCCGCGGGCAAGTGGCATGTGGGCAAGGAGCCGCACAACCTGCCGGACCAGCGCGGTTTCGACCGCTCGCTCGTTCAGGGCGACAGCGGCTCCGACAACTGGGAAACCGGCAAGCGCTACCTCGACCTGACCGACAAGGTCTACTGGTTCGAGGACGGCAAGGAAGCCGTCATGCCGCCCGAGTTCTACTCGTCCGAGTTCTACGTCGACAAGGCCATCGAGTACATCCGCTCGGGGGCGGGGCAGGGCAAGCCGTTCTTCGCCTACGTGGCGTTCCAGGCGAACCACATTCCGGTGCAGGCGCCGAAGGAGTTCATCGACAAGTACAAAGGCCGGTACAAGGACGGCTGGACGGCGCTGCGCAAGGCCCGGCGCGACCGGGCCGCCGAGCTCGGGCTGATCCCGAAAGACACGCCGATGATGACGATGTCGACGACCGGCGACTGGGACGCGCTCTCCGAGAAGGACAAGCAGTACCAGGCCCGCCGCATGGAGGTCTACGCCGGGATGGCGGAAGCGATGGACTACCACGTCGGCCGGCTGATCGATCACCTGAAGGCGACCGGCGAGTACGACAACACGGTGTTCGTCTTCCTGTCGGACAACGGGCCCGAGGCATCCGACCCCTACGAGACCCTCGTCGGGCGGCTGTGGCTCGACTGGCAGTACGACCGGGACATCGACCGGCTTGGCGCCAGGGGCGCCTACAGCATCATCGGACCGAGCTGGGGCAGCGCCGCCGCGTCGCCGCTGAGCACCTACAAGTTCTATTCGGGCGAGGGCGGGATCCGCACGCCGCTGATCATTTCCGGCGTGGCCGGCATGCAGAAGAACCAGATCCAGCCGAGCTTCGCCCACGTCAACGACATCGTTCCCACGCTGCTCGACCTCGCGCAGGTGCCGCGACCGGGCGCCACCTACAAGGGAAGGCAGATCGAAGCGATGACCGGCGCGAGCCTGCTGCCGGTGCTCAAGGGCGAGGCGCAGCGCGTGCACGCGGCGGACGAGGCCATCGGCTACGAGCTTTCCGGCAACGAGGCCGTGTTCAAGGGCGACCTCAAGCTGGTGAAGAACCTGCCGCCCGTCGGCGACGGGCAATGGCATCTCTACGACATCCGCAACGACCCCGGCGAGACGAGGGACCTGCAGAGCCGGATGCCCGACGTCTTCAACGCCCTGCAGGCCGACTACGCGGCGTACGCCAAGGCCAATGGCGTGCTGCCGATGCCCGCGGGCTACGAGCCGCACCGGCAGGTCCTGACCAACGCGCTGGTGAACGTCTACATCCCGCGGTTCAGGAAGCCGGCGCTCGCCTTGCTTGCCGGCCTCGTCGTGCTCGCGGCGGCGATCGTCGTCATTCGCAGGCGCAAGCGCAACGCATGAGTCCCCCGCTCGGCCTTCCGCCGGAGGGTGCCCTGTCGCGTGGCGCGGCAGCGGCCGTTGCCTTTGGTGCGACCGCGTCCCGATCCGGCTATCTGGCGAGCCCCTGGCCCGGCGAGGACGGCGGGCCCGAGCGGCTGCAGGTGCCGCGCAGCGGTGCCGGACTGGCGTTGCGCGCCGGCGAGACGCTGGGCTGCGTCACGCGCAACACGCTGCTGTCCACGATGACGGTGCTCGGCGCGCCGGGCGAGGTCTACCTGCTGACGCATTCGGCTCTGCGCTCGCACGTCGGCCTTCCCACCACGGCGCGCGTGGAGCTGATCGACCCGCAGACGCTGCGGACCGTGCGTCGCTCGCCCCGCCTCGCCGGCGGTCCGATGTGGCCGGGCGGCATGGCCATCCACCGCAACGGCGACCTGTACGTGGTGTACGGCCGCTACGCGCACCGGCTCGACCGGGCGTGCGCGCCGCTCGCCTCGCTGCGGCTGCCCGTCGGGGAGCCCTACAATTCGTTCGTCATCCTGGACAATGGTCGCATCGTCACCAAGAACCTGTCGGAGACGACCAATGCGCGCCTATGCGTGATCGACGCGGCGTCGCTGTCGTTCGCCTGCGCGGACGTCGAGTGCCCCGAACCGTCGATCGCGCGGCTTTCCGCCACCGGCAACACGGTGTACGTCGTCGGCGTGCGCTCGATCTTCCGCTACCGCTGGGACGACGGCGCCGCCCGCCTGGTGCGCGACCCCGACTGGCGCTTCGACTACGTCGGCACGAGCCGGCAGACCTACGGCTGGGACGTTGTGCTCGACGGGCAGCACGCGTGGTTCATGGACAACGGCAAGCACCGCTACTTTCGCCGGATGGTCGGCGCCGGCGTCAGTCCCACGGCAAACCGGCTGATCCGGGTGTCGATGACCGATGCCGGCGACCACCGGAGCCTCGACGTCTGCGGCGTCGAGGGCGGCAGCGTCACCAACCCGCCGCTCTACGACGTCCGGCGCCGGATCGCGGTCGGTTACGACTCGGCCAACCGCCACCTGCAGGCCTGGCGCTTCGATCCGGACACGCGCGCGATGGCGCCGCTGTGGCAGAAGGCGCCCTTCGGGTGCGCGAGCCACCTGATCCTCTACCCGGACACCGGAGAGCTCGTCGTCAACGATTATCGCAACGGGGGCGAGGAGGTCGTGGTGCTGCACATCGAGTCGGGCGCCGAGATCGCCCGCGTGCGCAGCGGGGGCTTCAACCAGGGCGTGGTGTTTCCGAGCCCGGGCTGGGGACGCGATTTCTACTGGTCGTCGATGGGCCGCCTGGCGCGGGTGTACGTGCAGTGAACCGCAAAGGCGAATGCACGGAGCCGACTGCCGGCGCACAATCCGGGGAGCGAACATGAGTGCCCGCAAGATCCTGCTGACCGTACTGCTGGTCGCCGCCGCCGCCGCGGCCGCCTACGCGCTCCGGGCGCCGCTCTCCGTGGCGCTCGCCAGGCGCCTGGCGGCGGAGCGCATCGGCGCCGATGCGGTGGCCGAACTGCCCGATGGCCTGCACGTGGGCCTGTGCGGCGCCGGGTCGCCCATCACCGACGACAAGCGGTCGGGCCCGTGCACGCTGGTCGTGGCCGGCAAGCGGCTGTTCGTGTTCGACACGGGGAGCGGGAGCGCCCGCAACGTCGGCAGGATGGGGTTCGTCCATGGCCGCATCGAGGCGATCTTCCTCACCCATTTCCATTCCGACCACATCGACGGCCTCGGCGAATTGATGCTGCAGCGCTGGGTCTCGACGGGCAATGCGGCGCCGGTTCCCGTGTACGGCCCGGCCGGCGTCGAGACCGTGCTGGCAGGGTTCATGGACGCGTACAGGCTGGACCAGGGCTACCGCGTCGCGCACCACGGCGAGGCGACCGTTCCGGCCGGCGGCTTCGGCGGCGTGGCGAGACCGTTCGTCATCGGACCGGACGGCCGCGCCGTCGTGCTGAAGGACAGCGACGTCGAGATCGTCGCGTTCGTCGTCGACCACTCGCCCGTGCACCCGGCCGTGGGTTACGGCATCCGCTACAAGGGGCGCAGCGTCGTGCTCTCCGGCGACACGAAGAAGTCCGCGGCGGTGCAGCGCGAGGCGGCCGGCGTGGATCTGCTCGTGCACGAAGCCCTGTCCGCGCCGCTGGTCGGGATCCTGCAGGAAGGCTCGGCCAAGGCCGGGCGCGCGAACCTGCAGAAGATCTTCGCCGACATCGTCGATTACCACACCTCGCCGGAGCAGGCGGCCGAGATCGCGCGCGACGCCAAGGTCGGGTACCTGCTCTACAACCACATCGTGCCGACGCTGCCGCTGCCGGGCATGGAGAAGGCCTTCCTGGGCAACGCGGCGGACATCTACGGCGGCCCCATCCGCGTGGGTGCCGACGGCGACTTCGTGAGCCTGCCTGCAGGATCGAAAGAGGTGCGCGTGAGCCGCCGCTTCTGACCCGACATTTTCGCAACGCAACCGCCTTGTTCCGTGCATCCGCACGGTGCCGGCGGAGGGGACTCTGACCATGAACGATTCGTACCTGAACTTCGCCAACTCCGCGTTCGGCGGCCGGCTCGCCAAATCGCTGGGACTGCCCAAGCCGCTGCTGCTGGAACGCTACGCCGCGGGGCAACCCGTGATCAAGGGATCGGTTCTGCTCGGCGGCGCGGGCGAACCCCGGCTGCTGGATGTGCTCGCCGCGACCTTCAAGTCGATCGGTGCGCAGACGCTGGCCCATGCGGGCCTTCCGCAGTGGATGCCCATCGCCAACAAGGCGGGCCTGATGACCGGTCGCTGGGGCGTGGCCGGGGAGCCCGGCGAGCGCGTGAAGGCGCTGGTGTTCGACGCCACTGCGATGGACGACAGCACGCAGTCGGGCGCGCTGTACTCGTTCTTCCACGACAGCGCGCGCTCGGTGCTGCCGTGCGGCCGCGTCGTCGTGCTCGGCCGCCCGCCGGAGCTGTGCCGCAGCCCGCGCCAGGCGACGATCCAGCGCGCGCTGGAAGGCCTGACGCGCTCGCTGGCGAAGGAGATGAAGCGCGCGATCGCCGTGCAGCTCGTCTATGTGGCCGAGGGCGCCGAGAGCGGGATCGAATCGACGCTGCGCTTCCTGCTGTCGCCGCGCTGCGCGTACGTGTCGGCGCAGGTCGTGCGCATCGGCCTGCCGGTCGGCCCGCAGCAAGCCCCAGCCGACTGGGACAAGCCGCTCGCCGGCAGGAAGGTGCTCGTGACCGGCGCGTCGCGCGGCATCGGCGCGTCGATCGCCGAGGTCATGGCCCGCGAAGGCGCGCAGGTGATCTGCCTCGACGTGCCGCCGGCGCAGCCGGGCCTCGACGCGATCGCCGCGCGGCTCGGCGGCAGCGCGATCGCGCTCGACATCGGCGCCGCCGACGCGCCGCAGGCGCTGGCCGCCGCCGCCAAGGCGCAGGGCGGCTGGGACGTGGTGGTGCACAACGCCGGCATCACGCGCGACAAGACCATCGGCAACATGAAGGAGGAGCTGTGGCAGGCGGTGGTCAACGTCAACCTGTCCACGCAGGAGCGCATCAACGACGCGCTGATCGAATCGGGCGCGCTCGCGGCCGGCGGCCGCATCGTCTGCGTGTCGTCGATCTCCGGCATCGCCGGCAACATCGGCCAGACCAACTACGCGCTGTCGAAGGCCGGCGTGATCGGCATGGTGCAGAGCACGGCGTCGATGCTGGCGGGACGCGGCATCACGATCAACGCGGTGGCGCCCGGATTCATCGAGACGCAGATGACGGCGGCGATCCCGTTCGCGCTGCGCGAAGCCGGCCGGCGCATGAACTCGATGAGCCAGGGCGGCCTGCCGCAGGACGTGGCCGAAGCCATCGCCTGGTTCGCCAATCCGGCGTCGAGCGGGCTCACCGGCAACGTCGTGCGCGTGTGCGGCCAGAGCATCATCGGAGCCTGAGACGCCATGAAGACCGTCGAGATCGACCGGCCGGCGAGCCACGCCGCGCTGTTCCTCGGGGCGCTGCGGTCGGCCGGCAAGCGCCCGGGCGCCGTCCGGTCGCTGCCGCAGGTGACCTATGTTCGGCCGCAGGTGGTGCTCGACGGCGACCATGTCGCGAGCTACGCGAAGGTCTGTGGCTTCGACCCGGGCCACGGCGTGCCCATCACCTACCCGCAGTTGCTGACGTTCCCGCTGGTCACCGCGTTTCTCGCGTCTCCCGACTGCCCCTGGCCGGCGCTGGGCACGGTGCATCTCGCCAATGCGATCGAGCAGCGGCAGGCGCTGCGGCCGGGCGACGAACTGCGCGTCGAGGTGCGCACCGGGCGGCTGATCGCGCACGAGAAGGGGCAGATCTTCACGCTCGAGATGCAGGTCCTGCGCGGGGACGATGTCGTCTGGGAAGGCACGCAGAGCCTGCTGCGCATCGGCGCCAGGGACCCCGTCGGGCCCGCGTATGCCGGGGCGCTCGCCAGCGACGCGCCGCTGTCGCGGCAGGCCGATTTTGCCGCCGCGGGCGACATCGGGCGCCGCTATGGACGCGTCACGGGCGACCTCAATCCCATCCACCTGTCGGCGGTCTCGGCCCGCCTCTTCGGTTTCCGGCGCGCGATCGCGCACGGGATGTGGACCAAGGCGCGGGCGCTGGCCGCGCTGATGCCGCGTGCACCGGTCGCCGAGGCCAGCGTCGCCGTGGAATTCAAGACGCCGCTGTTCCTGCCGGCGCGGGCGTCGCTGTGGACGGCGCGCGAGGCGCACGGCGCGTTCTTCGAGGTCCGCGACGCGAGCGGCGAGAAGCCCCACCTGCGTGGCCGCGTCGGCTGGGCAGCGAGCCCGCGCGGCGCCTGAACACGCCGAACTCCCGCCCATCGTCATTACGGAAGCCCATCATGAACACGATTCGCCGCGTCGCCGTCATCGGCGGCAACCGCATTCCCTTCGCGCGCTCCAACACCGCCTACGCGCAGGCCTCCAACCAGCAGATGCTGACCGCCACGCTGCAGGGTCTCGTCGATCGCTGCGACCTGCACGGCGAACGGCTCGGCGACGTCGCCGCCGGCGCGGTGATGAAGCATGCGCGCGACTTCAACCTGGTGCGGGAATCGGTGCTGTCCACCACGCTGGCGCGCGAGACGCCGGCCTTCGATCTGCAGCAGGCCTGCGGCACGGGGCTCGAGGCCGCGATCGTCGTGGCGAACAAGATCGCGCTGGGCCAGATCGAGTGCGGCATTGCCGGCGGCGTCGACACGACGTCGGATGCGCCCATCGGCCTCAACGAGGGAATGCGGCGGATCATGCTCGATGCCAGCCGCGCGAAGACCCCCGCCGGGCGCGTCGCCGCGCTCTCCAGGATGCGCCCGGGCATGCTGTTCCGGCCGTCCCTGCCGCGCAACAGCGAGCCGCGTACGGGCTACTCGATGGGCGAGCATGCCGAGCTGATGGCGCGCGAATGGGCGGTGAGCCGCGACGAGCAGGATGAACTGGCCCTGAAGAGCCACCTGAATCTCGCCAGGGCTTACGACGAGGGCTTCTTCACCGACCTGATGACGCCGTTCAACGGCCTCGCGCGCGACAACAACCTCCGCGCCGATCTCACCATCGAAAAGCTCCGTTCGCTCAAGCCCGCGTTCGACCGCAAGGTCGCCCCGGATCAGGGCACGCTGACGCCGGGCAACTCCACGCCGCTGACCGACGGCGCGTCCGCCGTGCTGCTCGCAAGCGACGAGTGGGCGCAGGCGCGCAAGCTGCCGGTGCTGGCGCACCTCACCTTCAGCGAAGTGGCGGCGGTCGACTTCTTCGACAAGAAGGAGGGCCTGCTGATGGCGCCGGCGTACGCCGTCCCGCGGATGCTGGCGCGCGCCGGGCTGAAGCTGCAGGACTTCGACTTCTACGAGATCCACGAGGCCTTCGCCGCGCAGGTGCTCTGCACGCTTAAGGCATGGGAAGACAGGAAATACTGCAAGGAGCGCCTGTCGCTCGCCAAGCCGCTGGGCGCGATCGACCGGAAGAAGCTCAATGTCAACGGCAGCTCGCTGGCCGCCGGCCATCCCTTTGCGGCGACCGGCGGCCGGATCGTCGCGACGCTGGCCAAGCTGCTGGCGGCGAAGGGGTCGGGCCGCGGCCTGATCTCGATCTGCGCCGCCGGCGGCCAGGGCGTCGTCGCGATCCTGGAGAGGTAAGGCGATGGCACGCTACAAGGCACCGCTGCGCGACATGCGTTTCCTGTTGAACGACGTCTTCGACTACCCCGGCCACTATGCCGGGCTGGCCAACGGCGCCGATGCGACTCCCGACGTGATCGACGCGATTCTCGAAGGCGCGGCGACCCTCGCCGAGGAAGTGCTCGCCCCGCTCAGCCTGTCCGGCGACGACGAGGGCTGCCACTTCGACAATGGCGTGGTGACCACGCCCGCCGGATTCAGGCAGGCCTATGCGCAATTCGCGGCGGGCGGCTGGCAGGGGCTGTCGTTCCCGACCGAGTACGGCGGCCAGGGGCTGCCGGTGTCGGTCGGGGTGTTCAAGTCCGAGATGATGGGCGCCGCAAACTGGTCGTTCTACATGTATCCGGGGCTCTCCGTCGGGTGCATCAATACGATCCTGCGGTATGGAACGCAGGCGCAGAAGGAGCAGTACCTGAGGCCGCTGGTGGCCGGCGAGTGGACCGGCACGATGTGCCTGACCGAGCCGCAGTGCGGCACCGACCTGGCGCAGGTGCGGACCCGGGCGGTGCCGCAGCCGGACGGCACGCACAAGCTGAGCGGAACGAAGATCTTCATCTCCGCGGGCGAGCACGACCTCGCGGCGAACATCATCCACATCGTGCTCGCCAGGCTTCCCGGCGCGCCGGAGGGCACGCGCGGCATCTCGCTCTTCATCGTGCCCAAGTTCCTCGTCCGCGCCGACGGCACGCTCGGCGAGCGCAATGCCGTCGTGTGCGGCTCGATCGAGCACAAGATGGGCATCCGCGCCTCGGCCACCGCGCTGCTCAACTTCGACGAGGCCGCGGGTTACCTGATCGGCGAGCCGAACAAGGGGCTCGAGGCGATGTTCACGTTCATGAACACGGCCCGCATCGGCACCGCGATTCAGGGCATCGCGCATGCCGAAGCGTCGTTTCAGGGCGCGCTGCCATATGCCCGCGAGCGGCGGTCGATGCGCGCGCTGTCCGGGAAGAAGGACCCGGACCACGCCGCCGATGCGCTGATCTGGCATCCCGACGTCCGCCGCATGCTGCTGACGCAGAAAGCGATCGCCGAGGGCGGCCGCGCGATGATCTATGGGGCGGCGCAGATCGCCGACAGGATGTACGACGCGCTGACCGCAGGCGACCAGGCCAGGTGCGACGAGTACGACGGCGAGCTCGGCTTCTACACGCCGATCCTGAAGGGCTTCCTGACCGAGATGGGGCTGGAGGCGGCCAACCTCGGGATGCAGGTGTTCGGCGGCCATGGCTACATCCACGAGCACGGCATGGAGCAGATCGCCCGCGACGCGCGCATCGCCACGCTGTACGAGGGCACGACCGGCATCCAGGCGCTGGATCTCCTGGGGCGCAAGGTGCTGATGGGCACGCGCGGCAAGTGCGTGCGCGACTTCACGGCGACGATGCTGCGCTTCTCGCGGCGGCATCTGCTCGCGGGCGGTGCCATCGGCAAGATGGCGCGCACGCTCGCCCGGCGCGCGCTGCAATGGAACGCGATCACGGCGCGGATCATGCTGGGCGCCCGCGGCGACCGCGAGCTGGTCGGTTCCGCCAGCGTCGACTACCTGATGTATTCCGGCTACGTGATGATGGCCTATTTCTGGGCGCTGCAGGCGGCGAAGGCGGCCGAGCTATCCGCCAGCGGCAAGGGCAGGGAGTCGGCGGAGTTCTACCGGACCAAGATCCACACGGCCGAGTTCTACTTCGCGCGGCTGCTGCCGCGTGCCGATGCCCACCGGAAGGGCGCGCTGGCGCCGACGCGCTCCGTCATGCAGATCGACAGCGCGCACTTCGCCTTCGAGTGATGCGCGGATCGCCGGCAGCCTCCCGGCCTGCGCGACCGGCCGGTCGTCCGGCGCCGCTGCGCCAGGCTCGCGGCAAAGCCCGACGCTCAGCCGAGCGGCTGCACGGTGCCCATGTCGGGCCGTTCGAGCCATCGCGCGAAGGCGTCGGCGAGCCTGTCGCTTTCGCCTATCGCGCGAGTCCAGTCGCGCAGGCGCGCCGCGTTGTCCTGGCCGTAGCGCTTGAAGTCGCCGCGGTCGGGGAGCTTGCGGTTGGGCAGCGCCGCGACGAACTCGGGCGACGGCGCGACCAGCACCATGTGGTCGAGCCACGCGCCGCGAGCGCGCCGCCAGCGAAACGACTTGTCGAGCCAGCCCGGCACGATGTGGTCGGCGAAGTGCGGGTACAGCACGAAGCCGCCGGCGCGCGGGTAGGGCAGGTGCAGGTGATAGTCGATGATGCCGCCGTCCCAGTAGGCGCCGGTCGGCGCATGCGCGATCCCGGTCACGGCCTCGAGCACCAGCGGGATCGAGCCCGACGCGAGCAGCGCCTCGCGCAGATTGCCCGCGGACAGCGGCGCGAAGCGCGTGTGGAAGGCGTCGAAGCGCGTCCCCAGCCAATGGAGTTCGTCGCGCGGATCGTGGAACACGACGCGCTCGAGGAAGTGCGCGAGCCGCGCGCGACCGGCGGCGTTCGCGGCGGCCGCGAGGGCGAAGCCGAAGGCTGCGGCGCGCCGCGTCTCGGCGCGCGCCAGCGGGCCGCGGCCGCGCAC
>Ga0209048_10005540_pt1 | contig 11904 bp, 14 predicted proteins | sample FrelakmetCRP12CR_FD_187146 | JGI IMG/M metagenome (GOLD analysis project Ga0209048, IMG submission 187146) | Freshwater lake sediment microbial communities from the University of Notre Dame, USA, for methane emissions studies - CRP12 CR (SPAdes)... | ecosystem: Environmental > Aquatic >... | reverse complement strand
GGGAGCGCTCCGACCACGTCTTCACGTTCCCCGGCGGCCGGCAGCGGCCCGTCGTCGCCCGCCGGCGAGCCCGGGCTACGTCCAGATCGTCGGCGGGCGGATCATCGCGCCGACGGACGCCGCGAGGCGCTCCAGGAGCGCCCACCAGTCGAAGCGGCTCGTCACCTCCGAGGCGCGCAGCGTGACCAGCCGTTCGTGCGCCACCAGTGTCGGAAGGACGCGATCGAGGATCGCCTCCACCTCGTCGCGGAACGCGTCGTTCGTGCTTCGCACGCCGTCCGCCTGGAGCTCAATGTCGGGGAGCAGCCGGACCACCAGGTCGTACGTGCCGGACCAGCTCCGGACCAGCGCCTCCACGGCGTAGCGGTCGGCCCCGCCGCAGGCCCGCAGGTAGTAGGCGAAGTTGTCCATCACGCCCCGGTCGGTCACGAGGACGTCGGCCTTGTGGGCCAGCTCCAGCTCCTGTCGGATCTGCGAGACGAGGACCCACAGCTGTGCCTCACCCGTGGCGCCCTCGTTGATCCCGAGCGGGTTGTCGCGGACGACTTCGCGCGCCAGCTCCGCGGAGCAGCCCGCCCGCTGAACCGTCGCGGCGAACGCGAGCACGGCGCTCGTCTTGCGGATCCCGTGGGAGCCGATGAAGGCGACCTTCGCTGAGCGCGGCCAACGCGAGGGCGTCCCCGGGTCGGGCGCGGCGGTGGGCTGGCGGGCGGTCCTGGCGCGGCGCATCGCCGCCAAGGGTAGGCCGCCGGGCCTCGTCGTGCGGAACGCCCGTGTCGGCGCGCGGATCGCGTCGCCGTGTCGGCGCCCCGGCGTCCTACGGCAGCGGCAGCCGGACCGTGCGGCGCGCCTCGCGAACCACCCGGACGAAGCTGGCCAGGTGCGCGAGCGGCCGGATGTGGCTGGGCTCGCCGGCATAGATCGTTCGAATCGGCACCCATGCCATGGGCCATCCGCCGCGGATGCACGTCGTGATCATCTCCACCTCGAACGCAAACCCGGTCTCGCGGCTGGCCAGGAGCGCAACCATCAACCGGGCCTCGATCAGCCGGTAGCCGGACTGGTTGTCGGGGATGTCGCGGCCCACGGCCCACGAGAAGGCGCGGCCACCGAACGAGTTCGCCAGGCGCCGCGCCGGGGGCATCCGGCGAAAGTCGCGGCAGCCGATCACCAGCGCGTCACCCGCGACCGCTCGCGCGGCCAGGAAGGCGGGGATCGTCGCCGGGTCGTGCTGACCGTCGCCATCGAGGGTGACGACCGCGTCGAATCCCCGCTCCAGAGCCCACCGGAAGCCGGCCCGCAGTGCCGCCCCCTTGCCCTGGTTCGGGTGCTGGACAAGCACGCTCGCGCCGGCGGTCTCGGCCACGGCCGCAGTGGTATCTGACGACCCGTCGTCGACGACGAGGACCGGCAGGTGGACCAGCGCCTCGCGAACCACGTCCCCGATCCGCGGTCCCTCGTTGAAAGCCGGGACCAGGGCAAGCACGTGACCACCGGGCGATGGTTCGAACCGGCCGCCGTCCCCGCCATCCACCGGTGCTTCGATCCTGCGCACGAGAGAACCCCTGCGTCTCGCGGACGGCGGGACGTGCCGGCCGTCGGAGCGTCAGGGTACCCCGAACGGCGCGGCTCATCCTGCCGCGACCCGCCGTCGGACGCGACGCGGCCCACCGGACGCGAGGCGTCCGACTGCCAAGCGGCGGACCGGACGCGGACGACGACGCGACCCACCGGACGCGAGGCGGCCGACTGCCCCAAGTGGGGCGGTCGGCCGCAGTTCGCGCAGGGCCATGACGGCCCCCGACGGGGGCTACATCAGGCCGACGACGTGGCCCTCCGGGTCGGCGAAGAGCGCGATCGTCGTACCGGGCGCGATCTCCGTCAGCGGCATGAGCACGCGCCCGCCGAGCTCCTCCGCGCGACGGAGCGTCGCCGCGGCATCTTCCGCGTGGACGTAGAACGTGACGTGCCCGGGGCCGCCGTCGTTCGAGGCGCCGACGCCACCACCAACGCCGTCCCCGCCGCCATCGAACATCCCGTAGCCGCCTGGGTTGTCCGTGTTGAACTTCCACCCGAACACGTCCCCGTAGAATCGCTGGAGCGCGGGGCCGTCCGCGCCGAGGACTTCTACGTAGGTCACGTGGCTTGCCATGCTGGTACCTCCGGATCGCTGTGACGGGTCCCTGTCCGCCGTTCAGGAGGACGACGTTCGGCCGCGCCGGGATTCGACACCCGGCGACCGTGGGTTCGTCGCGACGGGGATGTGGGATCGACGTCCAGCCGGTCCCGTCGTAGGATCTCGGCAACGGCGCTCGCCGGCCTGGGACCTGGTCGGGAAGGCGGCCGCAACCGGACCGGCCATGACCGGCGCCCGGCAGCACGGGGGGTTGCCTGATGAGCGAAGTTGACAATGTGGGCGCCGTGGAGCGCCTGGTGGCAGGTCTCAACGCCAAGGACGTCGAGATCATGAACGAGGTGTTCGTCGACGACTCGATCCTCTCCTGGCCGCAGTCCGGCGAGGTCATCCGGGGCCGCGACAATCGCCAGGGCCTCTACCGGGCATTCCCCTCGCTCCCCACGATCACGCCGTATCGCACCGTCTCATCGGGCGACCTCGTGATCTGCGAAGCCGAGCTCGACTACGGCACTGAGACGTACCAGGTGGTCTTCATCTTCGAGTGCCGCGACGGCAGGATCGTTCGCGAGACGGCCTACTGGGCGAAGCCGTTCGCGGCCCCCGATTGGCGGGCAAAATGGGTCGAGCGCGCCTGACTGGCGCCCTCTCCTGAAGCTCCCCGGGCCCGGCGGCGGCGGCGACAGCGTGACGTTGAGGTGCGCCCGTAACACGCGCGCCGTACGGTGAGACGATGACCGACATGAGGGATGCGCGCGCCACCGCCCCTGTGCCGGTTCGCCGGTGGGTTCGGTTGCGCCGTGCGCTGGGCGAATCATGGCGCCCGGCCGTCGCCGGCACGCTCGCGGCGGGCGTCGCGATCGCGGCCTCCGAGCTTGTCGCGGGCCTGATCCGGGGCGCGCCATCGCTGGTGACCGCGCTCGGATCGCTCGTGATCAGCCTGCAACCGCCGGGCGCGAAGGACCTGATGGTCAGCCTGTTCGGCACGAACGACAAGCTCGCCCTGAACATCCTCGTGGTCGCCGTCGCGCTGGTCGTCGCGGCAGCCGCCGGTATCCTGGCCGCGAGACGCCGCTGGCTCGGGGTCGCCGTCTTCGTCGCGTTCGGGGTCCTGGCCGGCGGGGCCGCGCTGCGTGATCCGCTCGCGACGCAGGCGCTCGCCGTGGGCAACGCCGGTGTTGCCGTCGTGGCTGGCCTCGGTGCGCTGCTGGGCCTCCTGTCGCTTGCGGTTGGGTCGGTTGTGCAGGGCAGCCCGGGCGAATCGGCCGTACAGGGCGGCCCGAACGCGGACCTCCGCACCCCCGAGTGGACCCGTCGCCGGTTCCTGATTGCCAGCGCCGGGACGCTCGGCGGCGTGGTCGTCGCGGGTGGCGCCGGCCGACTCCTCATTGACGGCCAGCACGCGGACGCGATCGTCAGCTCCTCGAAGATCCCCGCGCCGCTCCTCGCGGTGCCGCCGCTCGCGGCGGACCAGGTGCTCACGACCCGGGGGCTCACGCCCCTGGTCGTTCCGAACGCCGACTTCTACCGGATCGACACCGCGCTCCTCGTCCCGCGGGTGGACCCCGCCACGTGGAAGCTCGCTGTCAGCGGCATGGTCGCCCACCCCCTCAGCTTCACCTACGACGAGCTCCTCGCGATGCCCCTCTACGAGCAGTACGTGACGATCTCCTGCGTCAGCAACCGGGTCGGCGGGGACCTCGTCGGGAACGCGCTCTGGACCGGCGTGCGCCTCAAGGACGTGCTGGCGGCTGCGGGCGTCCAGCCGGGAGCGACGCAGATCGTTGGGCGCTCGGTCGACGGCTTCACGGTCGGGTTCCCCACCGCCTGGGCGATGGCGCCGGAGCGCGAGCCGATGATCGCGGTGGGCATGAACCGCGAGCCGCTGCCGGCCGCCCACGGCTTCCCCGCGCGCCTCATCGTGCCCGGTCTCTACGGCTACGTCTCGGCAACGAAGTGGCTCGCCTCGATCGAGCTGACCACTCGCGAGGCGGTGGACGGCTACTGGGTGCCCCTGGGCTGGGCCAAGGACGCGCCGATCCTCACGCAATCTCGGATTGACGTGCCGACGAGTGGCGCGACCCTGACGCCGGGCGCCGTCGATATCGCGGGCGTGGCCTGGGCGCCGGACCGCGGGATCACGGCGGTCGAGGTCCGGCTCGACGACGGCGCCTGGCAGGCCGCCCGGATCAGCCGGCCGATCTCGAAGGCCGCCTGGGTCCAGTGGACGCTGGCCTGGACCGCCACCCCCGGCCGGCACAGCCTGGAGGTCCGCGCGACCGATGGCACAGCCGACGTCCAGACGGACCAGGTCAGCGATCCTGCCCCGGACGGCGCCCGCGGCCACCACCGGATCTTCGTCACGGTCGGCTGAAGCGAGGGTGCGGGACGCCCGGGTCCCGCACCGAGTCCTTTCACCGCCTCCTGGTTCAGCCGCCCGGCGTTCCCACGGCTTGCCAGGTGCGGCCCCCGTCCCGCGTCATCAGCAGGTTCGCCTGTCCCGCGGAAGCGGTGATCACGACGCCCTGCGTCGCCGTGGTGAACCCCAGGTCCACGATCTCGACTGCCCCAAGCCGCGCAACGGCCGTCCACGTCCGCCCGCCGTCGAACGTGGCGACGAGAACCGCTTTCGTCGCATCATTGCCACCGACCACGATCACGGACGGCGAGGCCGCGGCGACCTGGACGGGCATCTGCAGCGGCACCGCGGTCGCCGACTCGACGAACGTGGATCCGCCGTCGTGCGACAGGTACAGGTGGTCGCCCCCCGGGTTGCCCCACAGCCCGACGTCGCAGGCCGCTGCCAGCTCGGTCGGGCCGGACGCGGCGAGGAAGGCCGGGCCAACGACATCGGCGCACGGCGGCTGCCAGGTCACCCAGGCGCCGTTGACGAGGCGCGCGCCGCCGACGACCGTCCGGTCGTTCTCGAGCAGCCAGCCGGCCGCGCCGGAAAGGACCAGCTGCACCGCTGGGACCGGACCGGCCCCCACCGGCACGCGGACTGGGGAGAGGCTCCAGTCGTCCGCACCAACCGGGCTCGACGCGACGCGGTTGTCGGAGCCGTCGAGCAGGACCGCGTGGACCGTCCCGTTGGCCGCCTCGAGGGCCACGATCGCCGCACCCGCGGGGAGTCCCGGGATAGCCAGCCGGGCCCAGGTGGCCCCGCCGTCGTGCGTGGCCCACAGGTCGGGCCCGAAGGCCCACCCGTTGCGGGCGTCCGCGAATCGGAGCCTGCTGATGCCCGGGGTCACGTTGCTGGGGCTCGGGAAGATCGGCGCGGCGGGCGCCGGGGCCGCTGCCCACGTGCGTCCGCCGTCGACCGTCTGTGCGATCGCGGCGCACGGGGCGCCCGAGCACATGCCGGTCCCGAGGACCCAGCCGACATCGGCCGACACGAATGTCACCGACACGGGGCTGAGCCCGAGGAGGGGCGCCGACGCGCCAGGCGTTGCGGGCGGCACGGGTGACGTCGATGCGGCGGGCGGCGTGTTCGAGGGCGCCGCGATCGCGAGCTCCGCAATCGCGTACTCATCGGGCGTCACGTGCGACCGGGACGTCTCGAGGAGGCAGCGTTCGATGCTCCGTGTCGGGTCCGCCTGCATCGCTCGCGGGCCATCGCCCGGCGCCGCCACCGCCCCGAGATACGCCACCAGCGCGCTCCCCGGCCGGGTGATCCAGAACCCGTGATAGCCAAGTCCACCGACCGGCGGCGTGCCCGTTCCGTCGGGCAGGGCGGCCAGCGCCGCGTCCATGCCCGCGGCCTCCTCGACTGTCAGTGTCCACGCCGGATCGGGCCGGCCGGAGTAGATCCCCAGCGTCACAACGACGGGTCCCGGGGGGGTGGCGCTGCCAGCTGGGCCCGGAGACGCCGGGCTCGGCGAGGCCGGGCTGCCGCACGCGGACGGGGCCGATGGCACGGGGGAAACGCTCGACGGCGCCACCGAGGCGGCCGACGGCGCCACGTTCCCGGACCCGTTCGCGGACCCGCCGGCCGGGAGGTTCCCGCCATTTCGGCTCACGATCAACGCCGCTACCGCGATGAAGACAACCGCGGCCGCCGCCAGGTTCACCGCGAGGCGGGCGACGAGGCGCGGGCCCCCGATCCCGGCGCGGGGCGCTGGCTCCCGGGACGGGATCTCGCCGATCCGCGCCACCAGCTCAGCCGGCGCCGGCTCCGCCGCGGAGGCCCGGAGCGAAGCGCGCACGTCTCGCTCGAACGACTCGTCGCTCTTCATGGCAGAGATCTCCCTTCGGCTTCGGCATCGACGGCCGCGCGAAGGTGGCGCAGCGCGTAGTGGAGGCGGGACTTGACGGTGCCGGCGCCGACCCCGGTGCGGGCCGCGACCTGGTCGACGGTCAGGTCGGCGTAGAACCGCAGCACGACGGCCTCGCGATGGTCGGCGCTAAGCGAGCGGATGGCACCCGCGAGGGAGTCGCGCCGGGCAAGCCCGTCGTTCACATCTGGACCGGGCAGCTCGGGATCCAGCGCGAGGTGGACCGGCCGGCGACGCCGCGCGCGGAGGCGGTCGCGACAGCCGTTGACCACGATCCGCCCGAACCACGCCTCGAACTTCGCGGGATCGCGCAGCTCCCCGAGGTGGCGCCACGCGGTCAGCGCCGCGTCGTGCGTCGCGTCCTCCGCATCCGCCCGGTCGCCGAGCATGAGCGTTGCGTAGCGATACGCGCTGTCGAGCACGCGCCGATCCATCAACTCGGCGAAGGTCCGCGCGTGCCGGTCGTCCGTGCGCCCAAGGTCGGGATCATGCGCCTTCACCGCTGCGAGTCGCTCCAATCCGATCATGTTCACCAGACGACCGACGCCGGCGAAACGTTCAATCGCGGTACAGCATCGCCGAGAATCGCAGCCGGTGGCGCGGGCGGGTCCCGCGGGCGGTAGCCTGGCGCGGCGGCCGGCCACTCGTGGGGATTGGGGCGCGGGTCGAGGCGTATCGTGGCGGACGTCGCGTGGCAGCGACTCGACGGGAGGGAAGGAACCGGGATGAGGTTCGGGCGAGCGGCCGCGATCGTCGCGCTGGCTCTCTTCTCGTCGGCTTGTCAGGCGGCGACACCGGCCCGCAGCCCAGCGGTGTCGGCCACGGTCGACGACGGGCCGGCTGCGACTGCCAGCCGGGCTGCGATGCCATCGCCTGCGCCGTCGGTCGGCTCCGTTGCGGTGCGCACGCCCACATTCACCGGTGGGCCCACGCCCGGATCGGCCGGGATTTCCCACGTGATCGTCGTCTGGCTGGAGAATCGGGAAGCGTCCGCGGTCACGACGTCCACGATGCCGTACCTCTACGGCCTCTCGGAGACGTACGGACGCGCCGACCAGTTCTATGCAATCACCCATCCGTCACTGCCGAACTACCTCGCCTTCTGGTCGGGCTCGACCCAGGGGGTGACGGACGACGCGGACCACGACCTGGCGGTCGCGAGCCTGGCCGACCAGCTGACCGCCGCCGGTAAGTCCTGGCGAACGTACGCCCAGGGCTACCCCGGTGGGGGGTGCGGCACCGCCAGCACGTACGCCGGCGGCGTGGACGGCCCCGGCGTCGGGGGAACCTACGCGCGCAAGCACAACCCCGCAATGAGCTTCACCTTTGTCTCGGGAAGCAGCCAGTGCGCCAACATCCAGCCGCTCGCGAACTTCGATCCGAGCGTGAACTTCGCGTTCGTCGCGCCGAACCTGTGCAACGACATGCACGACTGCTCGCCGGCGCAGGGTGACGCCTTCCTCCAGGCCTTCCTCCCCGGGGTGTTCACGGCGCCGGAGTGGGCGAGCACGCTCCTCGTCGTGTCGTTCGACGAGGGCACCACGGACGCGAATGGCGGCGGGAGGGTCTTCACACTGGTCGCCCGCCAGGGGCTCGCAGGCGTCACCTCAGCGACCCCGCACGACCACTACGGCTTGCTGCGAACCATCCAGTACATCTTCGGGCTGCCGTGCCTGAACGCGTCGTGCGGCGCGGCGCCCCTGGATGAGTTCCTGCCGTGAGTCCGTGGACCAGCCAGCACGCGGATCGGCTCCTCGCGATGGGCCAAGTGCATCCGACCTCGCGGCCGCGCGCCCTCGCCCGCCCAGCCCGCAGGTCGCGACAGCCCTAGAATCCGGTCCCAGCCGGAGCTCGTTCTTCGCCCCGGCCCGCGGAGAGACGCAATGGAATACCGCAGGTTCGGGAAGACCGGCCACAACGTCAGCGCGATCGGGTTCGGCGCCTGGGCAATCGGCGGGTCGTGGGGCGAGGTGGACGACAAGGTCAGCCTTCGGGCGCTCCACGCCGCTGCGGACGCCGGCGTCACCCTCATCGACACGGCCGACGTGTACGGCGACGGCCGGAGCGAGCGCCTCATCGGCCGGTTCCTCCGGGAGCGCCCCGGCGAGCGCTTGGTCGTGGCCACGAAGATGGGCCGGAGCGTGCCCCAGCTGGCGGCGAACTACACCCCGAAGGCGTTCCGTCGCTGGGTGGACGACAGCCGCGAGCGGCTCGGCGTCGACTGCCTGGACCTGGTCCAGCTCCACTGCCCGCCGATCGAGGTGTACTACCGCCCGGAGCTGTTCGCCGCCCTCGACGAGCTGATGGCCGACGGGTCCATCGCCGCGTACGGCGTCAGCGTTGAGCGCGTCGAGGAAGCGCTCAAGGCGATCGAGTACCCGGGCGTCGCGAGCGTCCAGATCATCTACAACCTGGTCCGCCAGCGCCCGGCCGACCGCTTCCTGGCCGAGGCCGCCCGACGCGACGTCGGGGTCCTCGCCCGGGTGCCCCTCGCGTCGGGCCTCCTGACCGGAACGCTCACCCGCCAGACCGCGTTCGATCCGGACGACCACCGCGCGTTCAACCGCCACGGCGAGTCCTTCGACGTCGGGGAGACGTTCGCGGGCCTCGACTACGAGACGGGGCTGGAGCTCGTCGAGGAGCTGCGCGCGCTCCTGCCGGAGGGCGCCACGCTCGCCCAGCTTGCGCTGCGGTGGATCCTTATGGCCGACGAAGTGACGGCCGCCATCCCCGGCGCGAAGACGCGCGACCAGGCCCGGGCGAACGCGTCCGCGGCGGACCTGGCGCCGCTCCCGCCGGCGACGATGGACCGGATCCGCCAGCTGTACGAGGAGCGCGCGAAGCCACTCGTCCACCAGCGGTGGTAGGGGGCCGGACGCCCGACCAGGGCACCGATCGAACGCCGTCATGGCAGACCTCCTCTCTCGTGGTAGTCCGCCTGCGTCCGTCCTTGCCAACGAGCGCCGCCGGCGCAGGCCGCGGGTGATCGTCGCGTTGACTTCCTGAACCAGGTCCTCCGCCCAGGTCGCGCCGCACTCGGCCGTCCGCGCAGCGACGTTCATCGCGTCGTTGACGTTGAGGATCTCCCGAACAACCCACTGGTCGGCGTCGACCTGCCCGCCGCCGAGGACGCTGCGCAGGTGACATGGAGGGACGAACTCATTCGCTTGTCAGCAGAGCGGATCCATTCGTCGGGGTCATCGCACTATTCGCTCGTCTGGCAGGCGCATCCAGGCAAGCGCACCGAGGGGAGTTGCGCCGTCGGCCAGTGGGTAGGGTTCGAGGCGGGGTCGCCCTGCCGCCGACCTGAAGCTGCGGTCGGGCTCGATCAGTCGGCCGACCGAAGCGCCGCCGCCTGGCTCCACGCCGCACGCAGTCCGAGGCCGGCAACCCAGCCATCGATGTAGGCGAAGTCGAGCGACTCCCCTCCGATGGCGAGCATCGACGCGACATCGCGGAGCTGCCGATCCGAGCCGCTGGCCAGGGCCCATTCGAGCTTGGCGACGATGGTGTCCTCCGGGCTGGCGATCCAGGCGGGTGTGCCGAGCAGGCTCGCAAGGACCCGCCGACCGAACTCCTCCCGGGAGAAAGGCCGATCCTTGCGGATCAGGAAGTCGACCTTCCAGCCGGTCGTTGCCTCGATCGCATTGAACTGCGTGCGGTCGTCGAGAGCGCGGAGGGCCGCATTCGCATCGACATACAGCCCCGCCGCCTCCAGCTCCGCGACGAGCCGGCTGATCCCCCCTGGATCCGGATCGATGACGATGTCGAGGTCGCGCGAGGCCCGTGGCTCTCCGTGGTACGAGCTCGCGACGGACCCGGTGATCATGTAGGGCACGCCGGCGCGCTCCAGCTGGGCGATCGTGGCAGCGAGGAGCGCTGCGAGGTTCACCTGGCGGCGGCCAAGCGCCGGGCAGGTCCGCGGATGGCTTCCCCTCGGCCCAGGAGGATCGCGACCAGAGCTGCCCGGATCTCGGCGTCGGAGTAGTCCGGGTGACGCTGTCGGATCCCGGCTTCGGCGACGGCCCGGATCTCGTCGCTCATCTCTGCCGCCACGGCCAATCGCTGCTGGGGCGTCATCCGTCGAAACGTCTCGCGCTGACGTTCAAGGGCCGCCGACGACGTGTCGAGCAAGTGCATCGTGCGCAACTGTAGCGGATGGGCCGACACCCCTTTCCTGCGGGAGTCCGTGTTCTGCGTCCGAGAGATGTCGCCGCTCGCATCCGGATGAGAGGCAGGTAAGTGGCGCTGACTACCGTGCCGCGGGTGGGACTCTATGACCGCGACTCGGAGAAGGAGTGGATCAATGTCCGGACGCACGGCATTTCGTTCCTCGAGGCAGAGTCCGTGGTGATGAGCGCCCTGGCAAGCACGCTCCCCGACCTGGAGCACTCTGAGCTCGAGGAGAGATACCGAACCATCGGCTGGTCGAATCTCGGCCGGCTCTTGGTGGTGGTAACCTCGGAAGGCGGGCCACGCCCGCGGATCATCTCCGCATGGCGCGCCACGAAGCGCGATCGACGTGCATACGAACGACGCTGATCCCGGCGAGGTCGAGTACGACTGGAGTACGGGCGAGCTGGGTCGGTACGCACCCAGGCCGGGCGAAGGGCTGGACATCCGCGTCATCGGAGCCGTGGAGTACTCGCTCCGGCTGATTCCCTCGAACAAGGTCGTCGGCCGGTTCCCGTCCACGCACGAGGCCTGGCCCGCGGTTCTCGCAGAGTTGGATCGTGGGATTCCCGCACGGTTGCTCGTCCTCGATTGGCATGGGGCCGACGGCACCCGCGGAAGGGTCGGGTCGGGCAGGCTGCTTGCCTCCGTCGCCCGGTCGGGGATCGGGACGCTCGGCGTCGAGGAGCCGGTTCGCGCCGTCGGCTGACGTCAGTCATGACGGCTGGCCGGCGGGTGCGTCCGAGAGGAATCGCGCCCGGATCAGGTTGCCGGGGACGTAGTGGCCGGCGCGACCTTCGCAGGTGTACGGGATCCTGAAGACGCAGCGGCGCCCGGCGGGGTTGCGCGGAGATCGGGACGGGAGTCGAACGGCCGCGCCCGGCTCAGCCGGCGATTCTGGCCAGGGGAGGGGCTGGCCGTTCACAGGAGCGGTCGCCACTTCTTGCTACCTGGCGTGCTCCATTGGTAGTATCCATGGTATGAAGGTGAGTGTCAGCCTCCCGGGTGAGGACGTCCAGTTCCTGGACGAGTACGCGAAGGGGCAGGGCCTCCAGTCTCGCTCCGCCGCCCTGCACAGGGCGGTCCGCCTGCTCCGTACTGCGGAGCTGGGCGCGGCCTACGAGAACGCCTGGGAGGAGTGGACTACCGACGGCGATTCGGAGCTGTGGGATTCGATCGTTGGCGATGACCTGGCTTACAGGACCCCGGCGTGATGCGGCGCGGCGAGATTCGTGAAGTGGACCTCGATCCCGGCCGCGGAGTCGAGGCGAACAAGCGGCGGCCGTCTATCCGGACTACGAAATCCAGGCCGCGCTGGAGGAC
>Ga0209048_10005539_pt1 | contig 11904 bp, 13 predicted proteins | sample FrelakmetCRP12CR_FD_187146 | JGI IMG/M metagenome (GOLD analysis project Ga0209048, IMG submission 187146) | Freshwater lake sediment microbial communities from the University of Notre Dame, USA, for methane emissions studies - CRP12 CR (SPAdes)... | ecosystem: Environmental > Aquatic >... | reverse complement strand
TCTAATCCAGTCCCTTCTCCGCCATTGCCACGGCCCGCATCATGGCCTTGGCCTTGTTCACCGTTTCCTGATATTCGGCAACCGGATCGCTGTCCGCCACCACGCCGCCGCCGGCCTGGATGTACGCGACCCCCTCTTTGATGATGAGCGTTCGGATCGTGATGCACGTGTCCATGTTGCCTGAGAACCCGAAGTATCCCACAGCGCCGGCGTATGGTCCCCGCCGGGTGGGCTCAAGTTCTTCGATGATCTCCATGGCGCGGATCTTTGGCGCTCCCGACACCGTGCCTGCGGGAAAACACGCGCGGATCACATCATAGGAGTCGTTGCCGCGGGAAAGCTTGCCGCGCACGTTAGACACGATATGCATTACATGCGAATACCGCTCGATCACCATAAGCTCGCTCACGTTCACGCTGCCGGGCTCACTCACCCTGCCCACGTCGTTCCTGCCCAGGTCGACGAGCATAATATGCTCGGCCCGCTCCTTGGGATCCGCGAGAAGATCCTGTTCAAGCGCCCTGTCCTCCTCCTCCGTTGCTCCGCGGCGTCTGGTACCCGCTATGGGCCGGAGCTCGATCCGGTCCCCTTCGAGCCGCACCATCACCTCGGGTGAAGCGCCCACGATAGTGGCATCGCCGCAGCGGAGAAAATACATATAGGGCGACGGATTGATGAGCCTGAGCGCCCGGTAAACCTCGAAGGGTTCCGCGCTGATCGTGGTGTGGAACCGTTGGGAGGGTACGACCTGGAAAATGTCCCCCGCCTTGATGTATTCCTTGGCTTTGAGCACTGCCTGCTCATACTCCGGCTGGGTGAAGTTGGATGTGAGCTTTGGTTCTTTTCTTGTTTTTCTCCCGACGCTTGACTTCTGTCTCCTGACCCCTCTTTTCAGCTTTTTCACAATCGCATCGATCTTGTTCGTCGCTTCCTTATATGCTGCCGTAACGGATTTACCCTCAATATGGGCGTTCGACACTACTTTGATCATGTGGGTGATATTGTCGAAGATCACCAGCGTGTCCGTAAGCATGAAAAAAATATCCGGCAGGTCAAGTCCGCTCTTGTCCCGGTCCGGGAGTTCTTCAAAGAAGCGGACAACATCGTAGCCCATATATCCAACTGCCCCGCCGTAAAAACGGGGGAGCTCGGGATCCGGCACCGGTTTATACGCTGACAGAATTTTCTTGATCGATTCAAGCGGATCGCGGTCAAAGAGGTGCATTTCCACATCGCCCTTCCTGATGATCTCGACCTTGCGGTCGAAGCTCCTGACCACGACTGATGGACGGCTGCCGAGGAATGAGTACCGTCCCCATTTCTCCCCTCCTTCAACGCTTTCGAGGAGGAACGAGTGGCGACCGTCATCGATCTTCTGGAAGGCCGAAACCGGCGTTTCCATGTCCGCAAGGATCTCGCGGTACACAGGGATGAGGTTGCCCTGTTTCGCCTTCTTTTTGAAGTCCTCAAGAGAGGGCTGGAACATAAAACTCCTTGCAAAATAAGAGGTTTGTGTACTATACCAGATAATTTAAAGAAGTGTCAATGAGAAATAAACTTCGATATTTGAAGCTCCGTGGGAGAGTCTAAAGGATTGATCGAGTCGGTAAGATTATCCCGGGAAAAGCGGTTTAGCCAGGGATGCACACGGATTAATACGAATTTTATAAACAGAAATCATGAGCGCGCCTGACGCTCTTCGATCTTCATACCGCGATCCCGCATCAAATGTCCAGCTCCGCATACTCCGCCCGTTCCTGAATGAATGTGAACCGCGCCTTCGGGTCTTTGCCCATGAGCCGCTCGAACACGTCATCGGTTGCCTTATGGTCCAGCACCTGCACCTTCATCAGGGTGCGGGTCTTCGGATTCATGGTCGTCGCTTTCAGTGTCTCTGGATTCATTTCGCCAAGACCCTTGAACCGGCCCACCTCATATTTTCTTCCATTCAGTTTTGCGAGGATCTTTTCCTTCTCCATCTCGTCCATGGCGTAGAAAACCTCCTTGCCGGCCTCGATCCGAAACAGCGGCGGCATGGCAAGGTAGATATGACCGTGGTTGATGAGTTCGGGCATGTAGCGGTAAATGAAGGTGAGCAGCAGAACGCTGATATGGGCGCCATCCACGTCCGCGTCGGTCATCAGGATCACGCGGTTGTAGCGGAGCTTGTTGAGGTCGAATTGCGCTCCCACACCGCAACCGAGCGTGGCAAGAAGGTTCTTGATCTCGTTGTTCTGCTGGATCCGGTCGAAAGATGCTACCTGCTCCACGTTCAGGATCTTGCCGCGGAGCGACAGCACGGCCTGGGTCTTGCGGTCACGCGCCATCTTGGCGGACCCGCCTGCCGAGTCGCCTTCCACGATGAAGAGCTCGGTATCCTCCACCTTGTTCGATGAACAGTCCGCAAGCTTTCCCGGCAGGTTCAGTTTGAACGACGAGAGCTTCCTGGTCACGCTCTCCTTGGCGGCCCGCGATGCCATGCGCGCCTCGGCCGCAAGCAGCACACGATTGACCACGGCATCCGCCATGGTCGGGTTCCCGAGCAGGTACGCTTCACAAGCGGTCTTCACCGAAGCCTCGATGGGCGAGGAGATCTCCGGGTTGTTCAGCTTCTCCTTGGTCTGGCCTTGAAATTGCGGATTTTTTATGAGCACGCTCACGATGCCGTAAAGCCCTTCGTACACGTCCTCCGAGGCGATGGTCTTGATGTTCTTCGGGATGAGGTTCTTTCGTTCGGCATAGGCGCGTACCGCCCTGGTCAGCCCTGACTTGACCGCCATCTCGTGGGTGCCGCCGTCGGACGTGTTGATCGAGTTGGCGTAGGAATGGATCTCCATGTCCGTGGCAATGGTCCAGTGCATCGCGCACTCTATTTTGAAGTCGTCTTCCTTCTCAAAATAAAAGGGTTCGGCGTTCACGACCGTTGTTCCGGAGACAATGCGCTTGATATAGTCCTGGATCCCGTTGTCGTATTTAAAGGTTACCGGTTTCTCCCCGTCGCGGGGGTCCTCGATCGTGATCTTAAGCCCTTTATTAAGGAAGGCCTTGCTCTCTGATACATCGAGAATGTTCTTGTAATTGAAGGTGGTCTTCGCGAATATCTCGGGGTCCGGACGGAAGTATATCCGGGTGCCGTGGGCCCTGGTAGGCTTTCCTTTTTTGAGATTTCCCTTGGGCTTGCCGCGCGAGAACTCCTGCGTCCACTCGTAGCCGTCGCGCCAGACCGTGGCGATAAATACCTCCGCCAGCGCGTTCACGACCGATGCCCCCACACCATGCAGGCCGCCCGAGGACTTGTAGACCGTGTGGTCGAATTTGCCGCCCGCGTGGAGTGTGCAGAGGATGGTCTCGATAGCGGGCCGCCTGGTCTTTGGATGGATGTCCACAGGAATGCCGCGACCGTTGTCCTCAACCGTCACACCGCCGTCCTTCTCGATCGTGAGGGTTATCTGCGTGCAGTAACCGTTCAGCGCTTCGTCAACGGCATTGTCAAGCGTCTCCCAGACGAGGTGGTGCAAACCGTGCGCATCGGTTGAACCGATGTACATCGCCGGCCGCTTGCGGACCGGTTCCAGGCCTTCGAGCACGGTGATGTCTTTAGCGGTATACGTCTCTGCCAAGAGTGGACCTCCCTGTGATAAAGCGAAGTAAAGGACCTGATTATGTTATTTCTTCTTGAGACTTAACATATTCGCGCAAATGTTTGAAACGAAATTGCAAAATTTAGAGTGCAAAATGCAAAGGTCAAAAATGATGATGACAGACATTATGACCTATGATCATACCTCATTTTGCAATTTGAAATTTACAATCTGCAATTGACGTTGGCTGCGACTGAAGGCCGCGCTATGGCTTTCTCAACAGTTTCCATGGAGACTTTTTGACCTCTTCGGTCATGTCTTTCATGTTTTTCGATATATCCCTGAAATTTGCGATCATCTCGTCGATGTTCTTTTTGTTGTCTCCCAAGAGCTTGTCGCTCTTCTCGGTCAAAGCTTTGAGATTGTCCGCGCTCTCATCGATCTTTTTTAAGAGGACAGGCAGGTTCTTGAGCGTTTGCGCAACCTCATCTTTGTTCGCTGTCATCGTCTTTACGTTTTCCGAGGTATCCTGAAGGTTCTTAAGCGTTTGCGCAACCTCATCTTTGTTCGCTGTCATCGTCTTTACGTTTTCCGAGGTATCCTGAAGGTTCTTGACCGTGGTCCTGAGCGATCTCGCCAATGCAGGATCGCCGAGCATGTGGTCGAGGTTCGTTGCTATGTTCTGAAGTTTTCCGACAACATCGAGCGCCGCCTTCGTCAGGTCTTCCAATTTGAAGGATTCCGCCCCAATGATCGTGCCTCCAGGTTCGAGTGCAGGGGCACCGGGTGTCCCTCCCGTCAATTCAATGTATTTCGCACCCACCAATCCGAGCGTCTTGATGGCTGCCTGGGAGTCCTTTTTGACAACGGTATCATTCAGGATACTCAGGATAATCTCAACCTTGTCAGGGAACTGCGGAGATATGCGGACATCGGCGACCTTGCCGACCCTGATCCCTGACAGCCTGACCTGTGTGTTCTTTTCGATTCCCTCGCTGTACAGGAACAGCACCTTCACCTCTTTCTTCTTTTGAAAAAGGCTCTGGATATCGCTCACCGCGAAGACCAGCACCACCAGGACCGCGAAGGAGAGCAGCAGAAAAACACCCGCCCGTATCTCATTACTGCGGTATTCCATACGTTCACCTCATTCTCTTCTGCATTCCGCCCTGCGCATCACCCGACCAGGAGGTCTTCCCGGAAATCCTTGCTCGACGCATGAAACGAGATCGGACCGTCGGGATTTCCCGTGATGAACTGCTGAACGAGGGGATCACTGCTTGCCCTGATCTCCTGCGGTGTTCCTTCGGCACGCACACGGCCCTGATACAGGATGACGATCTTGTCGGCGATCCGCATTGCCTCTTCAACAGCATGGGTCACAACGATGCAGGTGATCCCGAGCAGCCGGTTCAGGTCCGCGATCAGCTTGGTGATAACCGCAGCCATGATGGGGTCGAGGCCCGAGGTCGGCTCGTCAAAGAACACAACCTCGGGATCGAGTGCGAGCGCCCGGGCAAGCGCCACCCGCTTTTGCATGCCGCCGGAGAGCTGTCCGGGCAGCAGGTGTTCAAAGTCCCGGAGCCCCACGAGTTCGAGCTTCATTTTGACCATGATCGCGATGATGTTCTCGTCCAGCACCGTATGCTCCCGCATAGGCAGCGCGATGTTCTCGCCCACGGTCAGTGAGTTTAGGAGCGCGCCGCGCTGGAACAGCATCCCGATCCTCTTCCGAAAGGGGTCCAGCTCCCTGCCGGATATCGAGGTGATATCAAGGTCATGATAGAAGACCGATCCGGCATCCGGTTTGAGAGCGCCGATCAGGATCTTGAGCAGCGTGCTCTTACCGCCGCCGCTCGTGCCGAACACGTAGGTGATCTTCTTCTGTTCGGCAAGGAAGTCCACGCCGTCCAGCACCATGCGGTCATGGTATCGTTTTGTGATGCCCCGTGCCTTAATCATACCCGATGTCACCCGTAGAATGCGGCTGTCAGGACCGTATCCAGTACAATAACCGTCAACGTGGATGTGACGACGGTGATCATGGTCGACCTGCCCACGTCTTCCGCCCCGCCCTCGACAAGCAGACCGCGGTAGCAGCCGATAAGGGCGATCACCATGGCAAATACCGTGGCCTTTATCACGCCTGCATAAAGATCTTTCAGCATGAGCGCATCCATCGCTTCCCGCAGAAAGATCTCGGGCCGTATCCCGAGACGGGTTGAGCACAGCAGGAAACTGCCGAACACCGCGGTGCCTCCAGCGAGTATGGTGAGCGCCGGAAGCGACAGCAGCAGTCCGAGAAAGCGCTGCACGACCAGAAATCGCACTGGATTGATCGCCATGGTCTCGAGCGCAAGGATCTCTTCTGATACTTTCATGGTCCCGATCCTCGCGGTAAAGGCCGCTCCTACCCTGCCTGCAACAATCACAGCGGTGAGGAGCGGACCCACCCCCCGGAATATGGCCACCGTAACGAAACCCGGGATATAACTGTAGTTGCTGTCACCGATCTCCCTGAGCTCGAACGCGATCAGCACGGTCATCGCAATGCCAAAAAGCCCCGATACCGTCAGGACCATCAGGAGCGAATGGAATCCGATCTGATCCACCTGTTGCAGGATCGGCCACTGTTTCTGCTTCCTGTGGTCCTTCAGCAGCACAACCGACTGGACGATCGTATCCCCGAAGAGAGAAGTCAGGCTCGAAAGGTCCCTGAGGAAGGTGATGAACGCCCTTCCGATGAATCCAAAGAGGCTTTTCACGTGTGTCGTTATTCCCTTCGCTTCCGTCCCCTCTCAACAAGGACAAGAAGGGCAAGGACAAGCTCATCCCGTAACATCCTACAAACCAGACACTGCTTCATTCCGGTTCGCAAAGATCTCAAACACGCTTGCCAGTCTGGCAAGCTCAAAGACGTCCCTGACCGGTGGGCTCAGTTCGAACAGCCTGAGCCGCGCTCCCTTTTTCATGCAGTTCTGCATGACCTCGACGAGCGTCGCGATTCCGGAGCTGTCCATATACCGCACCTGCGACAGGTCGATCAGGATCGCCTTCATCCCGGACGATCCCTGTTTGAATACCTCCGCAAGCGCGCTCCTGACATCCGATGACGTGTTCATGTCCACATCACCCTTCAGTTTCAACAGAAACCCGGCATCAATCTTTTCGGTCACGATCTCAACCTTCATACAGAACCTCGTACATCATGAATGCGTTTTTCAAGGGTCAATATCGTACCTGCATCACCGCTGGTATTATACCGAACGTTGTCGAACACCTCAGCCATAAAGTGAGTGCCGAGCCCTCCCGGCCTGATGTCATCCAGCTTCCGCGGATTGATCTTAGAGACGTCCGGCTTTTTGCCGGAATCTTTGAGTTCGATCACGAGTTTTGTCTTTTCGACAATAACGTTCAGGGCTATCAACTTGGAATGGTCGCCTTCATAAGCGTATTTGATGATATTGGAGCAGGCTTCATCCACCGCCAGCACGATCCTACGCGCTTCTTTTTTGGAAAAACCGGCATCAACCACGACGGGATACAGCGCGCTCCGGATCACGTATAAATATTTCGGATGACTCGGAACAGTCAGCGTGACCGTTTCCGTTTGATGATTTATATCGTCCCTCGTCCCTCGTCCCTCGTCAGTCATCTGTCACTTCACCGCCCCGAAACAGACCAGGGTCATATCATCATGCTGCGGAGAGAGCCCGGTAAACCGGTTCACCTCTTCGATGATCGCGGACTTCAAACCCTCCGGGTCTGAGGGGGATTTCCCGATCAGCGCTTCAAACCGCTCATATCCGTACAGCTCTTCCCTGGCGTTCATCGCTTCAATAATGCCGTCCGTATACAGGATGACGGTATCTCCCTGACCGAGCAGTGCGGTCTCCTGTCCGAACTTCATGCCCATCAGGATGCCGATCGGAGAACCGCCTGCGGTCGACAGCCTCATCACGGATCCGTCGGCCTTCTTGATGATCGGCGGAAGATGGCCGGCATTTGAGATGGTAAGTTTCCCTGTTGGTGAATCAAGTTCAATATACAGAAGTGTGGCAAACATGCCCCTTCTGCTGCGTTCTGCAAGCAGGTCGTTCATCCGTTCGAGCGCCGTGGCCGGATCTTTTTCAGTAAATGCCAGCGTCCGGAGGTCGCTCCCCAGCTTTGCCATATACAGCGCCGCCGGAACGCCCTTGCCCGATACATCGCCGATCACAATGCCGGTACGGTTTCGGTCAAGACGTATAAAATCATAGAAATCGCCTCCCACCTCCTGGGCCGGGGTATAGTGGGAGCTGAACCGATAGTTCGTGATCTCCGGGGTCTTTTGGGGGAGGAAGCTCTCCTGGACCGTCCGGGCGAATTCCATGTCCTTCACAAGCCGCTGCTTCTCCATCAGGCTCTTGTGCATCTTGGCGTTCTCGATGGAAATGGCCGCCAGACTGCAGAGGGCGATGAACAGCTCGAGGTCGTCCTGATCAAAGGGGCTGTTGTCGAGCCTGTTGATCACCTGTGCCACACCGGTAATGCGCTCCCCCACTTTGAGCGGGACCGTGATCATCGATCTGGTGCGGTACCCGGTGGCATCATCATGGGCGCGATGGAATTTCGGATGGGTATAGACATCATCCAGCAGAAGCGGTTTGCCTTCCTGCGCCACCGTGCCGGCGATCCCCTGCCCCATCTTCAACCTGAACTCCTGTTTAAGCTTCTCGCCTACGGCTCCAAGCGCCACCTGGTAGACAAGCTCGTTCGTCTTCTCGTCGATCAGCATGAGACTCGAAGCGTCCGCATTCATCACCTGCTTTGAAATGGACATCACGTTCTCAAGTATCTGATCGAGGTTGAGCGTCGAGCTGATGAGCGCATTGACTTCGATGAGCGTCGAGAGACGCTTCACTTTCTGTTCAAGCCGCGCAATGGCAGAGGGTTTCCTCATGGTTTAAAAATAGCACAACAAGACGACAGTGGTCAATGAGAAAATCAGAAACACGAAGGATGGATAATTCATGACAGATGATGGACGATCACGCCACGGCGTGACTTCGCTCACTGGGATAATACTCGAAGGACGATGGACGATCATTCGCTTCGCTCTCTAGGACGACAGACGAAAAGGCTGTAGCATCCTTCGTCCCTCGTCTCACATCCCTCGTCCCTCATCCCTCGTCCCTCGTAACTCCCGAATCCTCTCCACCACCGGAGGATGGGAGTAGTGGAACTTTGCATAGAGCGGATGAGGGTGCAGATTGGCAAGGTTCTCGCGCGAAAGTTTCACCAGCGCGGATGCCATTGCATCCGGACGGCCGGTAAGTTGGGAGGCGAAGTGATCTGCCTCGCGCTCGTCTCTCCGGGACAGATACGAGAACAGCGGGGTGAGCGGAAACATAACGAGAGAACTTAAAAAACCCAGGATGACGACCCGGGCGAAGAACGAAGCATCGGCAAGACCGATCAGGTGCGGCAACCCGTTCCACGTGAGAAGATGATATGCCAGAAACAGGCCGCAGAACGCCATGGCCTCGGTCAGGATGATCCGCTTCAGCACATGCCGCTTTTTCCAGTGGCCTGCTTCGTGCGCAAGGACCGCGAGAATCTCCTCCCGCGTCATCTGCTCGATCAGGGTATCGAACAGAACGATCCGCTTCACTCTGCCGATGCCGGTGAAGTATGCATTCGAATGACGGCTTCTTCTGGAAGCGTCCACCTGGAACACGCGGTTCACCTTGAGCCCTGCGCGCTCCATAAGAACGCGCACGTTCTCCTCCAGTCCCTCCGCCTTCACGGGTTCAAATTTAAAAAAAAGCGGTTCTATGACGACCGGCGAAATATACATGACGAAAATGCCGAAGACGAGGAGAAAGGACCATACCCAGAGCCACCACCACGCGGGGCTGGCCTGGATGATCGCGAGCACCGAGACAACGACCACGGCGCCCAGGACCGAAGAGATTATGATTGACTTGATCAGATCAGTTAACCAGAGACGCATGGTCATGGTATTGAAGCCGTAGCGATTTTCTATTTTGAAGTTCCTGTAGAGGCTGAACGGAATATCGATGAGGGTCTCGGCATACATCAGGAGGAAGAAAAAGAGCAGTCCTCCCCACAACCGTGAACCGGTCATGGTGAGGACCCAGCGGTCAAAGACGCCCAGCAGTCCGCCAAAGAGGAAGAGGATGGTGAGGAGATTGCCGACGATCGATTCAAAAAGACCGACCCGGCTGTTCTCAAGGGTGTAATCGGATATTTTTGTCAGCAGCGCCGGATCAATCACGCCCTGAAATTCAGGCGGCACAATCCGGCCATGGGATTGTAAATAGGCACGGTTCAGATATTTGAGCCAGTAACCGGTCCCCAGAACGATAAGGTAGGCTGTGAAAACCGAAGCGGACATGGAACGCATGATACCGTCATTCCGCGGGAGCGTCAAGGACTGAATGAGAAAAGGAACATGAATGACTGGGAATCATCGACCTGATAATGGCGGTTGCTGCCACAGAGAAGGTTCGCTTCGGAAATCGGTTCAGGAATGAATGCCAATCCAGCTAAACTCGTATCGCATGATGCGGCGAATAACGTTACGATTGAGACAATAAGGCGATGGCTTTGGTCCTGCTCTTGACATTCAGTTTCCGGTAGACGCGATACAGATGGGTCTTGACCGTTCGCTCGCTGATGCTGCTGCTGACTGCGATCTCCCTGTTCGAGGCGCCCTTAAGAACCTGGGCGAGCATCTCCTTTTCTCTGTGCGTGAGCGAAGGCATCTCCGGGAGGTGCGCCTGGAGCGATTCTGTCGAGGTCATGGGACTGTCTATTGTCTTCTCGAGGACCCTGCGCTCGGCCCAAATTCCTCCATCGTAGACACAATGAATTGCTTTTATGAGGAAAGCCGGCGAGTCGGTGGTCCTGACGTATCCCCTGACACCCGTCCTGATGTCTGATATCATTTCTTCATCGGAAGGGGTTTGCTGGAGAATATTAATGATCCTGGTGCGGGGAGACTTTGCTTGAATCGAGTGCATGAATCGTGCGAGGGGCTGGTCTTTCAGGACATCGGGATTTAACAGCATGATATCGGGACCCGCTGCCAGTTGCTTTATGGCGGTTTCACGCGAGGAGACGGTTGCAATAATATCCATCGAGTTCTGCCGATCCAGTGTAGTGCAAAGCGCCTGCATCCGATCGGGATCTTTTTCCGCGATCATTACGCGAATAGTTGACATAATAACCCTCATTTGCACAATTACAACATCTTACAATTAGGAATTTAACCTTATACTAGTTTAGTATGAAATTATCCGGTTGTCAAGGCGGCACAACAATAAAATTGGGAGACCAATTGCATGCTAATGCAACTGTTGCCAGGAATCTCATTGCCGTTACAACACATCAATGCCGAAAGAAAGGAGCAATTCACCAAGCAGTGAGAGCGGCAGCCCGACGACGTTGAAGTAGCATCCATCTATTTTTTCTACCAGCAGAGCGCCATGTTCCTGGATACCATACGCGCCGGCCTTGTCAAGCGGCTCCCCGGTGTCTACATACGATGTTATCTCATGCTGCGCAAGGCTGCGGAACCAGACACGGGTGATCGAAGCCCGCGTGAGGGCCTTTCCGGTTTCGGCGTCCATGACCGCAAGGCCGGTGATCACGCGATGCACATTTCCGGAGAGCAGCTTGAGCATGCGTTCGGCATCCGCTGGATCCGCGGGCTTGCCGAGGATTTCGTTATTCAGGACAACAATGGTATCAGCGGCAATAACAATGCCGGTCCCTGCCCGCGCGGCCGCGACACGCGCCTTGTCGAGCGCTACCCGCACCGCATATCCCTCCGGCGACTCATTGGGCAAAACGCGCTCGTCCACATCGGCGGGATCGACACGGAACTCCAGACCGATCTGACGCAGCAGCTCTTTGCGGCGAGGCGAGTTTGATGCCAGAATGATGGTAACCGGGTTGTAGTTATTCACGCGTAATTGCATATGATTCAGTCGGCACCGGGGCAGGACGGCCGGGGAGAATCCCGCCATCCTGCATCATTGACCGGCAACAACAGAAGCAGAAAGAGAAGGATGATGCCGAGGACGACCTCGAAATTACCCTTGTCCGTCTCGAGAACAATAACGGTCATCATGACCATGGCAAACCCTGTCATGATCCCGCCGACGATGAGGATCGCTCCTTCCTCCACCATCCCATCCTCGCATTGAGTATCAACACATTGGTGATTATCTTACGAGGTATGATGGTTTCCGTCAAGTATTTATATGACAAGAGGACAAGAACAATCTGTTCGTGTTCCTGGTTAATAAAATGC
>Ga0209048_10005538_pt1 | contig 11907 bp, 10 predicted proteins | sample FrelakmetCRP12CR_FD_187146 | JGI IMG/M metagenome (GOLD analysis project Ga0209048, IMG submission 187146) | Freshwater lake sediment microbial communities from the University of Notre Dame, USA, for methane emissions studies - CRP12 CR (SPAdes)... | ecosystem: Environmental > Aquatic >... | reverse complement strand
CTCCGTCCAACGCCGCCACGCCCTCCTGCGCTCCTTCATCGACCACAGCCCTCTTTCTTTGCACCTCAGATAGGACATTCATTATGCAGCAGTCAATAGTCTGCGCTCGGACGTGGTGTCGCTCTACAACGGCGGTGAGTACTGGCTCTACCGCTACAAGAAGTACACCGACATCCGGCTTGTGTTTGCGCCTGAGGTGCAGGCCGCGTTCTACGGCGGCGATCCCGACAACTTCACCTACCCGCGCTACGACCTCGACATGGCACTGTTCCGTGTCTACGAGAACGACAAGCCGGTCAAGCCCGCGCACTACCTCACGTGGAACCCGAAGGGCGCCGCGGACGGCGAGCTCGTGTTCGTGTCCGGCCACCCGGGCTCGAGCGACCGCCTCCAGACCGTCTCCCAACTCGAGTTCTTGCGCGGTGTCGGCTACCCGCTACGGTTCAAGATCGTTAAGCGCCGCCTCGGCGTGCTGCGTGAGTACGAGAAGCGCGGGCCGGAGCAGGCGCGCCAGGCCGCCGGCATGATCTTCGGCATCGAGAACGCGCTCAAGGCGTTTGGCGGCGAGTACCAGGGGCTGCTCGACAAATACCTGATGGCCAAGAAGGCAAAAGAGGAACAGGAGTTTCGTGCCCTGGTGGCGGCCAAGCCTGAGTGGCAGAAAGGGTACGGCGACGCCTGGGACGCGATTGCCAAAGCCGAGAATAAGTACCTCGCACAGATCAAGCGGCAGATCTTCCGGCGTATCCCGGGTTACCGGCTGCCGGGCAACGCGCTCACGCTCGTGCGCTACGTGACCGAGGTCAAGAAGCCCGACGGCGAGCGCCTCGAGGAGTTCCACGAGGCAGGGCTCGAGTCGCTGCGCTTCCGCCTGCTCTCGCCGGCCCCGGTCTACCCCGGGCTCGAGGAGGCTCTCTTCGTGGACGGCTTGAAGGAGGCGATCGAGGAGCTCGGCCCGAATGATCCCTTCGTCAAGGCAGCACTTGGCGGCAAGACCCCCGAGGAGCTCGCCAAGGAGGTCCTGGGCGGCACCAAGCTTGCAAATCCCGCGGAGCGCAAGAAGCTGCTCGAGGGCGGCATCGCCGCCGTCGCCGCGTCCACCGACCCACTTATCGTGCTGGCGCGCACGCTTGATCCGATGCTGCGGGAGCTGCGCAAGTGGTACGAGGACAACATCCAGAGCGTCGAGGTCGCGGCGGGTGAGAAGCTCGGCAAAGCGCGCTTTGCCGCCTACGGCAAGAACGCCTATCCCGATGCCACCTTCACCTTGCGCCTGACCTACGGCACCGTCAAGGGCTACCCGATGAACGGCACCAAAGCGCCCTCGAAGACCACGTTCTACGGACTCTACGAGCGCGCCAACGCCTTCGACTTCAGGCCCCCGTTCAATCTGCCGCAACGCTACCTCGACCGCAGGGGCGCGCTCGATCTCGCGACGCCCCTCGACTTCGTTGCCGACTGCGACATCATCGGCGGCAATTCGGGTTCGCCGGTGATCAACCGTGCCGGCGAGATCGTCGGCCTCATCTTTGACGGCAACATCGAGAGCCTGGTCGGCCGTTTCGTATTCGACGACACCGCGAACCGCGCGGTCGCGGTGCACACCACTGGCATGACTGAAGCGCTCCAGAAGCTCTACGACGCTGACGCCATCGTTAAAGAGCTGCTGGCGCATTGACCGTCCGCTTTCCATGACGCACGCCGGCGGGTGAGAGCCCGCCGGCGTCTTTTTGCCTGTGCGCGGCTGCGATCGGCTCGGCGCTCAGCCCGCAGGGATGGCCGCGAGCCGGGACGCGTCCGCAACCCACGTCCGGCACCGCCGGTCAGGCCGGAAAGCGTGTCTGCGTGCTAGAATTCGCCGCTTTTGGCTTCTGCTGGTCGTGGTCTGGGCGCGCGGAGGAAACGTGGAACCCCTGGAGACATTGCGGGCCAATCGGCGGGAGAAGCTCGCTGAGCTGCGCCGTCGGGGCATCGATCCTTACCCGGCCCGCTTCGCTTCGCCCGGCCGCGTGAGCGAGGTGGTCGCGCGTTTTTCCGGACTCAACACAGCGGCGCTTGAGGCGCAGGCAGCGCGCGTGCGCGTCGGCGGTCGTGTGACCGCAGTGCGCGTCCACGGCAAGGCGTGTTTCTTCGACCTCTCGGACGGCGACGCCAGGATTCAGGTCTACCTCAGGCGCGAGACCGCTGGAGAGGAGGCGTTTGCCCTGCTCGACACTCTGGATCTCGGCGACTTCTGGGGCGTTGACGGCGTGCTTTTCCGCACTCGCACGGGCGAGCTGAGCCTGCGCGCCGATAAGGTTGCCGTACTTGCCAAGGCGCTCCAGCCGTGGCCGGAGAAGTGGCACGGCGTCACCGACCGCGAGCTGCGCGCGCGCCAGCGCTACCTCGACCTCTACACCAATCCAGCAGCGCGCAAGGTGTTCCTGGCGCGCTCGGCGATCGTGCGCGAGATCCGTGCGTTTCTCGACGTGCGCGGCTTCATCGAGGTTGAAACGCCGATGCTACAGCCGATCCCCGGCGGCGCCACGGCGCGGCCGTTTGTCACCCACCACAACGCGCTCGACATGCAGCTCTTCATGCGCATCGCGCCGGAGCTCTACCTGAAGCGACTCGTCGTGGGCGGCTTTGAGCGCGTGTACGAGATCAATCGGAACTTCCGCAACGAGGGGATCTCGACCCAGCACAACCCCGAGTTCACGATGCTCGAGTTCTACTGGGCGTACGCGAGCTATGAGGAGCTCATGCTGCTCACGGAGGAGATGCTGTGCGGGATCGCGGAGAAGGTGACGGGCTCGCTCACGCTCGCATGGGGCGAGAGGACGCTGAGCCTGGCGCGGCCGTGGCGGCGGTTGTCGATGCGCGACGCGGTGCTCGCGCACTCTGATCTCAGGCCGGCCGATCTCAACGACCGGCCTGCCCTGGAAGCCGCCGCGCGCCGGTTCGGGGTGGAGGATGTCGCTCGGCTCTCCTCGGGGAAGCTGCTCGCCGAGCTCTTCGAGGCCACAGCCGAGCCGCACCTAGTTGACCCCACATACGTGATCGACTTCCCTGCTGATATCTCTCCGCTCGCCAAGCGCAAGCCGTCCGAGCCTGAGCTTACGGAGCGCTTCGAGCTTTACCTCGCCGGGATGGAGGTCGCGAACGCGTTCACCGAGCTAAACGACCCGGACGATCAGCGCGCGCGCTTCGAGGAACAGGCACGACTCGGCGGTGGGGTGGTGGACGAGGACTATGTGCTCGCGCTCGAGCACGGCATGCCGCCGACGGCGGGCGAGGGGATCGGAATCGACCGCCTCGTCATGCTGCTCACGGACTCGCACTCGATCCGTGACGTGATCCTGTTCCCACTGCTGCGCCCCAAAGACGGGTGATGACGGCCGTCAACACCTTACGGTTGCCAACCGGCGGTCGACGGCAGCGCTGCGCACGAGAGGCGGCCGACCCGCGAGCGAAAAGTGGGTCTGCAGGCTGTCGGCGCTCGCCTGTTGACCGGACCGGTGCGAGTCGGTAGTGGGCGTGCTCGGCTTGCTCGTCGGTCGCTACCTCATCGGGCTGCGCCGTCGCACGCACGTCGCGGCGGTGAGCGCAATCTCCTTCGGCGCCATGGGTTTGGGCGCGGCCGCGCTGGTGCTCACGCTCGCGTTGCTTGAGGGGTTCCAGTCCACGATCAGAAAACAGCTCGCCGCCAGCGGCGTTCACGCCGAGCTGCGTCCGCGTTCGGGCAGCACACTCCCGGCGGGAGAGTGGTTGCAGCGACTGCGCGCGCGACATCCTGACCTCGAAGTGCGCTCCGTGAGTGGCGGCTCGGTCTGGTGCATCACGAGCCAGGGTGCGCAGCCGGCGGAGCTGGAGGCGGTGGACACCGTGTCCCGTGTGGAGGTCAATCGGGTGCTGGCGGCCCGCCTCGGCGTCGGCACCGGCTTCGACATCATCGTCGCCAGCCCACACCTCACGCTAACGCCACTGGGGCCGCTGCCGAGGCGGCGTCACCTCAGGATCGACGCGGTGACGCCGGTGCAGCCGGGAGAAGGGCGCGCCGTGCTCACGGTACCCGGCGCGGTCGGGCGTACGCTGCTCGACGGCGCCGCGGCGCGTTGCGTGCGGCTGCGCGCGCACGAGCCGGATCAGGCCTGGGCGGTGGCATCACGTGTGCAAGGGGATGTGCCGGAGGGGGTGGAGGTTGTGTCTTTTGCGGAGCTAAACCGGCCCCTGCTCGCCGCGCTGGCACTCGAGCGCGTCATGATCGGCTTCGGCGTCGCGCTCGTGATGATCGTCGCCGCGCTCAACCTCCTCTGCAACCTCGCCCTCCTTGCCGCCGAAAAGCGCGCCGATGTGGCGGTGCTGGCCGCGTGCGGCCTGGCGCCGGCACAGGTGCGCCGTCTCTTCCTCCTGCTCGGTCTCGGGGTCGGCGCTCTGGGTGCTGCGCTCGGAACGACGTTTGGCATCGCGACCGCATTCGTACTCGACCGTAGCCAGATCCTGCGGCTTCCGCCCGGCGTCTTCATCGTCTCACACGTGCCCTTCCGCGTGACGCCCTCGGCGGTCGCGGTCGTGGTCGGCGTCTCACTCGTCGCTGCGCTCCTCGCTTCACTCGCCCCGGCACGAGCGGCCGCACGACGCGACGTCCTGGAGGGGCTGCGCTATGAGTGAGGCGGTGGTGAGCGCCCGTGGGCTGTGCAAGCGTTATGGCGAGGGCGAGCGGTGCGTCGAGGTGCTGCGCGGCCTTGACTTCGAGGTCGCGCGCGGCGAGATGGTCGCAGTGGTTGGGCCGTCGGGGGTGGGCAAGAGCACACTGCTCCATTTGCTCGGGTTGCTCGACCGGCCCGATGCCGGCGCGCTGGAGCTCTTTGGCACGGACGTTGCCGTGCTTACGGTGGAGGAACGCGCGGCGTGGCGCAACCGCCGCATCGGTTTCGTGTTTCAGTTCCATGCCATGCTGAGTGAGTTTTCGCTCGAAGAGAACGTCGCGATGCCGCTTTTCATCCGTGGCAGCGCGCGTCGCGAGGCGCTGGCGCACGCCTGTGGACTGGTGAGCGCCGTCAGCCTCGGTCATCGACTGGGCCACTACCCGGACGAGCTCTCTGGTGGGGAGCAGCAACGGGCGGCGGTGGCGCGGGCGCTCGCCGGCGAGCCCGAGCTGCTGCTCGCCGACGAGCCGACTGGGAATCTGGACGCCGCTGCTGCGGCCGATGTCTTTTGCCTCTTGTGCGAGATGCATTTGAGCAGGTCGCTGACCAGTGTTATCGTGACGCACAACGAGGCGCTGGCTGCTCGCTGCGACCGGGTCGTGCGGCTGGCTGGCGTCGCGCACGTGGGATAAATGCTCGAGAACTTGACAGAACGCGCGCGCCGGACGCTATTTTTCGCCCGCTACGAGGCGGCGCAGGCGGGCGCTCTTGCTATTGGCTCGGAGCACCTTCTGCTCGGCCTGCTGCGGGAGCTCAAACGGCACTTTCCGCCTGAGTTCGTCAACCGGCTCGACGACGTGGTCGTGTTTCAGCCGCTCAGTAAGGATCAGCTTCGCGCGGTGGCGCGCCTGCTCATCGGCGACGTGGTCGCACATCTGGCGAGCCGCGGCCTTGCGCTCGACGTCGCTGCGGAAACGGCAGAGTGGCTTCTCGCTCAGACTGGCGGTGAACAGGCGGCCGGAGCGCGGCCACTGCGACGCGTGGTAAAAGGCTTCCTTGAGGATGCGGTGTCAGACTATCTGATTAGCCATCGCGGGACGGGCGCGGGATCGCTGCGCACACAGGTAGAGGACGGCCGCCTCTTGGTCACGGCCGCGGAGGGTGTGTGCGTGTCCTGACGTTTGTCTTCGCACTCGTGCTGCTTGCCGCTTCTGCCGCTGCGCAGGGTGCGGGCCTGATCGTCGAGGACGTGAAGATCGTCGGCGGTACCACGATCAACGCCGACACGGTTGAGTACTACCTCGGCATTGCAAAGGGCGACCCTTATGACGCGGACGCCGTTGTGCGCAACTTCCACCGCTTCTGGGACTCTGGGCTCGTCGAAGACCTCAAGGTTGAGGCCGAAGACATCACCCCGGGCAAGGTGAGAGTGATCGTCACCGTGCGCGAGCGACCAAAGGTAAGCGAGTTTGCGTTCGAAGGGAACAGCAAGGTCTCGACGTCGACGATCAAGGAGAAGCTCGACACCGCCAACGTGACCATGAAGCGCAACGTTCCGCTGCGCAGCTCGGAGATCCAACGGCTGCGCCAGGCCGTCATCGAGGTCTACGCCAAGGAGGGCTATGCTGCCGCCACCGTTGACGCGGTGGTGAGCGAGAGTGGGCCCAACCAGCGCAAGGTCACGTTCCGCATCGACGAGGGCACGAAGATCAGGATCGGCAAGGTCAAGTTTGTGGGTAACAAGGTGTTCTCCGACCGTCGGCTGCGCGGCGCCCTCAAGAAGGTCAAGGAGAAGTCGCTTCTCCGCCCGTTCGGCAAGAAGCTCATTTGGAGCCAGGAATCCTGGGGCGAGGACTCGGAGAACCTGAAGAAGTTCTACATGAACCACGGGTACAAGGACATCATGGTGGGCGAGCCGCGAGTTGATCTGATCGCGCGCAACCCCGCAGGGAAGACGCAGAAGGACAAGAAGTTCCGCATGGAGATCACGATCCCGGTGCAGGAGGGCAAATCGTTCATAATGGGGTCGCTCTCGCTCAAGGGGAACACGGTGCTTCCGGACGCTCCGCTGCGCAAGCTCTATTACGTGAAGCCGGGCAAGACCTACAACTACTCGGCAGTCGACAACGGCAACGAGTCGGTGAAGAACCTCTACCACGCGCGCGGCTACATCTACGCCTACACCAACCCCACGCTGGTGGAGAGCAAGGAGAAGCCCGGCGTCGTGGACGTCGTCGTCAGCATCTACGAAGGCGACCGTTTTAGGCTCGGCCGGCTTGAGTTCTCCGGGAACAGCAAGACGCAGGACAAGGTGCTGCGGCGTGAATTTCGCCTTGCCGAAGGTGACTGGATGGACATGCCGCTGTTCAAACGCTCGGTGTTCAAGGTTAACCAGCTCGGGTACTTCAAGCTCAAGGAGGACCCGATCCAGGAGTTCAAGCCGGACGACGAGAAGAAAGTGGTCAACGTCATTCTTCGCGGCGACGAGGTCGGCCGCACCGAAATTCAGTTCGGTGCCGGCTACTCGGAGATTGACCATCTCTTCCTCCAGTTCAGCTTCAACACGCGCAACTTCCTCGGTCGCGGCGAGACGCTTGGCCTGTCGATGGTCACGGGCAAGATCGCAAACAGCTACTCAATCTCGTTCTCGGAGCCCTACTTCCGTGATAAGCGAGAGATGATCGGCGGCTCGATCTACAAGACCAACCAGGACTACACCACGGCGGTCACGACGCAACCCTTCACCCAGAATAGGAAGGGCTTTTCGGCGGTGTGGGGGCACGGCGTCGGCTACTTCGGCAACTTCGCGCTCTCGTATGGGCGCGAAGACGTGTTCTACCAGGCGGCCACGCAGCGCACCTTCTTGCCCGGCACCAACGCTGTCGGCAATCACCAGCGGCCGCTCCCAACGCCGTACAACGGGATCTTGCCCGAGACCCAGTACTACTACACTTACACCGGGCTGACCTCAGCCCTGACCCCGTCGTACGCCTATGATTCGCGCGACGACCCCTTCGATCCGAACCAGGGTCTGACCTACTTCGCGCGCCTGAAGCTCGCCGGCGGTCCACTCGGCGGCGACTTCCACTATCGGCGGCCCGAGGCCGGCATCTCCATCTACCACCCCTGGGGCCGGCGGGTCATCTTGGCGGGGAACTTCGAGATCGGCATGATCAGGCCCATCGGGGCCAACCAGATCGCGATCTACGACCGCTACCGCCTCGGCGGCGAGAGATCGCTGCGCGCGTTCGATTACTACTCCGTGCTGCCGCGCAAGGCCGACGGCACCTACTTCTACGACGTGAACGGCATCGCTTTGGGCGGCGATCGCTACCTGCAGCTCAACCTCGAGTACCAGATCAAACTCGTCGGACCGCTGAAGTTCATCCTCTTCGTTGACGCCGGCAACACCTGGTTCGAGACCCAGGGCTGGGAGCTCAGCCTGATGCGCTACAGCTACGGCGGTGAGATGCGCATCTTCCTGCCGATCTTCCAGGCGCCACTGCGCTTCATCTACGGCATCAACCCGAAACCGTTCTCGGACGAGAAGAAGTCGCTCTTCACCTTCTCTATCGGGACGACGTTCTAGCGTTCACACGTCGGGCGGCAGAGACTGCGCCCCGGGCTCATTCATGGTGTCGGTCTGCTTGCCAGCCAGCGCGAGCGTGACGCCGTTGTCCCCTTCGCCTTCCCCGAAGGCTCCCACGCCGGCCCGGGCGCGCAGCTCGGTAAGCGTGATCGTCTCTGCAGAGCGCGCAAGGCGCCACCCCGAGGTGTCGCCCGTGAGGATCGCGGGCTTGGCGGCGAGGCGCGCCAGCACGTCGTCGCCGGTATGGCCGAGCAGACGGACCACCGCGTCCGTGCTGAGCGTCCCGGCGCGCTGGACCTCGAGCAAGAGGTTGATCACAGCCTGCAGCGCGCCCTCGCGCCGCGGCGATGCCGAACGTCCTACCACCCACGAGGCCTCAGCCCCGAGCAGGAGCGCGAACCAGAACAGAAACAGCGAGACGAGGAAGAACAGCAGCATTACAAGCGATCCGTAAACAACGTTGAGCTCGTCCGAGAAGGCGAGGTAGGTCTGAAATCCGAGATGGACGGCTGTCATGGCCAAGCCGGCGACTGCGGCGCCGGCGAGTGCCGCGCGCCACGTCACGCGGGTGTGGGGGACCCAGCGATAGAGCGCCGTGAGCACGACCATGCTGAGCACGGTCGGCAGCGGGCGCCCGAGCCACGCGATGTGGCGGTACCAGCTCTGCGAGGAGATCCAGTAGAGGCCGGAGAACAGGGCGGCCAACAGCAGGGGACCCCAGAGCAACATCATTGCGAACGACGCGAGGCGCCACTGCCACCGGCGACGCGGCGGCACGCCCCAAATGGCGTTGAACACTTCCTCGATCTGGTAGAACGCGTTGAAGGTGACCAGGACCGAAATTGAGATCGCGATCCAGCCAAGCGCAGCGGTGCGTTGGGCGAAAGCCGTGAGCGTTGCCTGCACGCGCTCCGGAGAAAATGGCAGCACCGCTGAAATCCCGCTTACCACGAGCGCTGCCCGGTCGGGCTGTACACGCCCCACCGTGACGAGAGCCACGGTGAGCAGAGGCACGATCGAGAGCAGGGTGGTGTACGCGAGCGCGCCCGCACGCACGAGCAACTGATCGCGGTGCTGCGCGCGCGCCAGCTCAGCCACGAACTGCCCCAGCCGGCGAACAAGTGATCTCACAGTGTCACCGTCTCTTCAAGCTTCGGCACGATGCAATGCCAGCCAAAGCGCGCAGCGAAGTTCTGCGCCAGCGTTTTGCTGGCGGAGGGTTCGCCGTGCGTAACGTACACCGTGGCGGGAGGGCGCGCAGTCTCTCCCGCCCAGATCGTGAGCTCGTCAGCGTCCGCGTGTGCGGACAGCGACGTGATGGCACGCACCTGGGCACGGACCGGCACCATCTCGCCGAAGATCTTGACCTCCGTCTCGCCGTCGGCGATGCGGCGTCCGCGCGTACCCTCAGCCTGGTAGCCAACGAACAGGATCGTGTTCTCCGGGTTTGGGAGGCGGTGGCGGAGGTGGTGCAGGACGCGGCCGCCGGTCGCCATCCCTGAACCAGAAATGATGATCGCAGGTCCGCACATTTCGTTGAGGCGCTTGGACTCCTCGACGCGCCCGACGACGGTCAGGTTCGGCGGCATCAAGGGGTCGACGCCCTGGCGGGCGAGCGTCCGCATCTCGGCATCGTGCTCGAGCACCGAGGAGTGGTACGCCGAGGTCGCTTCCCGTGCCATCGGGGAGTCGAGAAAGAGGGGGAGCGGTGGGATGGCGTCGTCCTCGAACAGCTCGCGTAGGTAGTACAGCAGCTCTTGCGTGCGGTCGATGGCGAAGGCGGGCACGAGGACAACGCCTCCGCGCTGCGCCGTCTCGTTGATGACGTCGGCGAGCTGATCGGCCGGATCGGCCGGATCGTGGAGACGATCGCCGTACGTGGATTCCACAATCAGGATGTCGGAGCCCGGGTAGGGCTCGGGCGCCTTGAGGATCGGGACCGCATAGCGTCCGACATCACCGGAGAAATACAACGTCATGTGGTTGCCGCCGGCGACCTTGATCTTGAGCTCTACAGCCCCGGCGCCGAGGATGTGACCTTGCCGGTGGAAGCGAAACTCAATGCCTGGCCGGATCGTGAAGCGCTGACCAAAGGGCACGGTACGGAGGGTCTCCATTGCCTGATTGGCGTCCACGACCGTGAACAACGGCAACGCCGGATCGTGCTTGCTCGACCCCACCTTGTTGGCGTAGCGTGCCTCTTCCTCCTGCAGGTGAGCGGCGTCGGGCAGCACGACTCGCAGCAACGGGCGGCTGGGCGGGGTGACGAAGGTGGGTCCGGCGAAGCCTTGCCGGACGAGGCGGGGCAAGAAGCCGGAATGGTCGATGTGGGCATGGGTCAGGATCACGGCGTTGATACTGCCAGGCGGAAACGGTAACTCGGCCCAGTTGCGCAGCCGCAACTGTTTCCTGCCCTGGAAAAGCCCGGCGTCGACGAGGATACGTGTGCCGTGCGCTTCGACGAGATAGCGTGAGCCCGTGACCGTGCCCGCGGCCCCGAGGAAGCTGAGATGGATCACGATGTCATGATAACGAAAAGGGTTGAGCTCACTGCGCACAAGGCGAGGAAACGGCCAACTCGCCGGCGCAGATGTTTGGGTTGCGTCCGCTATGGTGCGGGCATACAATCAGGCGCGGTTGGCAATTCCTGGAGGTGGCCATGGTCGGTCAGAAGAAGTCGGCAGTCGAGGAGAAAATCGATCAGCTTGAGGGCGCGGTGCACGACGTTCTCCACGGGGCAAAGGAGTCCATCGCCGAAGCCGAAAGCTCGATGGAGAAAGCCAAGGTGGCCCTTGGTGGGGGTTACGGCAAGCTCAGGGCGCGCTCAACCGAGGCTTTTGCCACCGCCAAGAAGTACCTCGCCGATGCGCGCGTGGCGCTCGAGCAGGCGCGCGAGACCACGGGCCAGCTCTACGGGCGCTCACGCGAGGTCGCCGAGGAAGCATACGAGAAGGCAAAGGTTCAGTTTGAGAAGCTCTCGGACGAAGCCAAGAAGGGGTACGCCAAGGTCAAGGCAAAGGTGCAGGAGGTGGACGTCAAGGAGGTTCGCGACGACGTCATCGACTACATCCGCCGCAACCCCGGCAAGTCCATCTTGATTGCGGTCGGGGTCGGTTTTGCCATCGGCTATCTCGTGCGTCGCCGGGAGCCGTAGCTTATGGACGAGCACGACGAGCACATCCCTGAGGCTCCAGTCGACGAGGAGAGTGTGGAGTTTGAGGCCAGCGAGGAAAAGCCGGAATCGTTGCGCCAGCGCCTTGACGCCGACTTTCTTCTCGACAAGGTGATCCCCGGGGAGATCGACTGGCGCGACGTCGTGCGCCGGCACCCACTCGCGGCGGTCGGGATCGCCGCAGCGTTCGGCTTCCTCGTTGGCCGCTCACGAGGCGCGGCGATCGTCGCCGGCGCCTCGGCGGCGGTCACGACCGCCGTGATGCGCCAGCTCTCCGACGTTCTCGACGGCGACATCTTCGAGTTCTAAAGAGCGGACGGTTTCCACCGCACCCGTGCTGTGCCGGTCCAGGGCGAGGTGGGAGCCCCTCCTGTCTCCCAGGTCCAGGGAGCCTATCCGAGCAATGGGGCGGGTCGCGCGCAGGGGCTTGCGAGGCGCAGGCAAGGCGCGAGGAGGAAGTCGATGCAAGAGCATCGTCGACGACGAGCAACACAGCATGCGCCCGCAACACCCCTGCG
>Ga0209048_10005537_pt1 | contig 11908 bp, 19 predicted proteins | sample FrelakmetCRP12CR_FD_187146 | JGI IMG/M metagenome (GOLD analysis project Ga0209048, IMG submission 187146) | Freshwater lake sediment microbial communities from the University of Notre Dame, USA, for methane emissions studies - CRP12 CR (SPAdes)... | ecosystem: Environmental > Aquatic >... | reverse complement strand
GAACCATATACATATATGATCGACTGCCCAGAACTGGCCGACGCCGAATTCCACATCGATGACTGGAAGAACATCCTGGATCGTCGCCTCACTCGTGGCATCCTGACCGAAGTCGCACGAGCGACATTCACATGGTTTCATTCCGAGAGCCACTTCATCAATGATGATTGGTCCGCATAAAATAGTCCTTGACTTCTGAACTCTGATACGGTATAATAATAATATGAGTCGAATCGCTAATGTGACTGAAGCCATGTATGGTAAGGAGCCGTCTCCTTCTGATACTAGTCTGGCTAATCTCCTGGACTATTACTCCCAGGCCCACACGAAAGAAGAGAAGAAGAAGTGGTTCTTGAAATACTATGAGAGTCCTTCTTCAATCAAGACGGGAAATCTGAAGCTGATTGAGTCTCTGCCTGACAATCAATTTGTCCAGGCAGGAACTCTGGCTCGGATCTGGATGCGAGGATGTCAGCTTCCTCAGGTCGGGAATAAACTTGAAGAGTTTGAGGCCGAGTTGCTGGCCGCAGGATGCCTTGCTAAGTTGCAGATTGACTCTGCCGCAGAGAAGAAGTCTCGCAAGAAGAGTCTTCTGGCGATTCAAAATGCCAATGATCTTGTGAGTCAGATTGACGAGCAGATTGATTTTTGTATTCAGAACAACTGTGTCTCTAAGTTTGATATGGGCCAGTGGACCAAACGCAATCCCACTCTCACGTCTGACATTCAGGCTACGATTCAGCGACGAGTTCAAAAGTTGTATGATGAGGTAGTGCTTTCCTCCAGCGATCCTGATCTGGCTGAGGCATACTCTTATCTTACCAACCGGAAGAAGCGAGACTTCCTGGCCTTTCTCTCTGGTATACTCTCTACCAAAGTTGAGAAGGCGTCTCGCAAACCCAGCGGTCCTCGGAAGACCAAGGCGAAGACACCAGACAAACTGGTCAAGTCTCTCAAGTACTTGCAGTCTTTCGAGGAACTGAAGTTGACTTCGGTTGATCCGAAAGAGATCGTCGGAGCAACTTCCCTCTGGGTGTACAATACCAAATATCGTATCCTGACCAATTACGTTTCTGATTCTGGATTGTCTGTCAAGGGTAGTACTCTACTAAATATTTCTGATGCGTCTGTTGGTAAGAAAGTTCGAAAGCCAGAATCTCTGGTGCCTCTTATTCCTTCGATGGGAAAGATTCCTCTGAAGAAAGTTCTAGGCAATCTAACTACCAATGACATCACACCAACTGGAAGGATTAACACGGACACCGTAATTCTGCGGGCAATTAAGTAACCATGAAAATCACAACGAAGCACGATAAGACTGTACTGTACCTGATTGAAAATAGCTGGGAGAAAATGAGTCAAGGTTTCTCTCATCCGTATCTGACAGAGGACACTGCCTTTGTGTCAAAGGAAGTTGCTATTATGACACAGAAGAACTTTGATCCGGCAGGATATCAGGAGTTCCTGATGATTGATAGTCTGGATTCGAAGCAGTCTTATATGCACTCAAAATATATGGATTCGTAATTAAGATTTGGGTCCTTAGCTTAAAGGCGAAGCGGTCTGCTCATAACGGAAAGAGTGCTGGTTCGAGTCCAGCAGGACCCACCACAAAGGATATATTATGACACAGCAGCAAATAGACCTCCTCCCTGAGATGGATTTAGAAAATCAGTGGGAACCCAGATATATTTGGCCGCTTCTGGCGAAACTCCGAGAGGCTGTATTAGACGCTCCGCATGATAATTGGTGTGCCATCAATTTCCCGGATGCCCCTATAGATATACTGGTTTGTAACTGTTGGAAATCGAGGATCTAATGAATATTACTGAAGATATGTTGCTCGCCGCCGGATACAAATTTTACCGTGGTGTTGGCGAAATTAAAAATGCTGATGCATTCTACCAGAAAATAGTTTGGGAGGGATTTGCTACCAAACTATATTTCATTGATGTGTATTTCTACGACTGCTCAAGATACAATCATCCTAATGGTGCCACATTCGAAGCGATCCTATATCTACCATATGAAGTTGGAATCACCGTCAGCGTGTCTGCCTCGCAATTCGATTCGATCACAGAGATCGAAAATCTATTAGACCATATGTATCACCACAATGGATGCGTTCCTGATCCACACAATCAAAGTACATAATATGATACTAATAGATCTCAATCAGATTGTACTCTCCAATATGATGCAGTCCCTCAATGTCAGGAAGTCCTCTGTAATCGAAGAGGACTTCCTTCGCCATATGATCCTGACTGCCATTAGATCCTTCAAGACTCGATTCTCGGCAGAGTATGGTGATGTTATTCTTTGCTCTGATGCTCACTCGTATTGGAGAAAGGATATCTTCCCGAACTACAAGGCCAATCGAAAGAAGGCCAGAGAAAATTCTGATATTGATTGGAACCAGATTCACAAGGTCTTGAATAAACTCAAGGATGAGATTCAGGAAAATCTTCCCTACAAGTTTATGGTGGTACCTCACTGCGAGGCCGATGATATCATTGCTGTGATTAGCTCGGTATCCAAAGAAAGGGTTCTCATCATCTCTGGTGATAAGGACTTCCTTCAACTTCAGCGGTACCGGAATGTGACCCAGTATTCTCCGGTACAGAAGATGTTTATGATTGAACCTGATCCCGTAAGCTTCCTTGAAGAAAAGATTATATATGGAGATTCGGGTGATGGTATTCCTAATATTCTTTCGGAGGACGACACCTTTGTCGCTGGTAGACGACAGAATCGAATCACTAGCAAGTTTCTTGAAGCCTTCAATGAATACAAAAGCGACACGAGTTGCTATAAGAGGTATGATCGTAACAATCGTTTGATCAACTTTGATTGTATTCCGATGGAGATCAAGGGACAGATTCTCCTGGCATTTGAGAAACCTGTTATCGGATCTCAGGAGAAGGTCAATAAATATCTGCAACGTAACAGACTGAATATGTTACTAAATTGGAACGGAGAATTTTAGATTATGTATATGTCATCCCCCGCAGAAATCCTGGACGAAGCCAATACCTTGTCCGATCAGAATGCCCGAGCAGAGTTTCTTCGAGGCAAGCTTCGACCCTCACTTCAGATTCTTCTTGCTGCTGTGTTCAATCCGGATGTAATCTTTCCTGATTACTCTGATGTGACATACAAGGAATCTCAGGCAGCACGAGGCTTGAAAGGAATTGTAGATTCGAATTTAGACAAAGAGTGTCGGCGACTCTACATCTTCTCCAATGCCTCTCCTCTGTCAATCGACAAGAAGAAAGCCAAACTGAGTTTGCTCTTTGAGGCATTACATCAGGAAGAAGTTAAGTTGCTAAAGGATGTTCTCAACAAGAAACTTTCATACGGTAAGATCAATAAGAAATTTATGGAAGCCAATTTTCCCGGAGTATTCTCCAAAAGAATTGATCGGTAGCTTTACTTTGAGTGCCTGATGTAGTATAATATTAATATGGAGATATCATGAAGCTAAGTCCTTTCACAAAAGTAGTCCTGAACAACTTCTCAACCATTAATAACTCGATGGTCTTCACTGAAGGTAATGAGATTCGAGTTATGCCAGAGAACAAGACGATTCTGGCCGAAGCAATTGTTACTGATTCCTTTCCTCAGACGTTTGGAATCTATGATGTTCGTCAGCTAATGGGAGTAGAATCCTTGGCGAAAGATCCGGATCTTCTTTTCAAAGAGAAGTATATGGAAGTCAAGGATGGTAAGAACACCCTGAAGTATTTCTTCACCGATCCTTCTCGTATTGTGACTCCTACCAAACGGATTACAATCACTTCCTCGGAAGCCACCTTCGAACTTCCTGTCGCTACCATCAAGAGTCTTCAGAAGACATCACAGGTTCTTTCCGTGGAAGATCTTCTCATCACAAAGCAGGATGGTGAATTGGAACTCACTGTGCTCGACAAGAGCAATCCTACTTCTCACTCATGTTCCTTTGAAGTAGAAGGAAAGTCTTCCGGTGGATTCAAGGTGTATCTCAAGATCCCGAATCTCAAGGTGATCGAAGATGACTACACCGTAACTCTATCATCCAAGGGAGTTGCCTTATTCACAGCCAAGAGTAATCCTGTTAAGTATTATATTGCTATCGAATCAGACTCATCCTTTGAATAGATATGATAAAGAACTCCAGATACAAACGAGGGGTGTGGTCTAGGTCTGGGTCTGAGTCTAGGTCTTGGTCTAGGTCTGGGTCTTGGTCTGGGTCTAGGTCTTGGTCTTGGTCTTGGTCTGGGTCTTGGTCTGGGTCTTGGTCTGGGTCTTGGTCTTGGTCTGGGTCTTGGTCTAGGTCTAGGTTTTAATATATGACAAAGAAATCAAGATACAAACGAGGGGTGTGGTCTTGGTCTCAGTCTAGGTCTTGGTCTAGGTCTGGGTCTGAGTCTTGGTCTGGGTATTGGTCTAGGTCTGGGTCTTGGTCTTGGTCTTGGTCTTGGTCTGGGTCTTGGTCTGGGGCTGAGTCTTGGTCTGGGTCTGAGTCTAGGTCTTGGTCTGAGTCTGGGTCTTGGTCTAAATCTGGAAAATAATATATGACAAAGACCTCAAGATATAACAGAATGGTGTGGTCGAATTCTGGTGGGGAGTGGTCTGATTCTCAGTCTGGGTCTGGATCTAGGTCTTGGTGTAGTACCAAGTCTGGAACTGATTCTTGGTCCAGATCTGAATCGGGATCTGATGGTTGGTCTGGGTCTTGGTCTGGGTCTGTGGGTAGATTCTCTAGCGATCATTCTTGGTCTTGTTCTGGTGATGATCTGCCTAAGCTCGGATGTATTATAACAGTATACAGTGATGAGGATCTATAATATGATTAGTAACACACTCTGGACGGAACTCTACCGTCCTCAGAAAATTGATGATTGTATTCTTCCTGATGATCTGAAAAAGACATTCAAGAAGTTCGTTGAACTCAACGACATTCCGAATATGCTACTATGTGGCAAGCCAGGTATGGGGAAGACTACAATCGCCAAGGCTCTGTGTAATGAACTGAACTGTGATATGATTATCATCAACGGTTCAGAGGAGCGAGGTATCGATGTACTAAGGACCAAAATTAAGTCCTATGCATCGACCGTATCAATGTCTGGTGGTCTGAAGATCGTTATCATCGATGAAGCAGACTATCTTACTCCTGAGACTCAGGCCGGACTCCGCAACTTTATGGAAGAGTTCTCCAAGGGTTGTAGGTTTATTCTGACCTGCAACTTCAAGAAGAAGATCATTCCTGCACTGAGCGAGTCCCGTCTTACCACATTCGAATTCAGTATCCCATCTTCTCAGAAAAGCAAACTTGCCGCTGCGTTAATGAAACGCATCAATAATATTCTGAAGACTGAGGGAATTGAGTTCGAGCAGAAGGTTGTTGCGGAAGTCATTATGAAGTTCTTTCCTGACTTCCGCAAGACCCTCTCTGAGTTTCAGCGGTATGCAACAGTCAATGGAAAGATCGATGCTGGTCTTTTGTCGGCGATTCAGAATCTTTCTGTGAAGGGACTGGTTGAGTCTCTGAAGAAGAAAGACTTTCCTGCAATGAGAAAGTGGGTCAATGAGAATCTGGATAACTCACCCGATGATATTATTCGGATGGTGTTTGATTCGATGGAAGATGTGATGGAACCCGGATCTATTCCTCAGTGTATCATTCATCTGGCTGACTATCAGTACAAGTCAGCATTTGTTGCTGATGCCGAAATCAATCTGTCGGCTATGTTTATCCTGATCATGTCAGACTGTGTGTGGAAATAATATGCTAATCGATTTAGATACAATCAGTTTGGGTGATGATATCAGGAAGTGTATAGCTGAGACTGACTTGATGCACCAAAAACTAACTCAAGCTCGTCAGGAATTGATGTCTCGGTGTAAACATGATCATGTGATTGTAATCGTACCCCACAGCAGAAGCTATGCATATTCGAATAGTTATGATGATTCTGATTCAGCAGAACTCGAACAGAGACAGTGTCTAGTATGTGGTAGGATTGAAGTTCGTGATCCCGACGATGTGTTCGTCTACTTAAAGAATCCTAATGCGATTTTTAATAGGAACTTTGATTTGCATGTACTCGATACCGATTTACCAACACTAATCAGATACTGTATTGAGAAAGGACAACCATGCCAGAACTCAAGGACATCCTGAAGTCCATCAACCTCACCAAGGATGCTGACCTCATCGATTCATTTAATGAGTCTGACTATCCTGCATGGGTGGTAAATCGAGCAATGTCTTTCTATCCTGATACAATTCTTCAGGTGAATGAGATGAATCAGAGATCCGCCATTCCAAAAGTATTACAATACAAGTATCTGTTACATTCGGTGAGGAAGAAGAATCGATACAGCCCCTGGCTGAAAGTAAAGGTAGATCCTGATGCGGTGGTGATCAAAGATTATTATAGCATCAGCACAAAGAAAGCCAAAGAGATGATGCCCTTGATCTCAAAAGAATCTCTTCATCTAATGAAAGAATCATTAGACCGAGGAGGGATCAGAAAGTAAATTTCTCTTCCGACTAAATAATACCTTAGGAACAGAGAAATATTATGAACCCAGACGACATTGTATCAACCTTTATTGAAATTGAACTGCCTGATAACGACAGCTTCCTCAAGATAAAGGAGACTCTCACCCGAGTGGGAATCTCCTCAAACAGAGATAAGAAGCTTTATCAGTCATGTCATGTTCTTCACAAGAAGGGAAAATATTACATCGTCCACTTCAAGGAACTGTTCTGGTTAGATGGCAGACCTCATACAATCGACGACAGTGATATTGCACGTCGGAATTCTATTGCTCGTCTGCTTCAGGAATGGGGACTGTGTACGATTGTGGGTTCCAGATTTATGGCAACCGATGAGACAGGAAAGGATATATACTCCTATCCTTCTACAATGACCACCTTTTGCAGCTACAACAAGATCAAAATCCTGCCCTTCTCTGAGAAGGATGAATGGATGCTGGTGACTAAGTACAGTTTGGGAAAGAAAAAATATTAAATTATGACAACCACAAGTGAAAAAAAAGTCTGGGTAATGGTCGAGACAATCTCCACCATGCGCCATCGTTATATGATTGAGACGCCTGAGGATCATCCAGAATGGGCAATGGATAGTGTCGTGATGGAGGAAGCTGATGAGTTCTCACAGAAACATATTGGCGAACTCATCGTGGACTATAAGATTCTTTCCGAGAAAGATGTTTTGTCTATTTGTGATGATGACAATGACTACTGTAAGAGTTGGTCCGATGAGAATAAGCTAGAAGTATTCTGTAATAGAATGTAGTGTGTATCAACCCACCCTTAGATCGATTCGGTTGAATTATTCGATATTGAATAAGAATATCTTCGATGGGATATTGCCCAGATCCACTGACATAGAATTCCAAATGGGATTTATGAAAGGTGCTCTGGGCATTTGTATGTGGATTCGATCTAGGGATGCTCTGGTAGTGAAGCTTCGTCCGGCATTCAGAGATCGGGAATTGTTTATCAACATTCTTGCTCATGAGATGATTCATGTCTATGAGTTCACAAGACACCAACGAATGACTCATGGTCCTAAGTTCTTCGAATGGCGACCTCTTTTTGCACAACACGGGATCGTGCTTGCTAAGAAATATTTGGCAGATTAGACTTTACTCTTAACAACAAATCCCATCTTACCATCAATCCGATTTGTCTTGTATCGGGTTCCTGATTCAATCATCACATTAGTTACTGCATCATCAGGCCACTTAGTGTCGAATGGTTTGAATATTAATGTATTGTTCCTGCTAACAACTTTGGTATAGACCTGAATGACAGAACCATTGAGCAGCAGACTGGCGAATGTACTAAATTTTGTTTTGGTGTTTATGTAATTACACACAGCCTTGGCCACACCAGCAATCACCCAGTAATACTGGACAGGAGTACTGTCTTTTCCAGGAACCATAGAATCTCTCATAATGCTAAGGGTTTTGGTGAGTTTCGTGTCAGGAGCATCTTTCAATTTCAGAATAATAGACATGTCTTTGGTAGTGATAATGTTAAAATTAACAGCAAGCTTCAACGGAGCAGAATCTGCTGTGTCGGTTTGAATAGTTTCTAGAATACCAAGTTCTATCTTATACTTATTGATGATCTCGGGGTTCTTTATATTCTGGTACAATGCAAAAAGATTAGTCACACTAGCCTTGGCTGATTGTGTTGCTGATCCAAACTTAGAAGATAAGTTGATTCTAGAATTACCCTGAGTCAAATACGAGTCATACAATCCAGTTGTTACACCAGTAGAGAAATTAATCAAGAATCCTTTTGTTGATTCCGTACCAGCAATCGCATTAATCCCTGCTTCAGCATTACCTGTAACAGTACCATTAATAATAGCAATAGGATGTAGGACTTCACAGAAATAATTTGTGAGTGCGGCTTCACTCAGCCCATCAAGAACAATAGGAGTCTTAGGATATCCAAATTTAATAGTTTCTTGTGTGGCTGTTGATAGTACACTATCTTTACCGAATTTTTTTTGAACCTGAGCAAGAATTGTTTGCGGAGTTAGGTTCGTAAACTTTTCTAGAAAATCAGAAGGTTTAAGACCACTGAGTTCTTTTTCTGTAGCTTTGCTGCCTGGCTTATTGATATTGTTAAATGCAACATAGACTTGCTTTCCATCATCCAACTTGACTTCATGACTGTTGAGATACAATCCCTTCAACCAAGACTTTCTATTATCAACATAGGTTACTGGTGTGCCTGGTTCTAAAGTTCCTAAAAGTTTACCCTGGGCATCAAAATACTTGGGGGACCCTTTTATGGTTGTTTGTACACCATCCTTAGATTTGAAGTATTTAACCCATTTATCTTCACCTTCGGTGGATTCTGTTAGAAACTGTTTGAACGATAACATTACTGGACTCCTAAGATTTGATGTAACTGACCGATGACATCATTCGCATCATCATACTTAATGCCAATGCCACCTTGTTTTTTCCAGGCTGTGATGTTCTTTCCGAAGTCATCAATCAGAATATTGGAGACTCCATTGGACATTGCATAGTCCTGTTTATCCGAAGTGAAGATTGCCGGAACCGATCCAAGACCATGTTGCTTCAGCCATTCCCTCTTACCTTCGATTGAATCAGATTTCTTATCACCTTTCAGCGGAGCCGACAGGATACTGAAAGGTATATTATTCTTCTTGAGCCAGTCAATCAGAATCTTACCTCCTTCCAACACATCAAGGTTGGCAAAGAAGTCTATAGGATTCTCGATAGACTGGACAAGCTTGTTTTGCTCGGCAGGAGAAAGGTCTCGTTTCAGATCCTCCCAGGCATCTTCCTTTTTATTATTTTCCTGATACATATTCCAGAGTTCACCAAAGAAGTCAGCAAGAACTCCATCTAAATCTATATAGATCTGAGGCTTTTCTCGCTCGGCCTCCATCACTTTCATATACTCTTTGAATGATTTCATATTAAATAACACTCTCTATCGTATAAAAACTATATGCAAATGTGGCATCACATGTCAATGGAGTGGCTGCGGTGATCTGAGAATCATAACTCAGCGCACCCAAGGCAGTCGGAAAACAATCCTTGAACCTGATGATCTGCAATGGATTATATTTGTTGGATAGAATCAACAGAGTAGCATCAGAGACCAGTGTGTTGGTGGCCTTGTATAGTCTGTGCTGTTCTGTACTCTGGGGCTTACCTAATCCTGTCATCCAATTTTGGATTTCCACATAGTTACTGAGATCAGACTGCACCAAGAAGTTAATGGTGAACGGATCGAAGTTCAACTTATCACCAAAGGTTGGATAGTTCAGGAGCGGCGTAGGAACTCGAATCTCTGGCAGAGTAATCCCAGGCACAGATAAAGAATGCGCTGTATACTCCACGTTGGGAATTTTTGAGAACGCAAGTTTGAAAAGCGAGGGTAGCGCAAGATCTAGGGTGCTGGGAACGAATGCCATAACAATATTTAGCTCTCGGTGATTCTGATCTTCAACTGATCTGTACCACGCCACAGACGATGAAAGATATCCTTACCAATGAAGTATGAGTTTCCCTGCACCAGATCCATCGGAAGATAATCGTCGATCTGAAATTTCCAGCCGACTCCAGCTTCTACTGTAAAGGTTCTGTCATTCCTATCACGATGCCAGTGGAGTTCCATCTCATCTACATCCTCGGAAAAGATTCTTACGAAAGAACCTGACTTATGTTCAGTATCATTATATGGTGTCATAGTGTTTACCAAAAAAATTGTCCGCCCCCGACGAGGTCCAGACTCTTTGCAAAATGAGGAAGACGACACGACCAGTACCCAGCAGTTGTCTTATCATTTTTTAGATGACATTGATGACGAGCAGCAAATGACTTTCTTGCCTTAGGATCACCAATCTTTTCTTTCAGTCCTGAGGTATCACCAAAAGCAATCTTGATGATATTACCCTTGGCATTCTTAGTGTATACGTAATATTTTTTTGTTCCGCCACGTTTGGGTTTATCCAAGTCAACTTTCTTGCCGTGGTATTCGGCTTCGGCTAACATAGGAAAGTCCAGAGGTACCTCAACTCCCTCGTATATTGCAAACGTTCCAATATCCGTTGCCAGAATTTCCTTATCTGTTTCTGACAGAGTAAGCACATCCTGATGCAGTCGAGCCTCGTTGATAAGGTCGAAGTGAGATTTAGATCCATATCTGTACACCTGTTCTGCCAGAGGAATTTTATTTTCTAGGTGATACGCTAGACCTTCGGAAAATTCTTTGAATGATTTCATACAGGAGTATTTATGGCGTTCTGGCACAGAAAGAATGCATCCACGATATCAGACACAGGAGAGTCGCAGTTCTTTCTTCCTAGTGCTGCAATCAGATCCACACCTTCTTGTTCTGCAAAGGCATCATACATCTGCTGTTTATTGGAGTTACCTTTGCCTGTGGCAAACTTCTTCAACACAGTAGGAGGAATCTTGAAATATGGCTGGCCAGTTGTCCAGAGAAGATACTGTAACACCTGAGTATTTTCTGCAATGTGGAACACCTTGCCTTTGCTGCCCATAGAATAGTCTTCGATGCAGATTCGATAATTCCCGTATCCGAATCCAATATCAATACTCATAAGCAACTCGGTGGCGATGTTATGATATCGTTCGTTGGGATTGGTCCAGGGTTTATGAGGATACAGGAAGACGTTCTTCAGACTATGAGCAATCTTCTTATCTGTTAACACTGTGAAGTTGCAGTTCTTAAAACAAAAATCCCCAGCAGTATCATTAAAGACACATACTGCTGGAGAGGTTAGAGAGTAATCAATGCCGACATAGATCATATGTCAGTATTTATTTCAGGATTTCGGTGGCTCGATCCTGAGTGAGTAGACCTGCTGTTACTAAGTATTCCACACCCTGAATGGTTGCGGAGTTTGTGACATCAATAGAATCTGCCACATCAAAGTTCTTGGTGATGGTATTCAGTGTTGCTTTGTGAACATCACTGAGTGTGGTACTTGAGGCAAAGTTATCGATAGCGACCAATTCTGCCAGAGTGAATCTGGATCTGAATTGATATTTGGTAAACACAGTTTGAGGTGGAGGAGGTGGCTCGACCACTACAGGAGACTCTGGAAATTTAATACTTCCATTCACCACCTCCCAACCAATATTTGCAGGTTGGGTTTCGGTAAGCATAATTCCTGATGCATCAATGAAGTCATCATCCACCATAATGATATTTGTGATGATATTATTTTGTACTTGAGCGAATCGTTTTGACATAGGAATTCCTTTTATTCGAACCAGCTAACAATACAAACACCAGCACCACCAGCACCACCACTATTTGTTGTTGAGGCATTAACATAAAACTGGGTGGCACCTAATAGAGCCGCTC
>Ga0209048_10005536_pt1 | contig 11909 bp, 13 predicted proteins | sample FrelakmetCRP12CR_FD_187146 | JGI IMG/M metagenome (GOLD analysis project Ga0209048, IMG submission 187146) | Freshwater lake sediment microbial communities from the University of Notre Dame, USA, for methane emissions studies - CRP12 CR (SPAdes)... | ecosystem: Environmental > Aquatic >... | reverse complement strand
GTTTCCACTCGTTGGGTGTATTCAAGCATAATCACGGCATCCGCTCCATCAGGAAGCATTCCACCGGTATGGATGAGGGCACAGGAGCCGGGAGTAATATTTACTGAGGACCTTTCACCCATCTGTATTTCCCCAACCATTTTAAGATAACCCGGAAGGGATTCTGACACGCCAAAGGTTTCACTGGCTATTAATGCGTATCCATCTACGGTCGAACGTGGAAACTCCGGTAATGGCTGAGGTGAAATCACATTTTCCCCGATCACACGACCCATGGCGAGGATAGTGTTTAAAGTTTCAGTCCTTGGTTCAGGATCCTGAAGGGTCTGCAGGAGGCGATTAACAGCTTCCCAAGGAGAAGAGAGCTTCAAGAACTCAGGCATAAATCATCTTATCCAAAATGTCATCGCGAGAAAATAAGCTGAAAGGCCGAAAGTGGCTGTGGACAGTGCAGAAAGGAAATTCCACAGCGGGAGCCCGCCGTTGGCAATTCGTTGGAGCCAAAATATCTGGACGGCAGCAAAAGGCAAAGCGAGGAAAACCGGCCAAATCAATCCCCAGGGGATATTTAATAATGGTGCCAATGAGAAGAATAGGTAAGCGAGAAGAACAAGAAGATGGTGGACTGGAACTGCGCGTTGCCAGGTAAGCCGGGTAAGCAGAGTGAGTCGGGCAGATTTTAGATCTGCTGCGAAAGTCGGGAAATTCAACACAAGGAGGAATGCCAGTGCCAGAAGAGTCAGGGGAAATGTGACGAAGAATAACAGGTGATGAAATGCTCCAGATTGAAGCAAGAATGCAAATGCCGGGACACAGCTCCCCAAAAAGATCGCAAACACCACCTCCCCATAACCATTCGCTGCCAAACGCACGGGAGGTGTAGCATATGCCACCAAGGCGAAAAATGTCAACCCATACAGTATTCCTGGAAAAATGCTGATGGTGCGGGTCAGGAGCATTGTCAGGATGGCCACAAAAGACAGGGTCAGGGCAGCAAAGGAAACCTGCAACAGGATCACTTGGAATTTTTCGCGCTGGCGAGGCGATTCATTCTTCGCCAGCGGTGCCAAGGGTAAGCGAAAATATTCTGCAAGAAAGAAGGCGGAGCCTTGCAAACTGAGCAAGGCGAGCAGTCCTGTTCCGAAAACTGCAATATTAAGCGGGTAACCCAGGTACCGGGATATTCCAGCACCGAGAGTGTAAGTCACAAATGCAAGGAGAAGATGGACAGGAGGGTATATATTGAAAAGTTTGGAGAGCATTCAATTTACACCAATAACCAAAGGTAAAATAAAACCTAAACTAAATCAGGGAGTAACCGCTATCCACCACGAGCACCTGACCGGTGATCGCATCATTATTTAACAGAAATTGAAGCGCGGCGACCAATTCATCGATGGAAACTGGGTGCTTTAGTGGAAGTCGGTCCACCAGAGCTGTCCATTCGTCCTGGGTTGCAGTCACGGAGCGCAGAACCAGCCCCGGAGCAATGGCATTAACCCGTATCCTGGGGGCATATGTCTTGGCCAGTACCCGGGTCAGCGTCTCCAGACCCGATTTACTTACAATGTAAGCCGGATAATTGTTCCATGCTTTTCGTGCCCCAACATCAGAAATATTAATGATATTCCCGCCGGATCCCATCCGCTCCGCTGCTTTTTGGGCCAGCAGAAAAGGCGCGCGCAAATTGAGGGCGAACGTGGCGTCCCAGTCACTTTCTGCTATTTCGCGAGCACTCCCTTTTTGCAGAACCGAAGCCGAGTTTACTAATACTTTAAGTTGATACGGCAATGAATCGATATAGGAAAAAAGGGAGTTTATTTCAACATCGACAGTCAGGTCAGCGCCAAACCGGTAGACCGGGACGCCCAACGATCCAATTTCAGCTGCAGTTTGCCCTACCTGCTTTTCAGACGAACGGTAATGAAGCAACAGGGCATATCCCGATTGCGCCAGATTCAGAGCAAAGGCGCGTCCGAGACGGCGTGCCGCCCCGGTTACTAGCGCGAGAGGATATTTTTCATTTACCATGGCTGAGTTTTACCATAAAAATCATAGGGACGAGCCTTTGCCCGTCCCTATCAATCATCTACGACACTGTTTATTTTCTGAAGAAATTCGATATGAAGAACCAGACATTTGCAGGTCGTTCTGCAAGCCGGCGCATGAAGTAAGGATACCAGTGAGTTCCATAAGGAACATAAACCCTCACAGGATAACCCTCTGCAACGCATGCTTCCTGAAGGTCACGACGAATGCCGTACAGCATTTGGAATTCGATCGCTTGCTTTGGTAGCCCGGTCTTTTCCGCACAGGCTTTGGCAAACACGAGACGCTTGGGGTCGTGTGAACCAATGGCAGGAATAGGGGGGATTCGCCCATCTGCACTCAGGGTTGGATAATTAAAAGCGCTTGAACCCTCTATCATGATCTGCGTCAGTAAATCAAAATTAGCATTCACATCTGCTTTTTTGGGGAAGGCAAGATCAGCTGGTTCTTTATATGCACCTTTGACCAACCTGAAGCGCGTTCCGGTTTTTATCAATTCTCGCGTATCCTTCTCGGTACGATAAAGATATGATTGAACTACCACACCGGTGTTTTCATAACCTTTGCTATTCATTTCACGGAAAACCTGCAATGTTTGATCGGTGAAGGGGGTATCTTCCATGTCAATGCGTACAAAATTACCGTTCTTTTTTGCACAGGCGAGGATCCGTTCCAGGTTCTGTGCACACAAACGCTCATCCAAGGCAAGCCCTATTTGTGTCAACTTCACCGAAACATTGGCACGCACATTGCCTTTATTGATCTCGTCCAATAACTCGATTACATCATCGGCAGCTTTTAAAGCCTCCTCCCGGGTTGATGTACTTTCCCCCAGATGATCCAACGTGGCATTTATACCTTTCGCATTGAGTTGGCCAACGGCGTTGATGGCATCTTGTATGGTGTTTCCGGCTACAAACCGGCTGGCTGCCCGCCAGGCGAACTTCCAGCCTGTTACCAGCCTCTGCGCCCATGATGCTTTCGAAAGGTAGATGAAAAAAGATCTAATCATGACATCCTCTCTTGAAGAATAATAAATTAAGCTTAATGATTGTAGCACAACTAGCCTCAACGAGTGTGTTATACTTTTTACCCATAAACCATGATAAATGTCACGGATTAGGCTTTTTGGAGGCAAAGTGAGGTTGCGCGGTTCTTCCCTTGTCCTGCGGGCTGTGTCACTAACATTCATTCTGCTGTCAATTGTTGTGACAGTGATCGACCTGGTCCAGTACAGCATTTCACGTGCTAACTACCCGTCGGATATGACCATCGGCAATGTCCCCGTCGGAGGTCTGAATCCGCAAGCTGCCGCACAAAGGCTCCTGCAAGTTTATTCCCTCCCCGTGCAGATACATTATGGAAATGCAATTATCAACCTTGACCCGGCCCTGATCGGTTTTCAATTGAACACAGAAAGCATGCTCGCAGCGGCTGACTTGCAGCGCACGGGCGCCCCCTTCTGGAGCGGGTTCTGGGATTTCCTATGGAACCGCCACTCCCCCTCGCGGAAAATCCCGTTAGTCTCATCCTATTCAGAAGTTCGTTTGCGTGAGTATCTCAAGAAAGAAATATCCATCCGGTACGATCAAATGCCCAGACCGGCTCAACCAATTCCCGGGTCCGCCAATTTCACACCAGGCATACCTGGCCAAACGCTTGATATCAATCAAGTTGTTGCTCTCATCGAAAGCGCCTTGCAGTCCCCGGATAAGCGAGTTGTCGTACTTGTCTCTCAACGGACATTGGCCGGACGTCCTTCCCTGGATACGTTACAAACCTTGTTGAAGCAGCTCATCGACCAAAGTGGTTTCCCTGGCCTGTTGGATCTATATTTCTTTAACCTTCAAACACAGGAAAACATTCATTTCGCCTACCAAGCTGGACAAGCTATCTCTGTAAATCCCGATATTGCTTTTTCAGCTGACAGCACACAAAAGATCTCAATCATGGTTTCTGTCTTCAAGCATGTCAATAGCCAGATTAACAGCATCACCGATGCGCTCATAACAACAATGATCGCCCACTCTCAACTCGAAGCCTCGGACAGTTCGATGGCTTCCATAGATCAGGTACGCGGTCCCTTGGTTGTTACCGAAACAATGCAACAACTCGGCTTGAAAAACACCTTCATTTCCATGTTTTTTGCGGCCGGCTCCATCCCGTTGCAACATTACGTCACGCCGGCAAACTCCCGTCCGGATATCAGCACAGACCCAGATACCTTCAACCAGACCACACCGTCCGATATGGGCATGCTGCTCGAAGATATTTATTTATGCGCTCAGACCGGCGGTGGCTCTCTTGTGGCGGCCTTCCCGGGACAGATTACCCAGTCTGGTTGTCAACAGATGATACAATACCTCGAGGAAGATAAACTTGGGGCATTGATCCAGGGAAGCCTCCCGGAGGGGACTATCGTTGCCCAAAAGCATGGCTGGGACAACTATGAGAACAATTTCAGCGATGCAGCAATTGTTTACACTCCCGGAGGAAATTATATATTAACAATTTACTCATATTCACCGGTGCAATTCCTGTGGGATGTTACTACCCTTACATATGGAACCCTTTCACGGGCAATTTACAATTACATGAACCTGCCATCACAGTAAGGTAATACAACCGTCAAAGTTTTCAGTGTGTTATTTACTTAGGTGCACTTGAAAAATGGCATTCAGTATATAATCGAATTATGAGTCAGACCCTGAGTCTTTACCGTCTCCAACAAACTGACAGCCAAATTGACCGAATTCAATCACATCTGCTGGCTATTAAAAATAATTTAGATGATGATGTTGAATTACGCAAAACAAGAGAACAGAGTGCTTCTGCCGGAATGCATTTTCAGGCGGTCACCCAAACCTTGAAACAAGCGGAAGAAGCAGTTTATAACCAGCGCATCAAGATTGAGCAAACGGAGGCCAGCCTTTATGGGGGGAAAGGTCACAGCCCCAAGGAACTACAGGACTTGCAGGATGATTTAACCGCTCTCAAACACTACCAGGTCGCACTGGAGGACATTCAACTGGATGCCATGCTTGCTGTTGAGGAAGCTGAGAAGATCAATCAAACTATCCAGACCACATTAATTGCAGCAACCAACAGTTCTCTGGAACAAAACAAGAGTTTACACGATAAAAAGGATGCGCTCGAAAAGGAACTGCAGAAGCTATTTTCAGAACGTTCTGCAAATGCAGATTCAATACCCGGTGAATCGCTCAGGTTTTATGACCTACTGCGTCAACAGCACCGGGGTCTGGCTGTTGCGATTATCAGCGACAGGTCATGTTCCGCCTGCGGATCTGGAATAACCCCGGCTCAAATACAGGCTGCCCGTTCCTCGAGCGAGATTGCCCTTTGCCCATCCTGTGGGCGCATCCTGTATGGAAGCTGATCATTCGAAAAAGAGTGAATAATGGCCTTCCGATTTCCTGCCATCGATGCATTCTCCTTCTTGCTAGGTATCATTCTTGCCTCCCTTTTTTGGTGGATCATCTCCGTGCTTCGCCCGGCCATTAAAACCATGGGGGAGGCATACCAGGCAAGAAGGAAGGAAAATGAAAAGAAAGAAAAAGTACAAACCAGCAGCGTTGTCGAGGAACATTACCGCCGAACCGTGTTAAGGCAAGCCCAGGGCCTGCATTTAGCTGCTCCTCTTTTTTCCCTTGATGAAATCATAGAACCGCCCACCCTGCTCGCACCACCACCGCGGGTTAACCCCGGTACAACACCTCCTAGCGAAGATATCGTTGCGACAACTGTTCCCTATCTGCCTGCCTGGCCTGACCTGGGAGCCATTTACCATTCTCCGACGCTGACCCTGGCCCAAGCGCTTTCCGGAAATTCGGACATTGTGCTCACGGGTCATGCAGGAACGGGAAAGACTGTTGCCCTGGCCCACCTGGCCTCCCGCCTGGCTCGCAGGGACCCGGAACCCTGTTTACCCCAGGACATCGTCCCCTTTCTCATCCATATCGCTGATCTCGACCTGCAGGTTAAGAAAGACGAGCCGCTCACCAGCCTCATTGATCTGATCGCTGAAAAAGCACCAGTTCTTGATCTGCCGCGTATTCCCGACTTTGTACGGAAAACGTTTGCCGAGGGACGCGCCCTGGTTTTACTGGATGGAACGGATGAACTAACCCCGGAAGGACTAAAAAAAGCGGTTGAATTCATCAAGGCTGTCAAACGCGCCTTCCCCAAAACTCGCATGGTCACGACCGCCTCCAATGACAACCTGGATGGCCTTGTCTCTCTAAACTTCATACCGTTTTCTTTGGCTGCCTGGAGTAGTAAACAACGTTTCGATTTTTGTGCAAGGTGGGGGGAGCTTTGGCATCGTTTTGTTGCGGTAGAGTCTTGGGCACAAACAAATGAACAGATGGATCCCCTTCTGCTCAATGGCTGGATCAATGCGGAGTCCAGCTACCTGACACCGCTCGAACTAACGCTGATGACCTGGGGGGTTTATGCTGGTGACCTGGCTGGTCCTGGTCCAATCGGCTACTTGGAAACCCATCTGCGTCGTTTGTCCCCAGCCAGTATCCCACGCGAGGCCCTCGAGCTGCTTGCATTACAAATTAACCTGTCGAGCGAACCCGTTTTTGACCCTACCAAAGCGCGTGAATGGATCAAATCATTTGAGCCCCCGGAACTGGCAGATAATTCCAAGCAGGCCTCAGACAACACTAACAGTAAACCCGGCACAAAAGATCTGTCTCAAGCCCCCTCCCACGGCCTGATCACAAGAATGATCGAGAGCGGCTTAATCATTCAACATCGGAATAACCGGATGCGATTCGTTCACCCTATCTTTGGCGGCTATCTGGCCGGCAAAGCTTTAGCGAGTTATAACCCTGAAGTCCTTTTAGCCCAACCACCCTGGATCGGCAAATACCTGGCCATGCAATACCTAGCTTTGTTCGGTGATGCGACACCCCTGGTTGAAAAATTACTTGGCAAAGAGGACCGTCCACTCTCCCGTAACCTGATGATACCTGCTCACTGGTTGAGGGATTCTCCCCGACAGGCAGCCTGGTATGGGGAAGTAATAGCCAAACTGGTTGAGCTCATGAAACATACCGGGCAACCCATGGCATTACGCGGCCAGGCGCTCGCGGCCTTTATTCGAAGTGGTGATCCGAGTGTTGCTCCTTTAATCCGAAGTCTTTTTGATGAGCAGGATTCTGAACTTGTCCAATTGGCAGTCCTCGGGTCTGGAGCCCTGCAGGATGAAAAAGCGATAGAACCAATGGCAGGGTTAATCAACACCCAGATCTCCAATGTTCGCTCTGCCGCATGTCTGGCCCTGGTAGCCATCGGCACAACACCGGCCATGGATATCGTCGGTTCTGCTCTTCTTCACGGGGACGAATACCTTCGTCGCGCTGCCGCTGAAGCCTTGGCGAATCACCCCGGCGAAGGCTTTGCCATGCTTCGAGAAGGGTCCACAATGAAGGAGGATCTCCTTGTGCGCCGATCCGTTGCCTTTGGCCTGGGACGCATACCGGAACCCTGGGCGGAGGAGATAGTTAGCCGCATGCAGATACTGGATGACCAATGGGCCGTCCGGAATGCCGCCCTGGAAGTGACAGAAAATAATCAGCGGCTCAATCCATACATCCCCCAACGTTTACCCCTGCCGGCAGAATCAGCCTGGCTCATCGCCTTCGCAAAAAAGCAAGGCCTGGGTGTCCCGCGGGACACGCTCCCGGTAGATCTGTTACTGCTGGCATTAAAGAACGGAAGTGAAGAAGAGCGCCTGGCCGCGCTGGCGTACTTGCGAATAATTCCGACGGATGGAGTTTTTGGTCCACTCTACCAGGCGATGTATGGCGGTGAACCCTACATTCGAGAAGCTGTTTTTTATGTTTTTTCCGAGATGGCTGCCCGGGGAATAGATATACCGGATCCCGTGCATTATGGAGTCGTTTATTAGCATGACATCTCATCAGCTTAATTCGATTGCGGTCCTTGGTGGTACCGGGAAAGAGGGGAAGGGGCTTGCTGTTCGATTAGCAAGAAGCGGGTTTCAGGTCTACCTTGGATCGCGAACGCCGGAAAAAGCCACGGGGGTCGCCACAGAATTAATCAGCCAGCTTAATCGGGATGTTGTGATTATTGGATGTTCCAATATCGAGGCGGCTGAAAAAGCTGATATCATTATTCTCGCCGTTCCTTATGCGGCTCATCGCGCAACTCTTGAGACGATCCGAGAGGCATTAACAGGTAAGCTCCTGATTGACGTTACAGTACCTCTCGCTCCACCCAAAGTATCCAAAGTACAAATGCCTTCAGCTGGCAGTGCGGCCCAGGAGGCACATGAAATCCTCGGGGAAGATGTACAGGTAGCATCTGCCTTCCACAACATCTCCTATGAACGCCTTATGCGCGATGAAGAGATTGAATGTGAGGTACTGGTGTCGGGAACGAGTAGGGAAGCTCGTAATGCGACCCTTGAACTGGTTACCGCTGCCGGTCTCATTGGTTGGGATGCAGGGCCGATTGAGAACTCGGTAGTTGCAGAAGGATTGACCAGCATTCTGATCGGCATCAACAAGAAATACGGGAGCTCATCTGCTGGAATTCGTATTACAGGAGTAAAAGCTCCTGGCCGCGTTCCATGACCCTGACCATCACTCCCCTATCCCAAATACCGCTTGTCCATCCCGGTGATAACCTTGCCGATATAATCCTATCTTCCATCCAGTCCAACCGCATCAACCTTAAGGATGGCGACATTCTCGTTCTGGCCCAAAAAATTGTCAGCAAAGCCGAAGGCCGGTTGGTTAATTTGACCAGCGTCACACCTTCACAAAAGGCAGTCGAATTATCCAGCCTCTGTGAGAAGGACCCCCGCCTGGTCGAACTGATTTTACAGGAAAGCAAAGACGTCTTGCGTGTCCGTCCCGGGTCGGTGATAGTGGAACACCGCCTGGGTTTCATCTGTGCCAGCGCGGGTATAGACCACTCTAACGTCCAGGGCCCGGACGGAAATCCCGAAGAATGGGTTTTGCTCCTCCCCGAAAATCCTGATCGTTCTGCTCGCGGCATTCGACTGAAACTGGAAACTTCCACGGGCACTCACCTCGGGGTGATGATCATTGACTCGCATGGGCGCGCATGGAGAATGGGTGTGGTCGGGACCTGTATTGGACTGTCTGGAGTACCAGCATTAATAGACGAGCGCGGCTGGCAGGACCTGTTCGGCTACAAACTTAAAATCACCGTTGTATCGGCTGCGGACGAACTGGCTGCTGCAGCCTCCCTGGTTATGGGCGAGGCATCCGAAGGAACTCCGGTCGTCCATGTGCGCGGCTTTCCTTACCCGCTCAGGGAAAGCTCATTACAGGAATTGATCCGACCCAAGGACCAGGATATGTTCCGATAAAGGGCGATTTTTAGTGCTGCCTTGGAACACTTTAATGCGAAAGTCGAATTGTCATAGACCGACCAAAAGGCTCGCGCCATCCGAATTCTCCTGATATCATTTATCCATTGAACTATGGCTACCTGGAAGGTACAACATCTGGTGATCATGCTGGGATAGATGTGTGGTCCGGTGTGTCCGGTTCCCATCGACTATCTGCGGTCATTCTGACAAAAGACTTAGTAAAACGCGACTCTGAATTAAAGCTCCTGCTCGGTTGTTTAGAGATGGAAACTCAAAGCCATTTTACGTTTCAGAACAGGAATTATATGCGTGCCTTTTATTACATGTTCCCCAGGAGTTAGACAATGGAAATGATACCTGAAACTCACCTTGACCTTCTGAAAGATGAAATCAAAGCTTTTCTTTATCTCGGCACCCTTATGAAATCTGGCGCTCCCCAAGTAACACCCGTCTGGTTCAATACCGATGGTACCTATTTTCTGATCAACACCGCTGAAGGTCGTGTGAAAGACCGCAACATGCGAGCTAGGCCAGATGTGACCCTTTGCATCGCTGACCCAACCAATCCCTACCGGTACCTGCAGATCCGCGGCAAAGTGGTTGCTATTACAGCAGAGGGTGCCGATGAGCACATTGATATGCTGGCCTTCAAGTACCAAGGCGTTCCCAAGTATCCATCCCGCAGACCAGGGGAAAAGCGCATCATTTATAAGATCAAACCCGTCAAGGTCGATGCCCACGGATGATCAACTCCTTCCAAGTCTTCCTGCGGTCCCGGCGTTCGATACGTCGTTTCCTCCCTGATCCAATCCCCGCGGAGACCATCCTTCGCATTCTAACGACCGCGCTCTTCGCTCCCTCCGCTCACAACCTTCAGCCCTGGCGCTTCGTTGTCCTGGTCAGCGCCTCAGCCAGATTACGGCTTATTGATAAAATTTCTGGAAAATTCCATGAGGATATGGTCCTGGATGGCGTCTCAGATCGAGAGCTCCAAGAACGCATCGAGCGGACAGCCCGTCGTATTAACGAAGCCCCCGTGATCATCCTCCTCTGCCAGGATGTGGCACAAGTCAATCCCCAACCAAACAATATCCGCAGGAAGGCCGAGTTATTAATGGGCCGGCAATCCGTCGCTGTGGCCGGTCTGCAACTCCTCCTGGCCGCCCATGCTGAAGGACTCGGAGGAACCTGGATCTGCTGGCCAATTTTCGCACCCGAGGCAACACGCCAGTCTTTGGACCTCCCGCCTGACTGGGAACCGCAGGGCATGTTTTTCTTGGGGTATCCAGCCGAGGAACCCAAAATACCCGAGAGAAAAACCTTGGAGAGCATCGTTATATATAAATGAAAATCGTTGCCTTTGCGGGCGGCGTCGGTGGGGCCAAACTTGCCGATGGTCTTGCCCAGCTCCTTTCCTTTAAAGACTTAACCATTGTCGTGAACACCGGCGATGATTTCGAACATCTGGGTCTTTACATTTCCCCGGACCTGGATACCGTTTGCTACATGCTGGCGGGACTGGCAAACCCGGATACCGGCTGGGGTCGCAGCGGGGATACATATCATGTGCTTGAACAGCTCCAAATAATCGGCGGTCCAACCTGGTTCCGTCTCGGTGATCAGGATCTGGCAACCCATATCGAGCGAACGCGTCGTCTGGATATCGGACAAACTCTCAGCCAGATCACGCATGATCTCGGCCGCGCATGGGCCGTCCAGCATCCGGTCATCCCAATGACCGACCAGGTGGTCAGGACGATGGTGAACACCGTTGAGGAGGGCGAACTTGCATTTCAGGAATATTTTGTTCATCGCCACTGCGAACCAAAAGTCAGGGGGTTTCGCTTTACAGGTATCGAGTCCGCTCTTCCAGCTCCTGGTCGATGGCGGAGGTGACGGAGCACGTCACGTTCACGAACCGGGGGATCTGCGGTCTGGTCTCGGGGTCGTTGCGCTCGCTTGCACCTGAGGAGGCGACGGCGCTGCGTGACCATGAGATCACTACGCGGTTGTTCGATGGTGCCGCCCCGCCGCCGGGCCCCGGCCCCACGGGTACCTGGAACGACGTGGCCGCTGCGCGGCGCGAGTTCGAGGCGAGCATGCGCGCACTTGTGGAACTCGCGAGCGATGACGGCCTGGATCTCCGTGCCGGCGGGTACGAGCATCCCGTGTTCGGCCTCATGGACGGCGTGCAGTGGCTGCTCTTCGCGGCCGGGCACACCGAGTCGCACCGAGCTGAGATCACCGAACTACAACGACTGACAGAGGCGCGCTAACGGCGAGATCTGGTCGCTGATCTCGATGCGTCGATATCGCAGCACTCGACTCACTGAGATCGCTCAGGGACAGTCGCCCCTCGAACCCGTCGTCCGTTCCCTTGCTCTGTCACCGAACTTGTCACCGGTGCGGCGGGACTCGGCGGTACTGGACGGACTCCATGGGACTGCACGGACTCCGGGCCGGG
>Ga0209048_10005535_pt1 | contig 11909 bp, 9 predicted proteins | sample FrelakmetCRP12CR_FD_187146 | JGI IMG/M metagenome (GOLD analysis project Ga0209048, IMG submission 187146) | Freshwater lake sediment microbial communities from the University of Notre Dame, USA, for methane emissions studies - CRP12 CR (SPAdes)... | ecosystem: Environmental > Aquatic >... | reverse complement strand
GCGCCATTCAAAATCCTTCCGAACGTCTGTCTTGATATCTTCATTTTCATCGCTGCTTCTTCATGGTAAAGCCTTTCGTAGTCGGCAAGACTGATGGCCTCCATTTCATCAGGAGACAACGATATCTCCTCAAGGTCGACGAGCGGAATGCCTCTCGGCTTAAAATAATTGGCATCAGGCTTGCATTTGATACAGCGATATTTCTTCGGTCTTGGCATTGATTAATTATAGGCATATGCCCATAATTAAGTCAAGAGGGATTTCCGGGAGATTCCTGCCACTTCCCGGAGACTTATAGAATCGTTGTGCCAGATTATTTACAATCAGTTTAGTTTTTTCTGAAATTATGAATATTATTATTTGCTATAATAGTATTAGTTTTAATTGGTAATCGATAATTAAGAATTATGTCGAACATAAAAATAGTAACCTCTTTTGATCAAAAAAATATGCGAATCACCTGAAGTTTGAAGTTAAACAATGCCTTCAAAATTCTCAAGTCGATGATCGATCAATATTCGTTACAGTTTTCTAAATCTCTAATTCTTATGTAAGACTTGATAGAAATCATCCATTGGCGATGAAAAAATTGACAGTCAATGCTCTTGGAAATTATATGACACGATTAAGTATGATTTTAAAATCCAATATAAGTAACTTAAATCTGAACAATGGAAACGAATAAAACATTAGACTTAGCTTTGAAGCATTATCAGTCTGGGGACTTCACACAGGCAGAATCTTTCATGAGAAAAGTACTAAGAGATAAACCAGACAGTCCAGAAATCTTACACTTTCTTGGAATTGTAAACGCCCAGTTAGGAAATTATGATTTAGCCTTAGAGTTTCTAATAAAGTCTCTACAATTTAATACAGCAAATGCAGATACTTACCTATCACTCGGAAATATCTATATGATAAAAGAAAAGTTTGAAGAATCAATAAAATATTTTAAAGAAGCTCTTAGGTTGAATCCAAACTTGGTTGAAGTGTATGATTATCTTGCTAACATATTTTTAAATCAGAAACAATTTGATGAGGCTATAGCTTATTATCAGAAAGCCCTACAGATTAATCCCAAAAATGCTAATTCATATGTAGGCATAGGATTAGTTCTTCAGCAAAAAGGCGAACTCGATGAAGCTATAATTTGTTATCAGAAAGCTCTGCAGATTAACCCTCAGATATATGAAGCCTATAATAATATAGGCATTATTTATCAAGAAAAAACAAAACTTAATGAAGCAATTTCTTATTATCAAAAAGCACTGCAATGTGATCCTACTCCCTATCCCTATATTCTTGATATTTATCTTAATATGGGAAAAGCTTTATATTACCAAGGCAAAAAGGAAGAGGCAATAGCAGCCTTTGATACCGCTATTCTAATAAAAACTAATTTTATTAAAGCGAAATTTGCTCGTTGCATGTCACAGTTATTGATTGTTTATCCAAACCAATCAAGTATAGAAATATCCCGGAATGAATATCATAAAGAACTAATAAAGCTGCGTGATACAATTTCATTTAAAACGCCAGAGGATATTGACGCAAATGAATCAGCAGTTGGCAATTCTCAGCCTTTCTTTTTAGCATATCAAGGATTTAATGATAGAGAATTACAAAGAATTTATGGTGAACTCATATGTGAAATTATGAGATCTAGATATCCGGCATTTGCTGCTCGCCCAGCGATGCCGTATTATGGGCAAAGTAGCTCTATACGTGTTGGAGTAGTATCAGGATTCTTTCACTCTCATTCGAACTGGAAAATTCCAATTAAAGGATGGATCGAGAACATAGATAAAAATCGATTCAGTCTTTATGGTTATTACACTGGGAACCGGAAGGACAAATCTACTGAAGATGCTCGGAGCTCTTTTACCTCTTTCGTTGAGGACATAAATTCCTTTGAAAAACTCTGTAGGATCATCAGAGATGATAATCTTCACGTATTAATATATCCTGGTATTAATTTAGATCCAATGGCAATTAAGCTTGCGGCACTATGGCTTGCCCCAGTTCAGTGTGCTTCTTGGGGACACCCAGATACCACTGGGCTACCGACTATTGACTACTATCTAAGTAGCTATCTTATGGAGCCTCCTGGTGCAGACGATCATTATACGGAACAATTAATTCGTTTGCCAAACTTATCTATTTATTACGAGCCGTTAGATATTCCAATGACGCCTGTGAGTCGTAATACATTTGGCATACGTGAAAAATCAATTGTTTATCTCTGCTTACAGAATCTAAGCAAGTACTTACCTCAATACGACGAGGTCTATCCTCGTATTGCTCGACAAGTACGGGACTGCCAGTTCATCTTTAGTGCTTTTGATAGAAGTCGAGAAATAACTAAAGAATTCCGTATGAGAATCAAACAGGTGTTTCATCAGTTCGATTTGAATGCAGATGAATATGTGGTTTTTCTGCCGATTCTTGATATTACTTATTACCTTGCTCTTAACCGATTAGGTGACATATACCTTGACAGCATCGGATGGTCGGGGTGCAATTCAACTTTGGAGGCTATATCTTGCAATCTACCAATTGTAGCTTTTTTTGGTAAATTTATGAGAGGACGACATAGTGCAGCAATCCTTACTATGATGGGATTGAGAGAAACCATTGCCTCTGATTTGGATGAATATATTGCATTAGCAGTTCGGTTGGGACTGGATTCAGAATGGCGCAAACAAATCTCAGCTAAAATTGCTACAAATAGGCATCTTGTTTATCGAGATAAAAACTGTATTACTGCCCTTGAAGACTTCCTTGAAAAAGCAGTTAACAAAAATCTCGAGTAATTATCTAAAGGAAATATTTTATCCATTAGTCATCAACTTTTCTTATTATTCAGAATAATGCTTTATAGTTAGTTTGGCCTTAACGAGGTATTAAAAAAATCATTCGAAAGTGGATGTAGCTCTTGTATTCAACTTTCTTTTGATTCCAATATTGTCAATTTTCCATTGTTTGATTTAACAGTATATAAACCGTCTTTCGAAAATATTTCCAGGAATTGTTGACATTGCTGAATAATTTGCTGATACATTTGTAATCGACTCATGTACACATCGGGATGGACAATCGAAAGTGGTGTGAAGCTATTGATATAATTTTGAAAAACTGGATGTTCTATAGCGATATTACGACGAATAAATAATAAAATATTTTGACGTAACCACCAAAGAATGTCTTTATTATTCCAAATTTGCCCTCTGATAAAATCCAACGGTATAAAATTAAATTTAGCAAATAAATTATCCCAATATAAAGGGAATTGTTCATTAATATGATTATGTCCACCCTGATAGGGGATTGCTGCAGAAAACAAAATTATATTACCGTGAGCAACCAGAGAAGAAATGAACGTATTAGCTACAGCTGGTGGCAAGTGTTCTGCAACCTCAAGAGAAATCACAAGGTCAAATGAACGATTAAGGTTAAAAGGTTGTTCAAGATCCTGAATGGTAATATGTTCTGCTTCAATACGTAATTGTGATTGATCTATCCAAGGACCCTCTATCCCACGAATATCTTTAACACCAAGTTCTCTCGCAATTGATAACCAAGTACCAATACCACAGCCAACGTCAAGAACAGATTGAGGTTTATAATGCTTGAATAGTAAATTAAAAATACTTTTAGCAGAAATGCGGTTTTGCTTCTCTTGAGATTCAAGTTGCCCATCGTGTAAATCGCGATAAATAGGCTCTCGTCTATCATATTTATCTTCTTTATTTTCAGGATGAAAAAATGGTTTTTTCATGATTAGTTTAGTGAATGTACAAGAATATCATAATATTGAATATTAATATAACCTTTGAACTTTAAAATATATTTATTAAATAGGACTCTTGTACCCCAATGCTGAGTGCTTCCTGATACGTTTATAAACCACTTCTACATACTCAAAGATGCTTATGTCTGGTACTTCTCACTGTTCACTAAATCCTTCTTCAGTGTCGCAAAGAACGATTCCATGTAAGCATTATCAAACAATACCCCTGTTTTAAAGCAGTGATTGAAAGAGCAAGTCCTTCGCCTCTGCGATGGAAACGAACCGTGACAGAGTGGCAAGTGTCTGCAAGCCACCGTCAAAAAAGTTGCCGCTACATTATGATCCCAAGCAGGACAATACGAAGTCGTTAAAGTTAGATTCATTTTGTATTACCTCAAATTTCGCCAGGCTTCTCTAGACCCTGTGGAAATGGAGCCGGCATAATATCCTTGTATGGGAAAAATAAGATCCTGATCTTGTTCAGATTTCTTGAATACTGTGTAGATCATTGAATTGGCCCCCAACTGGCTTGCCTGCGCCATTGAATGGATTTGCTCCCGGCTATTGAGTTGCAAGATTTTTATCGGTTTCATTTCGGAATAAAACATGGCCATGATTTTATACTGATTGGCTTGAGCAATATCCCAGTAAAACGTTGGATTAAAATTGTAAAAGCCATGATCCACCCAGCCTGTAAAAGGCATGTCGTGTATCATAATGCCTCCAGGGAGGGTGTGGGCGTGAATAGTCCTGAAAACCTGACCAATATTGAACACATGCTCGGCTGTTCCTATATTCATAACACAGTCAAAACGCCGTCCAAGATCGAATGGGGTATTCAAATCGAGTTTAAGTGCTGACTCGGTGCCATGAAAATCGATAGCCGTCATCGACGATGGAGCAAGGAAAGTATCCCAGAACACCTTAGCAATCTCAAATGACTGGAAGTTTCGCTTGGCCCTTATGACTTCGTCAAGGTGTGCATGGAACGCCTTTCTCTTGCCTTCAGGCACATAACGATAAATATCCTGGACCAGAATATGGATATCAACATCCCCGTACCAGTTAGCTTCGCCCAGCTGTAAAATATCCATTCCCAATGGGAATGCGCCCTGGTCACGCATAGTCCTAAACAGAAAATATTCAATGACATTAATGGCCATAGTTAATCTCTCCCCATTAATTTTGGAAACCCGCCTTTTGGCATATATGCCATTTCTCAGCCAAAAAAGCGCGAAAAATATTTTCAAAATGCCTTAAAAGATTGGCTATGAACTAACGTATAGGAATTTACTTTTTCAGTATAAGAAAAGACTCTCTCTTTAAAAAATTCTATCAAAAAATATGCTCTAATGTACAATTTAATTTTATTAGGCTCTCAGATTCACGCTTTGGGGCAGTAGGTTGTGTCGGGGTCAGACTTGATTTTTGAGCAACAGTGTCAATAGGGTTTTAACTATACAATGAGGGAACGTTGCCTGAGATTAGACATGAAGAGGGAGATTATGAACTACTTATTCAGGATCTTTGCAGCTTCTTTTGCGAAATAGGTGAGTATCAGGTCAGCCCCTGCCCTTTTGATTGAGATGAGTATCTCCATCATCACCCGCTGTTCATCTATCCAACCGAGTTTTGCGGCAGCCTTAACTAATGAATATTCACCGCTCACATTATAGGCTGCAACAGGCAGATCAAAGGAATCCTTCACATCAGAGATGATATCGAGATATGAGAGAGCCGGCTTTACCATGATGATATCTGCGCCTTCTTCAATATCAAGGGCAACCTCTTTCAAAGCCTCTCTTCTGTTTGCAGGGTCCATCTGGTATGAGCGCCTGTCGCCGAATTGCGGAGTAGACTCTGCAGCCTCCCTGAACGGCCCGTAAAAAGCAGATGCATACTTTGCAGCATAGGACATGATTGGAATTTCTGCAAACCCTTCTTCATCAAGCGCCAACCGTATTGCTTCAACCCTTCCATCCATCATATCCGATGGAGCAACCATGTCTGCCCCGGCCTTTGCATGTGAAACAGCCTCTTTGGCCAAAAGGTCAATGGTAGAATCATTCTGGACATCACCATTTTTCACAATCCCGCAGTGGCCGTGACTTGTGTACTCACACATGCAGACATCAGTAATAACGTAGAGATCGGGTATTTTATTTTTGATAGCCTTAATCGCCTTCTGCACAACGCCTTGCTCATCATAGGCGCCTGAGCCAATCTCATCTTTATGCTCAGGGATTCCGAAGAGCAGCACAGCAGGGATGCCGAGGGAATGGACTTCTTTTGCATGCTTAACCAGAGAATCAACAGATTCCTGAAAACATCCGGGCATCGATGAAATCTCTTTTTTTATACCTTTGCCGAAAGTAACGAACAATGGATAAATAAAATGATCAGGAGAAAGTGAGGTCTCCCTCACCATCCTCCTGATCGTCATGTTCCTTCTTAACCTTCTCGGCCGGTGGATTGGAAACATAGGGTTATAATTAATACCTTATCCGCAGGAACTGCAACCTGAACCGCCTGAAGCACACGCTGAAGAACCGCTGGGGCTACAGGATGAAGCGCCTCCTGTAAAGATAAATCCTTCCCCTTCTTCTCCGGCATAATAGTCGAATTCCCTGTCTGAAAGGGTTTCAAGTGTCTGTTTGTCCACAAAAACCTTCAAGCCATTTTGTTCTATGACTTCATCGTCAGGCATCTGCGTTTCCTGCAGATCAAGGCCAAAAGATGGACCACAGCAGCTTTGTCCGGCAACAAATATCTTTATGCCCCAGTTTTCTTTGCCTTCTCCTGCGAGAATGGTCTTAGCCTTCTCCGCAGCCTTTTCTGTAATCGTCATTTCCTTCATACCTCCAAATAGTTTAATAATTTAGCATAGTAAATTATTTGTAAAAAAAGCAAATTCAAAAAATTTACATAATCGTGAAATAATTCGATTCAGGATAGCTATTGGAGTTTGAGTCTCACCATATAGTAAAGCCACAGGAGGTGGGATTTAAGGAAATAATAAGCCTCCTGCGGTAAGCTCTCACTTCTAATGCTTCTTATTGCTGCAGGGACATCAATTGACAGAGGACAATTTTTTTTACACCTTCCACAGGTCAGACAGAATTCGAGCTTTTTATTGACTTCTTCATCTGTCAGACTCTTATAGGCCAGCCCTTTTCCGCCAAGATATTTGTCCTCTGCAAAATGATTCCCGATTGTGTTATACATCGGGCAGTGCAGAAGACAGTTCCCGCAGTCAATGCAGTAAAGAAGTTCTTTAAAACCTTTCCCGATCATCTCTGTCCTTTTGTTGTCGAGCAGGACAAGTACTATTTCCCGTGGAGAATGGACGCCCCTGAAGAACTTTTTTTCAACATCGGCAGTCTTGCTGACTCCGCTGATGATCTCGATAAATGATGGAATCAGAGAACCTGTTGCATTGAAACAGATAACCTTCAGCATATTCAGTGCGTCTTCTACCGAAGGGTAGACTTTGTCGATTGATGTAACAACTATATGCTTTTCCCGTCGTATAACCTGAAAGATATTGCCTTCATTGTGGGCAAGCACTATCGAGCCTTCCTCTGCAGTAATGGCATTCGCACCGGTTATCCCGACATGGGCTTTATCTATATAGCCACTTATTTCGTCTCTTACAAACCTGACAATCTCGTCAGGGTCTTCGTCTATTTTTTTACCGTAATATTTTGAAAGACCTTCTGCAATCGTCTTTGCTGAAAGATGCGCAACCGGTCCTGTCGGGTGGGAAGGTTTGGATTGCAGGACCTGCAATATCCTGTCACCGATATCTGTTTCAATAACCTCAATTCCATGTGATCCCAATGCAGAAGCAAGTTCGATCTCCTTCGTGACATTCGATTTGGACTTAACGACAAGCTTTTCATCAGCTATTTGCTGGAAAATGATTCTCACTGCATCATCTTTTGTATGAGCCTTAACGACTTTTATCCCATTATCTTCTATTTTCTTTATGGCATATCTGAGAAGTTCCTCATTCCCGACTGAAGTCTGCCGGACAGCCTTCAGCCTTTTTATTTTCTCATCGAAATCCGCGGGAAGATTCTTCTTCTGTCTGTCTTTTACAGATGCAAAAGCCTTTCTAAGGGCAGCTATCTCATCAAAATTCATGTGGTCCTTAGGCTTTAGAATTTTTTCGTGACCTTTTCTCTTCGTACATCATACTGTCGGCCTTAACAAGCAATTCGTGAAGAGACACGGGGGTTTCCGGGTCATACCGTGCGAAACCCATGCTTAGAGAGAGACTGTACGGCCTGCTTTCATACCTGTTGTGGTAATGCATATGCTCTGCAAGTCTGTTAACGAGCAGATCAGCTCCAAACTCAGGGGTTTCAAGAGAAAGGATCACGAATTCATCTCCGCCATGCCTTGCAATGATATCTGACTCACGAAATGTCTTTTTCAGTATCTGCGCAATATCAATTAATGCCCGGTCTCCTTCCTGATGGCCGAGGTCATCATTGATCTGTTTCATACCGTCCAGATCGGCAAAAATCATCAACATGCCTTTCTGCATACGGCTTGCGATCTTCAATTGTTGTTCTGCAAGGGTCAGAAACCCACGCCTGTTATAGAGTCCTGTGAGAACATCACGAAGTGACATGACACGCAATTCCTCTTCCAGTTCTTTCCGCTCTGTTATGTCATTGATGAAATTCAGGGTCGCCTCTTTCCCCATCCATTGAGTTTTGACAGCATTAATTTCAACCCATTTGATATTGCCGTATATATCAATAATCCTGAAGGAATAAACAGAGGGAGCAACTTCATCCATCAGACGTTTACGGTATCTTTCAGCTACGAGCGCATGATCTTCCGGATGAACAAATTCCAGAAACTCCATATTTATCAAATCCTTTTGTGAATACCCCACTATCTCTGCTGTCTTGGGGTTTACGAATTGCAGTTTCGCTTCCTGTACAATAACAATAGCTTCATTGGCGTTCTCAACGATCAGGCGGTATTTTTCCTCACTCTCACGCAGAGCCTTATCCGACTCTTCTATGGTATTGAGCATTCTGTTCATCTCATCAGATAAGAGTGATATCTCATCCTCCCCTTTCATTTGTACGCGCTTTGAGACATCTCCGCTTGCTCCTATAACACTTATATTCTGAATAAGGCTTGTTACGCGAGAGAGCACCTGTTCTTCCAAAAGTATCAGCGTCACAATGCTTAACACCAGACCAATGAGCAGAAATGAAAGGATAAAATAATAGAAGATGTCCTGCCCTTCCTTATATATATCTCTATTCATGGCCACTCTTAACACAACAGCCGGCTTTCCGAATATATCCTTCAGCATTGAATATCCCTCTATAGTCTGTGTATTCACCGGATGGACAAGAAAAGGCTTTTCGTCCGAGAGGGCAGATTTCACTGACTTAAGAAAGTAACCGGGCAGATCTTTGTCATTAAAGCCATGGATATCAATAGTTAAAGCATCAGCCCCGGACAGGTGCAGGGCTTCGGTATCTTTCAGATAACGGCCGAAGATAAGTGTGCCCCGGATAGGTCCCTGGCCTTCGCTGGTCAGGATCGGCTGTGAGGAAATAAACATCGGCCCGTCAGACAAAAGAATTATTCCAGAGATATGGCTCTCTGTATTAGCGTGTTTAAGCAGGATACTGGCAGGCGCCAAATGATCGAGCAAACTTTGAGGGATCGGCACTACTTTTTTGTCTTCCAGATCAAATGCCCTGCCGAATATAACCCGGCCTGAGGAGTTTATAAACAGCATGACATTGAGCTTTAAGGTGGTAAAAGATGAATCTGCTCCATTTCTCTTAATGAAGTTATTGTTTGAATTATTGATAAAGGCATACGATTCATCCCAGGCGGCCCAGTCATTAGCTGACCTGGTCAGGTGTGCCAGGCTATCAGACATTGACGTCTGTACCCTCTCTATATTCAGGCGGGTATACTTCTCTTCCAGTTTTGAGAAGCTTCCCATTATAATGATCCTTGAAGTTACAAAGAGGATCACGATAAGGCCGATAAGTGTGCTTCCAACGATAAGAACTGTCTTTTTATGGAGTGTCATAAAGTTGATTTACAACCTATCCCCCCGGATTTGTATATTTTAACTCCAAAGTTAAAAAAATAACTAAAAATTAAGTAAATTTTCATCTGGCAGGATAGTAGTCTGTATGTCCAAGCTTTTGAATAAAAGTGAAATAATATAAAATGTAACCAATGGAGACACGTAAATTTCTTTCCAATACATTCCTCTTTGCTTCCTTCACTGAAAAAGAGATCGGCCTTCTTCTGGCCTCAACTTCCCTGAAAAAAGTCGGCAGGGGAGAACAGATATTTTCAGAAGGCATTGATGCAACAGCGTTCTTTATTGTTGTCTCAGGGAAGGTCAAGATTTATAAACTTTCTCCTGACGGCAAAGAATACACGTTACATATCCATGGCCCGGGCGATCTTGTCGCAGAGGCTGCCATATTCGATTCAATGGTCTATCCTGCTTCCTGTCTGGCCTTGGAGGATACTACTTTAATGCGTGTCTCAAGGGAAGGATTTTTAAACCTCATAAGGGCGCATCCGGAGCTTTCATTAAAGATGATGAGCGGTTATTCAAAGAGGTTGAGACAGTTTGTCGCAAAGATTGAGGAATTATCTTTGAAGGATATAAAGTCGAGGCTTGCAGGCTATCTGATAGAAAACAGCAGCGTCGAAAATGGAATAGCAGTCTGCCATCTCTCTTATTCAAAAAAAGAGCTTTCATCCCTGCTTGGAACCATCCCGGAAACGCTCTCAAGGGCATTGGCATTCCTTAAGCAGAAGAAACTGATCATCGAAAAAGACAATACCATCATGATCCCTGATCCTGAAAAATTAAGGATATTTTCAGAGTAAATTGATAAACTTTAATAATCTAAAGAAATCACGGAGGGTATTATGAGAAATATATATCTGATATCGACAATGATGTTCTTGACATTGTTACTCGCAGGATCTGTTCAAGCTAAGCCGAATATCAAGGAAACCTTAGTGGAATACAGTGCAAAAGGTGTAGTGATGAAGGGGTATCTTGCGTATGACAAGAATATCACTGGCAAGAGGCCGGGTGTGCTGGTGGTACATGAATGGTGGGGACTGAACGACCATGCAAGGAAGCGTGCCCGCATGCTGGCAGAACTGGGATATGCAGCCCTGGCAGTTGATATGTACGGAGACGGGAAGCAGGCAGAGCATCCTGATGAGGCCGGCAAGTTTTCATCAGAGCTCATGAAGAACTTTGATACTGCAAAAGGCAGATTCATTGCTGCTATGGAATTTCTGAAAGAGCAACCAATTGTCGATCCTCAGAAGATTGCAGCAGTAGGGTATTGTTTTGGCGGAGGTATTGTACTCAACATGGCAAGGCAGGGTGTTGACCTAAATGGAGTTGCAAGTTTTCATGGAAGCCTTTCTGCAGTAGAGCCTGCTAAACAGGGGGCTGTGAAGGCAAAGATACTTGTCCTTCATGGCGCTGACGACAAGTTCATTACAGTAGAGCAGATCGATGCTTTCAAGAATGAGATGAAAAATGCCGGAGCTGATTTCCGGTTTATTTCATATCCCGGTGCACTCCACAGCTTCACCAATCCGGAGGCTGATGAATATGGCAGGAAATTTAAAATTCCGGTTGCCTACAATGCAGAGGCAGACAAAAAGTCCTGGAAGGAACTGAAGAAATTCCTTAGACAGATATTTAAAAAATAGAGACCCTCGTTTACCTCGGTATCGTTGAATATGGCTGAGCCCGGCGCGCCCATTCGCTCTGAGGATATTTTTCCGAAAGTGTGTCGTATGCCCGGCGTAGCGCACTTGCCTCGTGAGTCTTTTTATATTCAGCGACGCCGAGGAAGAAGATTGCTTCGGGAGTCACTCCTGCGTTGGTATGCTCTTCAATGACTCTCCTGAACCACTTTGCCGCCTCCTCATGCCGTTCCTTCTCGAAAAAGACCATGCCTTTGCTGAATTTCAGCTGTGCGAGAAAGTCATCTACAGGAATATATCCGACAAGCTTTCTGTGTACCCTGCCCCCGGAGTCCTGAATGAGGAACGTAGGAGTCCAGGCGATGTCGAACTG
>Ga0209048_10005534_pt1 | contig 11910 bp, 10 predicted proteins | sample FrelakmetCRP12CR_FD_187146 | JGI IMG/M metagenome (GOLD analysis project Ga0209048, IMG submission 187146) | Freshwater lake sediment microbial communities from the University of Notre Dame, USA, for methane emissions studies - CRP12 CR (SPAdes)... | ecosystem: Environmental > Aquatic >... | reverse complement strand
CTGATGATCCGACGCCGCGGCCTCGAGGCGGCGTTGCGTCCGACGCTCGTGCTGCTCGGCTTCGGTGCGTTCTATCTCGGGGTGGGGCTGGTGCTGTTTCGCGCAACGCTCCGCTCGCGACGCGCCTGACCGCGCTCGGATCCACTCAGCCGGCTCGACCGCTCCCGGGCCGCGACTGCAGACCTGCCGCGGCTGGGGCTCCTCGCCGAAGTCGAGGAGAGAGACCCGGCCCACGCGATCTTCGGTGGCGGCACACGGGCGTGCGCTAGCCTCGACGCGGCGGATGGGGCACGCCGAGGGACTCATGCACAAGGGGATCTTGTCTCTGGCATTCTCGCTCATCGTGCTTCCGACCGGTCTCGCTTGGGCTGGATCTGGCACCGAGGCCAGTATCCGAAACGAGAGCCCGGCGCCGGTCTCGGTGACGCTCCGGGAGGCGGACGGCACCACCATCGAATTCACGGCCCTCGCGCCCAATACCACCAGCGTGCCGCAGAAGATTACCGCTGGAGGAGAGACGCGTATCACGATCTCGTCCGGACAGGCCAAGGAAGGGACGGTCAATCTTCGGCGCGGGGACGAGAACGTGATCGCCGTCTCCGACACGCACGAGCCCCGCCTGGATGCGCCCCGCAAGAGAGCGCTGGATTCCGGCAGTCATTGGTAGTCACAGCGACAAGAGGAAGGTGCGCAGGGCCGAGAGCTCTGCATCGGAGTAAGCAGACACGCCCGTGGGGGAGCCGTGCACCAGAGCCGTCCCCGGCCTCGATCGTCCCAGAACCTCGCCGAGGGTCGCGGCCGAGCCGTTGCTGAAGAAAGGGCCGCCGCGGCCGAGATCGTGGAGCGGGCTCACGCGGTTGCCGTCGGGTGTGTACGTAGGCTCGACGCCAGTCCGGGCGAAGAGCGGTGCGCCAAAGACCAGGGGTTCGCGCTCCGCTTCGGCGAGCACGCTTTCCGTGGGCACGCGGTCCCGCCGGCGCATGTCGCGAGCGGGCTCGTGGCAGCCCATGCAATCCCGCGCGAAGAGCGAAAAGCCGCGGGCCGCTTCCTCCGACGGGTCCTTGCCCGCCGCGTGGAGCGGGCCGGGTTCGGCAGGGAGGGTCATGAGGAAGGTGAGAAGTGCCCTTCGCACGGCGAGCGCCGAGAGCGGGACGTTTTCGCCGCCCTTGGTCTGCAACGTGAGACCGTGGAGCCAGTAGGCGTCGCGCTGAACGTGTCCTTCGCCGAAGCGCGCGTCGAGGCCGCGGATCAGGCCTTCGATGGCATCGGTCAGGCTCGGTGCCCCGAGGGTCGAGAAGATCGGGGCGACCGAGCCGATGGCGCCGAGGGGCCGCGTCAGCTCGAAGCGCGACTCGCGAAAGCCCGGCTGGATCCGGTGGTCCGTTCCCGTGTCCCAGTGACAGCTGTTGCAGGTAAAGCGTGTCTGCGCGGTCTCTCCGTAGAGGAACCGTCCGTAGAAAAGCCGCTCGCCGAGGTCCCGGTCGCTTTGCCGCGCGGCGTCGTCGAGGACCACGCAGTCACTGGCGCCGCCCCGGATGTGGAAGCGCACGCTGTCCTCCAGGCGGCTCGCAACCACCACGCCGTCATCGAGCAGGAGGACGCCTTGGGGGCCGAGGCCTGTCTCGGAGCGCGCCAGTTCGAAGCGTCCGTCCTTCGCTCGCGCTCGCCACAGCGCATCGCTTCCCGTGGCGGCCACCACGATCTCCTGCTCGCCGGCTGCGATGTGCGTGCCGTCCAAGAGGCCCTGCTCCGCGAGATCGAAGCGGAGCGCCGGTTCGGCCGAGCCAGCGAGCAGACGATCGAGCGGGTGCGCGCGCACCTCCGATCCGAGATGGCGGATCAGCCCGTCGCTGCGACGTACGCCGGCCTGCTCGGGCCCGACGGTCCAGAGCCAGCCCCGCGCCGCGTCCCAGGCGGCATCCCGCACGGGGGCGATCAGCGGAACCTTCGCGCCCACGGCCGTCGGGATCCCGTTCCCGTCGAGCGTGATGAGCGAAAGCCGTGGATCCGTTCCCGCGAGTAGGAAGAGCCACCCCTCGTCGATGATTCCAAGCCGATAGGCGGCGGCCGGGATCTTGAGAGAAGCGCGTGCGCGTCCTCGCGCATCGAGCGTCCAGAGGCGGTCGTCGACGGAGTCCACGACATATACGAATCCGTGTCGCGGATCGAGTGCGAGATCGCGGTAGCCCGCTCGCGCCGGAAGCTCGGGATCGAAGGGCAGGGCCCCGAACGTGGTGATCCCGCGTGGCTGGTGCTCGCCCAGGCAGAAGGTCGCACCCGTGAGCACGCCCGCGCCGACGATGCAGCGGCGGGTTGCGAGGGGCCCGCGGCGCTCCGCCGCGACCCTGAAGGAGGCCTGGGGCATTCGGCGAAGCCCGCGCTGGATCGGCTGGGCTCGCGACCACACCCAGAGCGTGTCGCCCTCGAGATAGAGCCCCTCCGGATTGAAGTGCGCCGAGCGGCTGTAGTCCGCGTAGCCGACACCCGTGTCCGAGAGCGTCTTCTCCGTGCGTAGAAGCTGGTCGCGGAACGGATTCGGTGCGTCGAAGGGTTCCGGACCGCACCCGGCCGCGCACAGCCACAGGGTGGCCCCGGCCGCGCGTCGCCACCGAGCGGTGCGCCCGCCGTTCAGACGGAGGAGGATCTTCGTGCGCTTTGCGCGGGACCGCATGCTCGCGGCATAGAGTGCCACGAAGTACTGGGCGATGGAGCGGGTCGCGAGGCGAGCTTTCCAGCCAGGAGGCGGTAGAGCTCTCCGTAGTCATGTCCGGCGAAGAGCCCGACCCGATCAGCCTGCTGCCCCGGAGTGCGGTTCACCGGCAGGATGCGGCTCCTGGAAGAAGGCGCGGATCGCGTCTGCCGTCTCGATCACGTCGGTGCGGCCGAGCTCCAGCAATTGGCTGCAGTAGACGGAGTCGAAGAGCAGGTAGCTCGCGAGCTCCGTCGTGGCGTCATCCGTACCGAGACCACGCATCAGGTAGCGGACGATCCCCGGGATGCGATCGCTGAGCTCCGCGGCGATGTCGCCCACCGAGCGCGAGGGCCGGAGCCATAGCACATCGATCCAGCGGAAGGGGTTCCGCAGATCGTTCGTCGGGATGCTCAGCAGGCTGCGGTTCACGCGCTCGCTGTGCTCGACATCGACCTCGATCGCGTCGAGCAGTACGGCGTCGAGCAGCACGCCGGCGATCTGCGCAATGCTCGGCGCCGACGGCGCGCGGCGGACCGGACGACTGCGCGGAGCCGTGCCCCGGACGCCGATCGCAACGACTCGCTGGGCGCCGAGATTGATGGCGGGAGAGAGTGGCGTCGTATTGCGGATGCAGCCGTCCCCGAAGTGTCGTCCTTCCAGCTTCACGGACGGGAAGAACACCGGAATCGCGCTCGACGCCATCACGTGCTCCACGCCGATGCTCGCCCGCTCGATCGACCAGCGACTGCGTTTCCAGAGCGGGATCTCGGGCTGCCCGTGCAGGAACACCACACCGGTGCCCGTGACCAGGTCCGTCGCGGAGACCGTGAGCGCGTGGAGGGAGCCGTCCGCCACGCGCGAATCGAGCTGATCGAAGGGCAGACGCTCCCGCAGGAGCTGTCGGAGCGGAGCCGTATCGAGGAGCGATTTCGGGCCGACGCGGCGCACAAGACCACCGAAGGAGAGGTCGCGGACCCAGCTGAATCCGATCCTCCCCAGGGATCGCAGGTCCGTGCGAAAGATCTGTTGGGGCTCCATCTCCCGCCAGGCCTGCTCCAGGCGCTCAAGGCCGTCGACGAAGCGGTCTGCGCGGGCCGCGAGGGCGACCGCGTTGATCGCGCCGGCGCTCGAGCCCACCACGATCTCGAAGTCGGAGCGACCCGCGGAGACGAGCCCGAGATCCACGAGTCCGCGCAGCACTCCCACCTGGTAGGCGCCCCGCGCACCGCCGCCCGACAGGACGAGCGCGAAACGGCGCTTCGAGGAGGTGCTCCCTTCCATACTTCGCTCCGTTCTCCTTCGAGCGCGGCCGCTCCGATGCATCCGGCGGAACTCGTCGAGCATCGGGCCTGTGGACGGCTTCGGCAATGTCGCCTCCCGTGAGGTTCGCTTCTTCGGCTCGCACACACGACCCGCTGCCGTGACTTCTCCCCGCCGGGGTTGCGCGACCGCTGCTCTCGGAGGCACTGTTTCACGCGGGAGACGGCCACGCTCTCGTTCGAGCTTCCTCCGCTGGCGCTTGCTGCCCTCTCGTCGGACGTCTAGAGGAGAAGCTCGGCTCGTGCATGGCGGCTGCCGCAGCCGTGCCGAGCGTCCTGGCTTCTCGAGAAAGAAGGAGTTCGGCCGGGCGAGGTCCGAGAAGGTCGTGGCTGCGTCGCCTCGGGGTTCGGCGCCAGCGTCGCACGCGCTCACGAAGCCAGCGCTATCCGTTTCGCGCGGGGCTGGATCTTCGACGGCGCGACCTATCCGTCTTGCGGGATTCCTCGGCGCGCCGCCCATTGCTTGCCGCGTGCGATCGCGATGCGGATCGCCCGGCCCTCGTCCATTCCCTGCGCGAGGAGCGCATTGGCGATCTCGATCGCCTTCTCTCGGACGGGCGGGGACAGGTGCGCCATCGCCGGCGGATGACGGAGCGACGTCCAGGGCATCCGGGCCTCCTCTTGCGGCACCCCGTGCCAGCGCGGTGGCGATGCCGCGGGACGCCAACGGAGCGCGCGTCGCCGAGATGTGCGAACGCGCTCCGGCGGCGCCATCGCCCAGGATCGCACTTCGGAGGTGGAGCGTATCCGCTCCCGTCGACTCCGGCGATCGCGCTCACCGAGGTGCGCTGCGCCGGAGCCACGTCGCTCGAGATCGCGGCCTCGGTAGCGTCGCCCCCGACACCACCGCGGCCGCCCCCGTTCCCCGTCCGGGGCGTTCCGGGGGCTTCGGAATGCCATTGTCGTCGGCGCCCCCTCCATCGGGGGTCCCCGATGGCGACGGGGACCCGTGCCGCTCCGCCCCGGATGCACGCTCGCCGCAAGCGGGGCCGACGATGTGGGCCGATCGCAATCTCGCGCGAGCGCCGGACCTGGATGCCACGGCCCTGCGGCTGCGGGCCGGCGGCGGTTGCGAAGGCGACAACGCCTGCGCACGGGCTACGACCTCTCGATGTCGACCTGCCAAGAGGCGTTCGATCGCGACGGAAAGACCAAGCCGGAATGGTCCACCTGCGGCGGCGCGAGTTCCTCGGTCACGCTTTGCAAGGAAGGGCGACCTCCCCGACTCGGTAGTCGGGAACCTCGTCTCTGGCGTGGGCGTGTCCAGCGAGGACGGTGCGACGTTTCAGGAGGAATGCGTGGTGCTCACGCCCGGGAACCCCGCGAGCATCCTCTTCAGCAAGACCTTCTCCTCACCTCAGTCGTCGCTCAACCAGGGGGCTCTCCTGGGCCCGCTCCACGCCGGACGCGAGTACCGCTGACCTGCGCCGCGAGTCTTGGGACCAGCCTCGCCCGGGTGGGCTCGCGGTCGGACCGGGAACGTCGGATTCGCGCTCGCCGCGCGCCGACGCAGGGCGTGTAGACCACGATCACGCGTCAAGGGCGACGCTCAGACCGACGGCGGCGCCCGCGCCGAGCGGCTGCGCGTGCGCCTACGGCGCGCGCACGTACACGTCCACGAGCTGTCCCGGGTAGATCTTGATATCTGCCGGCTTCTTGAAGCGGAAGATGATCGGGAGGACCCGTACGTCCACCCGCTCGGTCCGCTGGTTGGATAGCTGGATCTTCGGGGAGACGAGAGGTTGAACCCGCACGAATTCGAGGGGGATCCGTACGTCTGTCCCGCGGAGGTACATCGTCGCCTCCAGACCCTCGAGGTCGTGGAGCTTGGCGATCAGGATCTCGTCGACGTAGCAGCGAACGGCCCCGTAGTCGTCTCCTGTTCCCATCACGAGGATCGGAGAAGCGCCGCCGCTGTACGATTCGAGCGTCCCCTGCGCAGAGACGTAGCTCCCCACCGTCGCGGTGATCGAGAGAATCACGCCGTCCACCGGTGCGGCGACCGTGTACTTCGCGAGGAGAGCCCGAGAGGCGGCCGCCGCTCGCGTCAGCGCGTTGTACTGAGCCTCTTGATTGCGGATTTCGTATTTCCACGCACCGGCCTTCACGAGTTCGTACTGCCGCTCCACGACGGCGAGGTTCGCTCGCGCCGCCGCAGCCGCGTTGTTCGCGTCGTCCAGCACCATCTTGCTCACCGAGTCCGGGTCGATGTCGTAGGCCGCCTGATTCTTCCTCCGCTGTTCCTCCGCGGTCTTCAGGCTGGCTCGGGCCAGTGCGACCTGGGCGGCAGCGACCGCGAGGTTCTCGGGTCTCGGCTGCGCCCGAAGCTCCTCGAGCACGGCGAGGGCGGCATCCGCCTGCGCCTGCTGCTGGTCTGCCGTTGCTCGCTGCACGGAATCGTCCAGGCGCACGAGCGGCGTGCCGCGCGCGACCCGGCCGCCTTCGCGCACCAAGATGTCGGTGACCGTGCCGCCCACCTCCGGGTAGACGTTGATGTTCTCACCGCTCTCCTGGAGGCTTTCGACGATCCCGTTCGCGTAGACGCCGTGCTCGTACGGGTTGGCAGCCGGCGCGAATACCGGCGAAAGCGGCTTCGTTCGTACGGCGAAGAGCGCGGCGCTCACGAGCCCGGCCAGAACGCCGATCGTCGCGACGATGAACAGAATCCTATTGCGCACGGGCCGCCGATTCGACTACCTGGGTGATCCGTCCATCTTCCATCGTGATCGTCCGATCGGCGAACTCTGCGATGCGGGCGTCATGGGTCACGACGACGATGCACCGCGCGGCCGAGAGGATCTGCGTGCGGATGAACTCGACGATCCTCCTCCCCGTCTCACCATCGAGGGAGGCGGTCGGCTCGTCGAGGATCAGGATGTCGGGCTCCGCCACGATCGCCCGCGCGATGGCCACACGCTGCTGCTCGCCGCCGCTGAGCTTGATCGGAGGAAGCTCTGCGCGGCTCTCCAGACCGACGATCTCGAGGAATCGGAGCGCGGTGTGCAGCGCCTCTGCCCAGGGGCGGCGCCTCAGGATCAGGGGAATCGCGACGTTCTCCGCGGTCGTGAGCCTCGGAAAGAGGTGATAGTCCTGGAATACGAAGCCGAGCGTGTGAAGGCGGAACTCGGCCAGCGCGTCCTCGTCGAGGCGCCAGATCTCCTGGCCCTGCACGACGACCGTCCCGCTGCTAGGCCGGAGAATGCCGGAGAGAATGCTCAGGAGCGTCGTCTTGCCGCTCCCGGAAGGTCCGACGATGTAGAGCATCTCGCCGAAATGGGCGTCGAGGCTTACCCCGCGGATGGCATCCGTCCGTGTCGGGCCCTCCCCGAACCACTTCACGATGTCGCGCGCCTGAACGGCGGGGTTCGGCAACTCATCCCCGAAAGATGTCGAAGGGTTCCAGCCGGATCACCTTGCGGATCCCCACGTAGCTGGAGATCCCCGCGATGACGAGCACCATGACGAACGCCAGCAGCAGATTCGCGTAGGTGATCGTGGAGGAGTAGTCCGGCAGACGGACCTTGGCGAGTGCGATCAAGACTGCGCAGAGACCGACACCGAGGCCATAGCCCGTGAGGCTGGTGAGGAGCGCCTGGAACAGGATCACCTCGATGAGATCGCGCGCCTTCGCCCCGATCGCCTTGGGCGCTCCGAAGCGCTCGAGATTCTCCAGGATGAACGTGTAGAAAGTCTGGCCCGAGATCGAAAGCCCGACCAGGAAGCTGATCGCGGTCATGATCAGGAGGTTGGTTCCCACGCCCGTGCGGAACATGTAGAAGAGGGTGATCTGGTGCACGAACTCGTCCGCCGTGAGCGCGCGGTAGCCGAGCCGGGCCACCTCCGCCTGGATCTGCGGGAGTCGATCGACGCTCTTCGGTTCGACGAGGATGTAGGAAAGCGTGAAGCGTGTGGAGGGGATGTACTCGATCGCGCGGCGATAGGTCGTGTAGAGCGTAGGAATTCCGAAGAGACCGCTGACCGGCGCAGCCGCGAGGCCGACGACGACGCTGCGGTGATCGTTGATCTCGAAGGTCGTGCCCACGGTCGGACGCTCGAGCTTGTCGTACTCGGCATCGCGGACGACGACGAAGGCGTTGTCCGCGTAGAGATCTTCGATGCGTCCTTCGAGAAGGGGAGGGCGGCCGACGAGGCTCGTATCGTCGAGACCGATCACGTTCACGGATTGGTACGTACCGTCGCGAAGCTTGACGAGTGCGCCGCCCGAGTAGAAGGGGACGGCGTACCGCACGCCGTCGAGGCTACGAACGGCGTCGAGCACGTAGTCGGGCATCGGGATGCTGTTCGCGACCGTCGTGACGGCGGGGTCCATCACCCAGAGCGATGCGCCGGTGTTGAGAACCGTCGAGGACGCACGAAGCAGGATCCCCGAGAACATCGAGATCATCTGCACCATGAGGAAGACGGAGAAGGTGAGGCCGAGGATCAGGGCCGCGAACTTTGCCCGATCGTTGATCAGGAGCTTGAAGGCGAGCGTCAAGAGGCTGGCCACGCGGTGACTTCCGGGTTGGGGCCAGACGAGTACTTAGCACGCCGCGGGGTGTCGCCCTTGGCAGCCACGCCCCGCGGGCCGCGGAGACGGCTTGCCGCTAGTAATGGCGGCCGCCCCCCCAGCCCATTCCCCCCTGGCCGAACAGGCCGGACTGTCCCGGCATGCCGCCTTGCTTGTCGTTCGAGACGCAGGCGAGCACCTGGTTCATCATCTGGCACGTGCCCTGATGCATCGCGTGACGGCCCTGGAACGAACACGCAGTACCTGCCTTGGCCTTCGCGCATGCGCTCTGCGCGGCCTGCCACATCGCGGCATGACGGCCCTGCCAGCCGCCCTGTCCCGGAGTCGGGCTCGGTGCGGGCGTCGGACTGGGTGTAGGAGCCTGGCCCGGTGTCGGCGTCTGGCCCTGGCCCGGCGTCTGCCCCGGGATCTCGGAGGGGGGCTGGGACGGTGCCGTGGCGTCGTCGCCGGCGGCCACACCGGCTACGCAGAGCACGATCACCCACACTGCGATGTTTCGTCTCATCCTCTCGCTCCTTGTCGGTGCGACACGTCTCTTACTTCCGGGCGTCGTAAAGGCGAGCTTCCGCGCGGGACGCCCTGCGTCGCTGCGTCAGATCCGCGAGGGCGCCGTCGGGGTTACCGCCGGGCGCGTGAGATTATCCCGCGGCGTGCGCCTCGCCCGGCCGACGGCGAAGGGGCGGTCGTCGCGAGGCGGAAGGCCCTTGCCGCTACGCCAGGGCGGACGTGTCCCTACCAGACGATGTAGGCGGAGCCCCAGGTGAAGCCGGAGCCGAACGCGACGAGCATCACCCGCATGCCCGGCTTGAGCCGGCCGTCGCGCTCGAGCTCGCTGAGAAGGATCGGGATGGTGGCCGCGGTCGTGTTCGCGTACTTCTGGATGTTGCTCGGGACCTTTTCCGCGGGTAGCCCGAGCTGATCGCGCACGAATTCGTTGATCCGCAGATTCGCCTGGTGGCAGACCAGCAGATCGAGCTCCGGGACCTCGATCTGGTTCTGCCGGCAGGTGTCGACCACGGACAGGATCATCTTCTCGACGGCGTTGCGGAACACGCGCTTGCCGTCCATCTGGGCCCAGAGCATGTCCTTCTCGACGATGCCCCGGCCATCGGGGCCCCGGGGGATGAACGGGCGCTTGCGGGTGTCCCAGACCTTCTGGGCGAGCGCGTCCGCGAAGCGGCCGTCGGCGCCCAGCTGGATCGAGCGGATTCCGCGGCTCGGATCCTCGGTGCCGCGCACGACGACCGCGCCGGCGCCGTCGCCGAACAAGCAGGCGACCGTGCGACCCTCGGTGCTGAGGTCCAGCGCGGCGCTGTGCTTCTCGGCGCCGACGACGAGGACGTTGTTGGCCATCCGCGACTCGACGAAGCCGCGTGCGCAGCCGAGAGCGTAGAGGAAGCCCGAGCACTGGTTGCGAACGTCGAGGGCCGGGACCCCGGGGAGTCCGAGCTTCGCCTGCAGGTAGCAGCCCGACCCGGGGAAGGCGTGCTCGGGCGAGAGGGTGGCGAAGATGAGGAAGTCGATGTCTTCGACCTGTAGCCCGGCCCGTTCGATCGCCTCCCGGGCGGCGGGTAGCGCCAGGTCCGACGGCCCCTCGCCGTCGATCGAGAAGCGCCGCGCCTCGATGCCGGTACGCGCGACGATCCATTCGTTCGTCGTTTCGATTCCTCCGTCGATCAGGTCCTGGTTGGTGACGACGCGAGGCGGGACGTAGTAGCCGGTGCCGGCCACGTAGGCGTGGATCGGGTTCATCGGCGAGAGAGTCGCCCGATCCTCGCACGCTCGCCACCGCGACCGCGGAGCCTCGGAATGCCGGGCAATCGACGTCGCGGAGGCGTGTTCGGGCCGGTCCCGCGCGAGGCAATGGCGGCGGAAGGCAGATGGCCCGCCACGCGCTACGGCACCCGTGTCGATGGTCCCGGCCTCTGGAAGAAGAGCAAACTGAGCCTCGCGAGGTCCCCCAAGTGCACGCCCCCGTCGCTCTCGAGGTCGGCGTCAGGGTCGATCTTGAAGAAGAGGACCTTCGTTTTCGCGAGATCCATGAAGCTCACGATGCGGTGGAATTGGAATCAGCGTCGAAGGCGTTCCCGCAGCCATCGGCAGCCATATCGCGCGGATCTGTGTTGGCGCCGGTCCAGCAATCGTCTCAGGCATCTTTGCCGTGATCCCCGTCCAGGTCCACCTGGTCTGGATCCGGCGGGGCCGGGCCATGGTCGGTGGCGTTCGGCGCGCCGTCGCCGTCGGCATCGCCGCCAGCAGGCGAGTGAGCAGGAGTCCATCGAAGGTCACGAAGGGCAGGCTCCCGGGATCGATCAGGCCGAGCGCGAAGCGGCTTCCGCCGGCAAAACCGGCGAAGCGACCCGTCGCCGACTGCACGGCGTACGGGGCCCTTCTCCCATAGCCCGCGCGGCGCCGGACGGCCCTGGGCATCACCCGGGTGAGCCTTCCGCGTCGAGCGTGTGAGCCAGCGCGTGGCGCTCCAAAGCCGGGGTTTCCCGTAGGAATGGCCGTCGGTGGGATTCGCGTTGCCGGCGTCGAAGCCGTGCTGGGGATCCGGGGCTGTGGGCGCGTCGATCTTGCCCGGGAGCGCGACGGGAACCATCCGCAGGTTCCAAGAAAGGGCCGCCAGCGCGCTGCGCCAGGTCTGACCGCAGCGCTGCACGGCGGACGAGTCCCCGCGGCGGTGGAGGCCGAGCATCCAGAGACGATGTCGATCGCGTGGGAGCCGTCGAGGGCGTGAATCTGAGGTTCGCGGGAATGCTTGGGGACTGGTTGCGCGTGGCGCTGACCACGGAAACCTGAGCCGGCGCTTTCGCGCCGCGCCGCCCCCATGCAAGGGGTCTCCTTCGGTCTGACGCCAGCCGGTTCACGAATACGCAGCGCGCAGCACGTCGGAGAGGCACGGCTTGTACCCCGTATGGCCCGCCACGATCGGCGACACGTCAACGTCCTCCACCTTCTCGGACCGGTGCGCGATCGGCCCGCTCCCGATGGCTCGGCCCGCGAAGGGCATCGCCACGGCAAAGAGCTGCCGGAGGACGGCGTCGTTGGCAGACCACACGTTGTAGACGCGCCCCCGGACGGCGGCCGCTGCGCGCTCCCAGTCCCCGGCATCGCCTCGACCGACCGCGCCTCCCAGCAGGAATACGTCGTGCACGATCTGGCGGTCGCGCGTGGCCAGCGCCTCGAGCGCACTCACGACGACGCGCGCGCCGAGCGAGTGGCCGAGCAGCACGAAGCCAGCGGGATGCTTCGTGCGAGCGAGCAGATCGGCCAGGATCGCTCCCGTCATCGATGCCTTCACGACGGCCGTGTGGAAGGGATTGCGCACGAGACCGCCGAGCACGGAGGCCGCGGTGAAGAGCACG
>Ga0209048_10005533_pt1 | contig 11911 bp, 11 predicted proteins | sample FrelakmetCRP12CR_FD_187146 | JGI IMG/M metagenome (GOLD analysis project Ga0209048, IMG submission 187146) | Freshwater lake sediment microbial communities from the University of Notre Dame, USA, for methane emissions studies - CRP12 CR (SPAdes)... | ecosystem: Environmental > Aquatic >... | reverse complement strand
CCCGGTCGCTGTCGTTGGAGCTCGCAAAGACCTCTCCTCTGATAGTTCTTCGCATGTCAGTCACCTCTTCGGGTCTCTCATCCACCAGCAGAACTATCAGATCGACCTCGGGGTGATTGGTGCTGATGGAATGAGCGAACTGTTGCATCAGCATAGTTTTGCCGGCCTTGGGTGGTGAAACTATCAGTGCGCGCTGTCCTTTCCCTACGGGACAGAGAAGATCTACGATCCTCATGGGGAAATCCGCCGGACCGGTGGGCAGCCTGAGGCGTTCCTTCGGATCGACAGCGGTCCGGCGTGAAAACTCCTCTACTTGAGCCCACTCGGAAGGTTTGAGACCGTTGACCGAAAGCAGGTCGGCGACCTCGCTTGACCCCCTGGCCCCCCTCTTCAAGGTGGCCTCGATGAGGCAGCCTTCGCGCAAGTTACCGCGCAAAATTATCTGATGCCCGATCACGGGATCACCAGGTTTCCTGTCAAGCTGGAGGGTAATCTGCCTCAGCTTCCCGCCAAACCGCCCCTCCATTTCCAAGATCCCCTTATAATCAATCATCATAACCTCTGAATTTATTTTTTTAAATTAATTCCGTATCTTTAGCCTCAAAACATCATATCACGTAAAATGAAACCTTCAAATATCCAGATCCTTATCCTCCGTCTAGTTATCGGAGGGCTTTTTCTCTCCATCGGAATGGAAAAATACCAGGACGGCTGGCTGACAAATTCCGCACACCTTGCCCAATCACTGGCAGGCTATCACCAGAGTGCGACAGGGTGGCATCTGACTTACCTGAACTATGTCGCAATTCCCTATCCTGATATCTGGGCAAAACTGATGACCATCGGCGAATTGGCGGTAGCCGCATCCCTCATACTGGGGCTCTTGGTGAGGCTCTCATCGTTTATGGCTATCATAATGCTCCTGAATTTTCATGCGGCGAACGGCAACCTTTATTCCCTCAGCTTCTTCGGTAGCCCCTCGGCTGCACTTCTCGTTGCCGGGTTTCTGATCCTGTTAGCAGCCCGTGCAGGACGCTGGGGGGGCATGGACGGCCTGCTCTCAAAATCAAAACCCAAGAGCATTTTCTGGTGACATGGTAAATTCCCTGCGCTCTTCCCCCCCTCCCCCCGAGATGCGGAGTCGTTCACCGGGGGAGAGACAGTCAAATATTACGGCTCACCCCCGCGTGGTGATCCTCTATCTACCGCCTGTCCGCCATATTTGGACACCCTGGGACATTCCGGGTATTGGCAGCATCCCGTTTGAGACCTTCGAACGGCAGTTACTGAAAATTTCCGCCATCTCCGTGCCGTCTGGAATTCCTCCATGAGACACCTGAAGCTGAGAGGCAGGGCGGGAAGTCCTGCCGCGGTGAGCCAAAATTACCAGCTGTTCTCTGTCTGTATCGCGCAAGAACGCAAACGAATCCTCCTCAACCAGGAGCACCTGGAAGCCGCCGTGGAGAAGGGCATCGGAACTTCTCCTCAGATCAATCAGTTTCTTACAAAAAGCCCGCAGGTCTTCGTTCCACTCATGAGGATCCCAGATCATGCAGCGCTGTACCGATGTCTCCTCGCCCGTTAATCCAATTTCGTCACCATAGAAGATATTCGGCACACCGACATTCGTCATTAAAAGAGAGAACGCCAATTTGAGGCGCCCGACATCCCCCCCCAGATAGCTGAGGATGCGCGGCGTATCGTGGCTTCCCAGGAGGTTGAACTGCTGTTCGGCGATCACCCAGGGAATCCCGGAGCGATATGCTGTCCAGGAATCGATCATGGCCCTGGTGTCCAGAGGTTTCGCCAAATTTATTTTCCTCGGTTCCGCGTGCTGGCGGAAATTGACACCCGCTAGCCAGCCCCAGAGCGGCTGGGCAAATCCGGCGTAGTTCATCACGCCGTCCCAAGCGTCACCCTGAAGGTACTGCGTTGCGTCAAAAAAATTTTCACCCAGCAGGTACGAGGAAGGATTCTCTTCCTTCACGGCCTTGCGAATCCCCCGTGCAACCTCCAGCCCGAGCTGGTCTTTCCCGTGCCTGCCCAGCATGTTTGCAACGTCCAGTCGGTAGCCGTCTACAGCATATGGCTCCCTTAGCCAGTGCCGGAATATGGAATTCTGCCCTTCATACATTACCTTCCGGAGGCGGCTGCTCCTGTAATTTAGTTTTGGGAGCGATTTGTGCCCCATCCAGCATTCATAAACCTCTGGGTGGCGGTTAAAAATGAAATATTCCGCAGTATCAGCCTGAAAGTCCTTAAGCGCCGCCTGAAACCAGGGATGCATCATGCCGCAGTGGTTCGGGACGATATCCAGTATCAAATGCATGCCCCGCTCCGATAGAGCGCGCCGGAGCGATTTCAGGGAGCGGTTCCCGCCCAGGTGAGGGTCCACGTTTAACTGATCGACAACATCGTACTTGTGGCTGCTGAAGGATGTAAAAACCGGCGTCAGGTAGAGGGCGTTTACTCCCAGAGAGGCCAGATAATCGAGTTTCTGCTGGATACCGCTGATGTCCCCGCCGAAAAATTCAACGTGCGATTCCCCCCATTTGGCGGAAGGCGATTCGCCCCAGAACCGGCTCCTGGAAGGTTTACCCAGATAAGTATATTCGCCGTCGCGAACATTGCTCGTGGGGTCACCGTCGGCGAATCGATCCGGAACTATCTGGTAAAAAATGCTTTCGCTTACCCAGGATTTCTGTGAGTAATCGGCCAGCAGTCTAAAATCCTCTGCATCGGCGGGGGTATGCATGTGAATACCAGAGCCGTTGAACCAGAGCGCACCATCCTCAGACAATAAAAGAAACCGGTAATTCGTAACAGGCATTGACAACCGGATGGTGGTTTCCCACCAGCGGCAGACCCGGGTCTCCTCGGCGCATTGCATCTCGGTAAACTGCTGCTCACCGTCAGGGCAGGTCCTGACGAAAACCCGCTCCAGATTAGCATCATACCCTGAACGCAAGCGGATCTTTACGAGATCACCGAACCGGAAATCCTTTGGATCTGGGGCGCTGACATAGCGGGAGGAGCCGTCATGGTGTATCGATGAATGCATCATAAATTCACTGGGGGCGATTCCATTTAGGACAAGAAGCAGAAAGTTTATTTCTTTATGCGGTGGTTGGAGATATTTATGTCCACGTCCCGCAGCTTGCTCAATTCCTCGTTGGCTTGTTTCAGCTGGGCCTCGAGATCGCGCAGTTGGCCGGATCGCGTCTGGAGCTCCAGGGATCGCTCCTTCAAGACGAAGCGGAGGCTGTCAAACTGAACCTTCTGCCTGGCAACCATGTTTTTAAGCCCAATAAGCCTGTTCAACAGAGAAATCTCCATTTCTATACGGTTCTTTTCATCGCCGGAAATCGGCAGCGCAAGGTAAAGCCCGAACCAAGTTAGGGACGCACTGTCACTTGCCGTAGAGTTCCGGGGGTGGCTGGAAAGGTAAGCTGCTTTCAGCACGGCAGTCTTGTAAAATGGGGAGTTCGGAAATTCTTGCGCGACCTGAGCGTACTCTCCCACGGCCTCCTGGAACAAGGAAACAGTGGCAAGGCTGTCTGCGACCCTCATCCGGAGCTCTGCGGCTACGTCACGCACGCTGGGCCTCCTCAAAGGGGTGCATCCGCCAATTGCAATGGTACAAAGAATTGCAAGAACACAGTTCCTTATCATGCGACTCCCACACTCTTATCAAGCACTCCAGGATGCATTTCTTCAGGAATCAGCGGAAGCGCGGCTGGGAACTCTACCCGGAAGACAGATCCTGCATTCACAGCACTTGACACAGACACCCTTCCCCCGTGCCTTTCTGTGAAGGCTTTTACAAGCGCCAGTCCGATGCCGGTTCCTTTGCTACCGGTGGCTTGGGAATTCTTCGCCCGGAAAAATTTCGTAAACACATATGGAAGGTCATCAGTCGAGATTCCGATGCCGGAATCTATCACCGACACCTCAAGGCCGATGTCACACGGGGCAACTACCACATCGACCTTTCCCTCGCTTCTACTGTACTTAACCGCATTGCTGAGGAGGTTGCCGATTATTATCGATATTTTTTCCGGGTCGGCCATGATTTCCTGGACGGGGCTCGTCTTAAGGTTTATGGTTATGCTCTTCCGGGAAGCGCTCACTTGAGCTCCTTCTACTGAAGACTTAACTATCGGTAGGATATCTGTCCGCGCAAAGTGATATGTCATCATGTTGGCTTCGACCTTCGCAAGCTCGAGAAACTGATGACTGAAGGTAGTCAGTTTTTCCGCACTCTCGCGGATTATCTCGAGCAGGTGCATCTGTTCTTCGGTGAGTTGGCCAGAACGAGTGGAAGCCAGGAGATAATGGGCGCCCAGGATTGTTGAAAGCGGATTCCTGAGTTCGTGCGAAATTTCGTGCATCAGATCAGCCTTGAGTTCATTGATGTTTTTAAGCTTCGTGCTCATTTCGTTGAAAGCCGCTGCCAGTTTGGCAATCTCGTCGCGCGATTTCACCTTTATATGTATGAAGGATTCATTGGCAATATTGTCCGCTCCCTGAATCAGGATCTCGATGGGCTGCGTGATGGTCCTGGCTATCACAACCGCCAGAATTATCGCCGCAAAAAGCGTGCTTAACGAAAATATCAGTGCAATCCCGAGAGAGCGATCCATCGTCATCCGGACTGCCTTTACGGTATCGCCCATCTTGGCCTGGTGAATCTGAACCAGCTGCCTTAACTTGCTGTGAACACCCCCCAGAGTGTCGGTGATGGTTTTTATCAGAGCCCCGTCCTGATGCGCCGGATGGACGCGGTACCTCTCCTGCAGCATGATTTCATTGAACCATGATATGTCACGCTGAATACGGTTAATCACATCGGTTGCGGGAGAATTTGACTGCAGGACCGCAAGGGAGTCCATCGAAAGGGAAAACCTGTTCTTTCCCTGAATGAAAAGATCGTAGTAAGCGCTGTCTCGGGATATGAAGTACTTCTGGGCATACCGTTCTTGATCATCCAAAAGATCCATCAAATCGTCAATAAAGTTAATCGCTCTAACGTCGGTGGTCAGCGTATTATTAGCGGTCTTCGATACCTCATTAAGCTCGTAGAGCATGTAGCCGTTTGAAAAAATCATCACCAGGATTATAACGCCGAAACCGAGTAATATTTTGTTGAATATGGGCATTCTATTCACTACCACCTAGATCCGGTTAAAAAGTATTGCGGCTGGATACAGTGTTTCAACAAGGATTTAGCCCCAGGAGGAGGTCGTCAGAGACACCCCTCGTGGAAACCAATTTAAGCAATGAAGTCGGGTAGATCTGTGATGGTGAAAGTCTATATTTAATTTACATCTTGTAGGGATGAAAAACAAATGAAACTCACCGGAGGAACAGCACAGCAACACCCCCGACCGCCGTAAATGCCCCGATTATGGCCCGGGGGGTAAGCTTTTCCTTGTAGATGATCCTTACAGATGGAAGCATCAAAATTGGAACCAGGGCCATAATCGTAGCCGCAATGCCTATGTCTGTATGCTCAATGGCTATAAGACTGAAGGATATCCCTAGGAAGGGTCCAAGAACTGAGCCCAGGGCCGTCAATAAGAACGCCCTCCTGTCCCGGGAGAAAATGCGGACAGGATTGTCGTAACGGCGCGTCACGAGTGCGAAGGGGAGGAGTACAATCAGGGAGGCAACGATTCTCACCATAGTCGCAACAAATCCGTTGACCTCTGCTTCCCGGAATGCCATTTTCGCGAACACAAGCCCGGCACCCTGCCCTGCAGCCGCAAGCACCGCGCATAGTGCGCCGAACGTGGTTACCGCCTTTCGGTCGGAGGATGCGGCGCTTCCCCTGTCGAGTACGACTATGCTGACTCCAAGTACGGTGACCGCGATGCCCAGAGCGCCTACCGTCGACAGGGTCTCACCGAGAACGGCATACGCCATAAAAGCAGCTATTGCCGGAGCCAGAGACATGATCAGCATGCTAATGCGGGCCCCGATCTCAAGAAATGCTTTGAATAAAAAAGTGTCCCCGAGGGCAAGCCCGATTATGCCGCTGACAGAGAGGTAGAATATCTGTCTGGCGGAGAGATTGACATCAAACCGCAGTACGGCGATCACAAGGAGAAGATAAACCACCGCCAGAATCAGCCGTGTTATATTCACCTGAAACGATCCCACCCTTCTGGTCGCCGATGCAAACAGCATCGCGCTTCCTGACCAGAGGCAGGCGGTGAAGAGCGCACTTAATTCACCGGTAAAGGGCATTATAATCCATTCTATTAGGATTTATCATCACTTGAACCATAAACTCACGGGAAATAATCTTCACATCAACAGGAACGAAGCAGCAGGCATTTGACCTTATGGGTGTCCGGTTGATTCTGGCGGGCAAACGGCATCAATGTCGAGGAGCGTGAGCTGATGGGGTAAATTACTCAATGAACATCCTCTGAAATAAACATTGAAGAGAGGTCTATTTTACAGAGTGCCACAATAAATCCGTACGAAGCTGCAAGTGTACATTTATTCAACATTCGGAACTACCCGATAAATTTAGGAAGAATTTCAGGAACTATCAAACGAATATTGAAAAATAGGCCCGGTATTACCGGGCCCGGTTTTAAATTCAAAATTGCCCTCCAGGCTAGGTATATCCAGCGGATGAACGCTTGTTCTGTGCCTGATTACCCACCATGCATACCAAGCCGGAATCCAACGGCAACATTTCTCGATCCGATCTGCCTCATTATCTGCAGGAGGCATCGCTTCTCGCTTGCCCCTTGATGCTCATCTCAAAAGAGTTAATTTCCGGGTCGATACAAAGTCCTTGCTAACCAGACGGTAAAAATAAACGCCGCTGGATAGCGAAGAGGCGTCGATATGGACATCATATTTCCCGGCGACCCGCTGCTCATCCAGCACCGTCAAAACCTCCTGCCCGAGCACGTTGTAGAGTTTCAGCGTTACCTGAGACTCTTTGGGCAGCTCGAAATGGATCGTGGTGTTTGGATTGAACGGATTCGGATAATTTTGAGAGAGGGCATAGTTCAACGGGAGATCGGCTTCCGGTTTAACGGCCACAATTATCGCCCGAAAAAGCGTATCTGCCAGGAAACCGCTGGCAATTTGCGTATTGGTGAGCACCGCAGTCCCCACAAAGTTCTGTCCCACGGCGGACTTAACCATGGTATTTGAACTCTTCGATTCTGCAAAACCCATGTTGAAGGAGTACCAGGCAACTTTGCTGTTTTGCGAAACGGCTGTCAGCTGGCTGAGCATCAGTATGATTGTCAGGATGAGACCGGAGAAACTTTTCTGTTTCATAATAATCTCCTTATCATTCAATTAAATATACACTCTTATTGAAGAATTGCAAGAATTTTAATGACTCCAGTCCCGTTTGAGAAACTTTCCAGGGCTTTACCGATCACAGACCCCTGAGGAGGATTTGCTCCCGATTTCATAGCATGAGCCGGGGTTGAGGAAGTCACCAGCAAGTCCCCCGGCTCGATTGCGCCATTTTCAGCCGAGACCTTGACTGGTACGACTCCCGTGATCGCCAGCGGTATCGTGCCCTGCACTTCCCCTTCGAGTGGCTTGCCGCCTGTAAATCCCGGATTTGTCGAATATATGCCCGCAACAGTGGTTTGATATTGCTGAGTAGATTGGGTCAGTTTTCCATCTTTGCCTATCACAAGAACATCGCTTGCCTGTAGCCCCCCAACTGCTGGGAGCATCTCGGCAAAATCGGCAGCTGGGGTGTTGAAACCGACATCAGAGCGTACCTCGCCGCTGCTCGTGACCTTAAATTGCACGTCCCCTCCATTGCTGTCAACTGCGGTTATAAAGTCATTTCCACCGGTACCGTCCGCATCCCCGCTGTTCTGCAGAAACAATACCCCGCCGTTCCCCCAATTTTGGAAGTGTGCGGTATGGTAGCCGCTGATGTTGGTGAGGTAGGCAGCCATGCCGTATGTATTGCTGTTATTGTGTATTCTGATCGTAGCCTTTTCTGGACCGTTTCCCAATGAGGAAGCCCAGAGGGCAATTCCCTCACCGTCGTTGCTGAAACGGCCGCCGACGCTGCTAAGGGCATGCGCTACACCCAAGACCCCGTTAGCATATCCGGTTGTAGTGGTGGCTACCCCCATGAGACCGTAACCATCATAATTCGAGCTTGTCTGGCCATATACACCCGCCCTGCCCGCTGTATCTGTAAATCCTTCTATACCGTTTGCGCCGGCGCTTCTTCCTGCCACGCCCGGTGCAGAAGCCCCCTCGCCGTATACGCCGATGCTGTTGGCATAGCCGTCACCCCGAACTGCATTGCCTCCGTTGTAATTTCTTCCCCAGATGCTGGGGCCATTATTGTAATTCGATGCTACGAATAAGCCATTTATCCATGGTACAGCCCCCGAAAGAACAAGGCCATTGGCCGTGTTAACACCCCAGTTCCACGCCTCCCCCAGATGGTTATGGGGAACAAGCGGCGCTGTCCATGCGAAGGTAGCAGTGTCGGCATAAGGGGCTGTGAAAGTAGGCACAACTTTCGCCTTCCCAATTGTGAAGTCGGCGATCTTGTTTCCGGTGATGGAGTTGTCGGGAACCGTCCCTGAGATGCGTGCGCTGTCGACAAAGGACTGGTGCGGTGCGGCCCGTGCGAACTGGGCGGTGTCTGCAAACGGCGCCTTGAACGCAGGCGCAACGTCAATGTTCTGAATTGATCCGTTCAGGATCTTGCCACTTGTAACTGCGTCATCGGGAATACTTCCCGCAATCCGCGCGCTGTCTACAAAAAGCTGCGGCCTAGCGCTGTGCGCGTACAGAGCGGTGTCTGCTTTAACAGAATTTAAACTATACCCAACCGCAGTCAGCTGAATCCGGGGGCTCATTTCCGGTTCACTCGCAATCTGAAGGCCGATCCAGTAGGGGTGATCAAACCTGATCGAATCTGGAAAAGGTATGATCTCCCCCAGGATCGTGGAGAAAAGCCCCCGCTTCAACTGAAGTAATTTTTGCTCGCTCCATAAAACATTTCCTCCCTGGCTTAATCCGTATAAGCGTACGGTCAGGTCGTATGGCCCATCTGCTTTTGGATGGCCCAAACTGTCAGTAAGCACTCCCTGATAGGAGAGCATACGGGGAATTTGAGCATATGATGCCTGCACTAAGCCAAGCAAAATTATCATGCACAGCACCGTGATATAAAAGTAGCAGTGTTTCATGGTAACCTCCGGTATTGTTTGTAGTTGATTATTGGATTTTGAGTGAACGGACATTATTTGCCGCATCTTTAGAAGCCAAATGATATTAATCATTCCCGCTCGGCAGTCGCTATGAGATGTTGATTGTGTCATTACAAGTGTATACTCCCCTTTTGTTTTCGGTCAGAAATAAACACAACAGGCAAGAACAAGATTCCCATTACGATGGGTTCAAATTAGGAAAAGATCAATGCAATATCAAGTCGGGCGGATTTGTATGTCTACTTGATATTCATCCGGCGGATCGGTAATTTTCCGGGTGCCATAATGAACGTCGGGGAAACAAATAATGCGACAAATACACCGGGGCAGGAGTGGCTAACGCTGCCTGTAATTGCGCTCGTAACAGCAAACCTGGCGCCGGTTTACGGCGTCCTGTTCCTGGGTTGGAAGGTCTTTCCTCTCATTATGCTGTTCTGGTTAGAGAACGTGATTGTCGGTGGAATGAACATCCTTAAAATGATATTCGCCTCATCCTCAGATAAGACCCAGTGGATGGGCAAGATATTTATAATCCCCTTTTTCTGCCTGCACTACGGGATGTTCACGTTCGTGCACGGCATCTTTGTTGTCGGTCTTTTTGGAGGGGCGTTCCATACTGGGGCTAATCTACCTTGGCCGCGGCGAGTACGCTCAGGCAAACGTTGGCGCCCTGATGCAGCAGCCCTACGGCAGGGTCGTTGTCATGCACATAACCCTTTTGGGAAGCGGATTTCTTCTTTCCGCAATGAACTCGCCGGTGATCGGATTGCTTTTGCTGGTGACGCTTAAGATTGCATTGGACTTAAGAGCCCACCTGAAGGAACGCCTGAAGTTTAAACCGGCTCAGGGAGTAGAAATCCCCCCCCAAAAGCAGCTCCTAAAGAGGCGGAACTTCCAACCGCTGGATACGTAGAAGGAGTTAACCAGGATCAAGATGGAAGAAAAGGAATAAAACATGGAAAAACATATAACTCTGGTGGGCGTCCTCAATATCGTCTATCGCAGCCTGGCCATCATAGCGGCAATTATCCTCGCCGCCATTATACCCTGGCTGGAAAATTTTATCGATCCATTCATCCGGTGGGGAGCGGTCAGGCACCATGAGATCCCCGCCGCCGTAATGGATATAATACCGATTATCCTCCTGTGTGTAGCGGCAATCATCCTGGTTGTCTCCGTAATAGGAATTATCGGGGCAATCGGCGTACTTAAGAGAAAAAACTGGGGGAGAATTCTTCTGCTTGTGGTATCGTTCTTGAACCTGATCCGGATCCCTCTCGGCACGATCCTCGGAATATACAGCATCTGGGTGCTGATGAAAGACGAGACGATCCGGCTCTTCGATGCCGGCACCGGAAGTCAGCCGCTCAATTAACCTCAGCCTTCCATTTTCTGGATGTGCCCAAGAGGCCTGCCGCTGCCAATCCTCCGAATGCCAGAGGGGCCAGGAGGGGTTTCTCCTTTTCTTTCTGTTCGTGCTCCCGTTTTTCCGGGCTGAGCGCCTCCTCGTCGGATTCGATGTTATGCAGGTAAAGTCCTGCTGCAGCCACAATAAACGCACCAAATAGAAATATCCGCAGTATCCTGATCCACCTTTCGTTCCAACGTATTACAGCCATAATACCCACAACCAATCCTATGGCGCTGAAGAAAATCGGGATATAAGCCAAGATTTCCTGCGATAATACGGGCCAATGTTCCAGGATATTGTCAATCATGAGGAAACCGAATCCCGCCGTGACAAACAAAGCGAGCATCCTGTTCAGAGAGAAATTATTCAGCATAGGATTTCCTTTTGAATTTATTCAATATACACAACCCCCATAGTGGGTCGTGCATTTCCCCAGAATTGACAATATAGCTTTTATTACTAGGAATTTCATCTTACAATCTTAAACTGGAACATCGGCGTACCAAAGGCGCTCATCAGCCGGACCCAGATGGGAAGGAGCTGTTCAGTTCCCCTGGAGGTGGTGATATCACCCAGGTCAATCATGCTCTCAGAGCCCCATCCAAAAGACTTCAAAATACCTTTCACGGTGAGCTTGGCAGCGGTGTCGTTGCCACTTAAAAATATATGGTGATCACCACCGGCCACCAGTTTCGGATTCACCATCAGCTTTGCGTTCAAGGTATTCAGGGTTTTCACAACCTTGGTTTCAGGGAGCAGCTTTTGAATCTCCTCGCCCAAGGAATTGTCATTCACGATGGAAAGAGTCGGTGGCATGCCCCTGTTAAAATCCAGCGGATTGGCTATGTCAACAAGGATTTTGCCAGCCAGGTTTGAAATCCCAGCAGCTTTTATGACCTCGAGCGTAACTTCCCCCTTGGTGCAGTTGAAGACCACTTCACCGAACCGGGCTGAATCGGTAAAAGTGCCCTGAGAGGCATTGGGGCCGGATCTTTTTACCCAGGCAGATCCCTTATCGTTGTTGGCATTCCGTGATCCCATCCTCACCTGATGGCCCGTTTCAATCAATTTTGAAGCGATGGCCTCACCTACCATCCCTGTTCCGAGAACTCCGATCTTCATTTATGCTCCTTTTCCTTTAATTGGATTTATAGAATATTCCGAAAACTCTGTTTGCAAACTCCTCGATAGTTGTAGGCGTGGTACTCCTGGAATCGCGCTTTTCATGGTTAAAAACGCCCTCATTTATCCCTTGATTCAACGCCATGAA
>Ga0209048_10005532_pt1 | contig 11911 bp, 10 predicted proteins | sample FrelakmetCRP12CR_FD_187146 | JGI IMG/M metagenome (GOLD analysis project Ga0209048, IMG submission 187146) | Freshwater lake sediment microbial communities from the University of Notre Dame, USA, for methane emissions studies - CRP12 CR (SPAdes)... | ecosystem: Environmental > Aquatic >... | reverse complement strand
CCTGGGCTATGCCTATAACTATCCTCGCAACAGCGCCTGGTGGGAAGTTGGCTATCCCCAGGCGGCTCCCTTCACGGGTGCCTGGATGACGCTCTGCACGGCCTCCTGGGGCTGGAACCCGACCTTTGGCAGCACGGGTCCTGTCCTGATGGCGACCGGCTGCGACATGACCGGCGGCTGCAGCGGTGGACCATGGATCCTGAGGTATGGGACATTCAACTGGTGGAACGGCATCAATGCCTATAAGTACACCAGCAACCCCGGTGAGATCATCTCACCCTATGTCGACGACGTTGTCTACAACAATATAATCTGGTACGTGCGTAACTATTAGACAGCCCGACAGAAGTGAGTAACGAATAAATAAAAGGTCAGCCGGTCGAAACCGGCTGACCTTTTATATTGAGACAGTGAACATTCTGCAAGAGAGGGAGAGGGTTACTATGCAGGGAACTTTTTTCAAGCTGTAATCGTCTACTATTTAAAGGTAAATATCCATTTCCATTTTATTGTTCATAAAGGAGGCAGCATGTCCACAAAAATTTTCTATTCTCTCGCCATCGCAATGCTCATTCTGGTCATCGCGGCAGGTTGTGCGGGCACCCCTGGCGTGGAACAACTCTCAGGCAATGGAACAAATCCCCAGCAAGGCGTGGGAGCCGGCACTCCCCAGGTTCCCGGCGGGCAGACCGGCAGCATTGATGCGGCCGGCACCATCTCCCCGGGCAAGCCTTCCGATAACGCCCCCGGCCAGGGCGCATCCAGCCAGTCAGGAGGCAATGTGGTCCCAGCAGCAGATCTGCTTACCTATACCGATACCCAGTACGGCTTCTCGATCGGTTATCCCAATTCTTACGTCATCCTGGATGAGGTTGAAAAACTCTCCAGCATTTCGCCCGACCTGGTTCACCGGGTGCGCTTCATGGATGCAGTTTTAGCCAAGGGTGCCACTGCCAACCTGGAGATTCCCGCCTTAACCGTTGAGATCTACTCGAACCCGTCGGTCATCCCGCTGGCTACCTGGATGGGCAGCCATGCCCCCAACGGCACTAACGATAAAATTACGATCGATACTGTCCAATGCACCCAGGTTACCATGATGACCATGATGGCCCCCAACCAGTTCGTCTTCTGCAGCAAGAACAATACCATCTACAAGTTCACGCTGGCTGGTCAGTATACGGGGCAGATGCTGGACTCTTTCAAGTTTGGTAAATAAGCAGTTGGAGCAGGCGGACCTGACTGGCAGTTGGCAGCCGCCCGCCTCGCTCCAGACAAACCTTAAAGAACTTTACTGGTAGAGTACAAACCCGAAGATACTAAATATTGTCCCTCTCTCTGTTGCAGGGTCGTCCAACTTCCCCTAAAGGGATGAGTGGTCGGCCCTGCAATCGTTTCTGTGACCAGCGTTCACCAGCGCCGCATTGGAACTGCTTTCCACCAATTGTCGGCTTAAATTAAAGGAGTGAGTGCATCCATTAGACAGGTTGCCAATCCTGACAGGCATTGCTATAATTCATCCAGCATTACACTTTTCAGGAGGTTGCTCTGGATTCCGACAAGACCAAAAAGTCAGATGAGAACGAGTCCAAAGATGACGCAGTAAACATCCAGCTGACTGCGGGCACCACATTGGTCAACCGCTACGTGATCCAGGAAGTGATCGGCGTGGGAGGCATGGGCTCGGTTTACCGCGCCCGTGACCTGCATTTCCCCAGCGTGGTCAAACTGGTGGCGGTCAAAGAGATGATCAACCGCGCCCCCGACCCGCTGGTTAGAAAGAACATCGTCCAGAACTTCGAGCGCGAAGCCAACATCCTGGCCACCCTCAACCACCCGTCCATCCCCCGCATCTACGATTATTTCAGCGAGGACAATCGTTCTTACCTGGTCCTGGAATTCATCCATGGCAAAGACCTGGAAGCCCTCATCAACGAGACCGGAGGCTTCCTGACGGAGGATCGCGTCCTGGGCTGGGCCATCGAACTGTGCGACGTGCTCTCCTTCCTGCATTCCCACAAACCCGATCCGATCATTTTCCGGGATATGAAGCCCTCCAACGTCATGGTCAACCCGACCGACCATATCATCCTGGTGGATTTTGGGATCGCCAAACCTTTCCAGGTCGGTCAAAAAGGGACCATGATCGGCACGGAAGGGTATTCCCCCCCTGAACAGTACCGGGGCGAGGCTGGCCCGCTGGCCGACATCTATGCCCTGGGCGCCACCGTTCATCACGCCCTCTCCCGCCGGGACCCGCGCCTGGAGCCGCCATTTTCGTTTGGCGAACGGCCCCTGCGCAAGATCAACCCGGCCATCTCAGCCGAATTGGAAGCCGTCATTGATACCGCCCTGCAATATAATCCTGACGACCGCTTCCATACCGCCGAATCGATGAAAGAGGCCCTGGTGGCCGCGGGACGCAAGACCGGCCTCTTGAGCCGCACACCCAGCGCGATGACCGCCGTCCAATCCACGGTCGGGATCAAACCCTTGTGGGCGTTTCAATGCGAGGATGAGGTGCGGGGCACACCCCTTTACCATGAGGGTTCGGTCTATATCGGGTCTTATGATCACAATCTCTATTCCCTGAATGCCGCCGATGGTAAACTGAATTGGAAGTATGCCACCGATGGCGGGGTGGTCACCCGCCCGGCGGTTTTTGAGGGCGATATCTTTATCGGCTCTGAGGATCAGCGTTTGCACGTGGTCAGCGCCCGCACCGGCAAGGTGAACTGGACCTATTACACCGAAGGCCGGGTCCATTCATCCCCGCGCATTGCGGAAGGGCATGTCTTCTTCGGTTCTGATGACCAGCACCTCCACGCCGTCAACCTGTTGAGCGGACGGGCTGCCTGGCGTTTCGAAACAGCCGCGCCGGTGCGCTCCACTCCTTTTGTGGCGCATGACACGGTCTTTGCCGGCTGTGAGAACGGCGATTTTTATTGCGTGGATTTTCGCGGCGAGATGAAGTGGCATTACAAGGCCAAAATGGCGGTGACCTCCTCCCCCTGTGAAGCCAATGGCGTGATCTATTTCGCTTCCCTTGACAGCAGTTTTTATGCCCTGGATGCGCGCGCCGGTTGGGTCATCTGGCGCTTCCGCATGGGCAAGGGCTCCATCGCTTCGCCTTATACCACGGAAGGCATGGTCTTCATTGGCTCTGCCGACGGAAATATCTATGCCATCGACACGCACACCTCCAAGGAAGTCTGGCGTTTCAAGACGGAACACCAGGTAAGCAGTTCACCCGTGGTTTACAAGGACGCCGTCTACTGCGGCTCGGTGGACGGGAACCTTTACTGCATCGAAGCCCACACCGGGCGCCTGCGCTGGAAATTTACCACCAAAGGTCCCATCACCGGCTCCCCGCTGGTTTATGATGATATCGTTTACATCGGCTCCAATGACCACTTTCTATACACTCTGCTCGCATAAGAACGCACATCCAAGGAGAATATGGTGAAATCCTTTTTTGATCGGTTCCGTATCAAAAAGAGCAAGCCGGCTGTTGCATCAGATCAGCTTAATGTGAATACTGTTCCGCTTTCGGAAAAGCAACTTGGGATAGATACCATTCACAGCAGGCGTATCGAGCCTCAACAATTGATCTATGGCTGCGGACAGTCGAACGGCAAACAGCGGGATCATAACGAAGATTGCCTGTTCGTATTTTCTGCCACAACGGGTGGCGACGCCAATGTTGCCCCGCTGGGACTATATATTGTTGCGGACGGAATGGGCGGGCATCAATATGGTGAAGTGGCCAGTTCCGCGGCCATCCGTACCATGGGCAATTACCTGCTGAAACGTTTTCATACCTACCTGATCAATCCATCTGAAGGGATGGAAGAACCCCTCCAGGAAATGATGCGGGCTGCCATCACCGAAGCCCAGCGGGCTGTGACCCAGGCCGCTCCCGGCAGCGGCACCACCGTAACTGCCGCGCTTGTGCTGGGCCAGCAGATGACCATCGGTCACGTGGGTGACAGCCGCGCCTACGCCCTGCATACGGATGGACGGGTTGAGGCCTTGACGCGCGATCACTCCCTGGTCAAGCGCCTGGAGGAACTCGGACAGATCACCCCCGACGAAGCCGCCGGCCACCCCCAGCGCAACATCCTTTACCGGGCCATCGGCCAGGGGGAAGTGCTTGAACCGGATATCTTTACCCTTCCTTTCCCGCAGCCGGGACAATTGCTCATATGCAGTGATGGGTTGTGGGGCGTGATTCCGGACGAAAACATGGGTAAAATTGTTGCCGCCGCGCCCAATCTGCATGAGGCCTGCCAGAGCCTGATCGCGGCTGCCAACGATGCCGGCGGTCCGGATAACATCACTGCGATATTGGTGCAATTGATAGGATAATGGCAGACAACCAGGATTTCTACGCAATGCTTGGTTTGGCACGCGGCGCCTCGGCGGAAGAAATTCGCCAGGCTTATTTCGAGGCTGCGCGGCGTCTTCACCCGGACACGAACACCTCCCCGGGTGATACGGAATTCTTCCTGGATATACAGGAAGCGTACGAGGTTATTTCGAATCCCAAAAAACGTGCCAAGTATGATGCGACCTTGCCGCCTGAGAAACCCGCCGGGGTTGTGCTGGAGCAGCGCGTACTTTTCAGCCGCCAGAGTTTGATCCGTTTGACTGAACCGCAGCTGATCTATGTCTTGATGGAGTTTTCAAATCCGGCTAATTTACAGGCTCCCCCTGCGCCCTCCCTGAACTTATGCCTGGTGATCGACCGCTCGACTTCCATGCAGGGCGTCAACATGGATGTGGTCAAGGCCACTGCCATCCTGATCATGCGCAAGATGAAGCCGCAGGATATCTTCTCGGTGGTCGCCTTCAGCGACCGGGCAGAGGAGATCATCCCTGCCAGCCGCAACACGGAACTGGGTAAACAGGAAGCCCGCATCCATATGCTGCAGCCCTCCGGCGGGACGGAGATATTCTCCGGTCTCGAGATGGGATACAATGAAATTATCCGAAACGTACATCATGCCCAGGTTAACCACATCATTTTACTGACCGACGGGCGTACTTACGGTGACGAAGAAAAATGCATTCAACTTGCCCACCGTGCCTCAGAACATGGTGTTGGTATTAGCGGCCTGGGGATTGGTTCCGAATGGAATGATAATTTTTTGGATGAACTGGCTTCTTGTACCGGGGGCAGCAGCATGTACGTCTCCCGTCCCCAGGACATCCAGAAGACCCTTCTCGACAAGTTCACCCAGCTTGGCAGTTCCTATGCCGAAGAAACTCGCCTGGATTTTAAAATCCCGGAAGGAATTGAATTGCGCTACGCATTTCGTATTCAGCCGGAGGCGGGCGTGCTGGCTATTGATACTCCATTGATGCTGGGACCGATCATCCGTGATACCGGTCTCAGGATCCTGATGGAATTTGTAATTCAACCTGAGAATGTTCAGGGAAAGACGGCCGCACTTTTTGACGGGAAAATTTCAGTTACGCTGACGGATGAACGCTCACCGAAAAAACCGATTCACATGCGCCTGGTTCGTCCTGTTTCCGACGAAGCCAGCACGGTTGCTCCACCCCCCGAAATCGTGGAAGCGCTTTCGCGTTTGAAACTTTATCGGCTCCAGGAGCAGGCGCGTTTGGAGGTCACGGCTGGCGAGTATGACCAGGCTTCTGAACATTTGCATCGTCTGGCGACACACCTGCTTTCGCAGGGCGAGCGCGGCCTGGCACGGACAGCCCTGTTGGAAGCCGAGCACATCCAGCAGAACAAATCCTTTTCACAGCAAGGCCGAAAAGAGATAAAATATGGGACACGTGCCCTGTTGACTTCAGGGAGGAGCACTGAAGACCAATGATCATTTGTCCTAATTGCCAGCACAAAGAGATGAGCGGTGCCATCTATTGCAGTAAATGCGGAGCGCAACTGATCGAAGTGTCCGTCGCCACGCACAAGATTCACACGGCTGAAACTCCAAAGGAAGCCCGACGCGAGGCTGCCAAGCCCCAGACACCCCCGCCCCCGCCAGGGCAACGGCAAGCCTGGATTTCCCTTAATATGATCGAAAGCGGACAGATCCTGCCCCTGGCTGACCGGACTGAGTTCACCCTGGGTCGTTCAGCCGAAGGTCAGCCCATTGTCCCGGATGTGGACCTGTCACCCTATAATGCGTATGCCAACGGCGTCTCGCGCCTCCATGCAGTCCTGAAATTGATCATGGATCAAATTGTTATCATGGACCTGGGCTCTTCCAACGGTACTTATTTGAACGGAAGCCGGATACCGTCCTATATAGAAACGCCAGTGGCGCATGGGGATATTATTTACCTGGGCAAGCTAAAAATGCAAGTACTGGTCGAGTAGAAAAGGTTGGTTCGTATGCCTTATACGGTGGTCATCCATGTTTCAAACGAAGATCCCATTTGCGGCGAATTGGATCAGCTCCCGGGGATAAACGATACGGTTGTCACCATCCACAACCCTCGCCGCCGTGATGGCAAGGACATTCACTATTTGTCCGGCGATGTTATTACGGTCATTTGGCCCATCAGTCAAATTTCTTTTATTGAAGTAATGCCCAGCGAGGGTGAAGAACGCATCATTGGCTTCGTGAGAGAATAGGAATGGAAGAAGAGGCCCTGAAACGGCGCAAGATATTAGTGGTGGATGATGAAGAGCGCATGGTTCGCTTCATCCGCTTAAACCTGGAACATGATGGCTTTGTCGTCATCGAAGCCTTCAATGGAAAACAGGCTCTCCAGCGCCTGCGCGACGCAACCCCCGACCTGATCCTGCTGGATGTAATGATGCCAGACCTGGATGGTTTCGAGGTATTGGAAATGATCCGCGAGATCAGCAGCGTGCCGGTTATCATGCTGACCGCCAAAGGTGAAGAAGACGACCGTGTGCATGGGCTGGAGAAGGGGGCTGATGATTACATCACCAAACCGTTCAGCCCGCGCGAACTGGTCAGCCGCATCAAGGCTGTCCTGCGCCGCACCGAAGGAGCCAGCGGCGGGATGCACGGCCTGATCGAAGTTGACCAACGCCTGAAAATTGATTTTGACCGCCGCGAGATCTGGCTGGAAGGTAAGATCGTTAAATTGCGCCCCACCGAATATCGCCTGCTATATCACCTGGTGCAGAATGCCGGGTGGGTTATTTCCCATGACCAGTTGCTCTCCAAGGTCTGGGGTTATGAGTACCGGGACGAGCCGCACTACGTCCGGCTGTACATCAACTATCTCCGCCAAAAACTGGAAAAGGATCCTGCCGACCCCAAGTACATCCTGACCGAGCGCGGCGTCGGTTATCGTTTTGTGGACTTCCGCCGCGAAAAACCCGAATAGGGAATTTTTGTCTTGACAGGCGGCTTGCGCCGCCGTATACTCACTTCAACAATTGAACGGGGAGCCCGTGTACCGGGCTGAGAGGAGGCCAGGAGCCTCGACCCGCAGAACCTGATCCGGATTATACCGGCGGAGGGATTTTAGCCTGTAACCAACCATCCTCCCCGGGGAGGATGGTTTTTTTTATGGCGCGCGTTGTCATTTTTGTGAACGGCCGCATCCCGGACCTCAAGCTGGTTCCCCGGTTATTCCGGCCTGCGGATACATTCCTTGCCGCGGACGGCGGTACGCGGCATGCCCTGGCCCTCGGGCTGGTGCCCTCCGTTGTTATAGGCGACCTGGATTCACTGGACAAGGCTGACCGCAGCCAGCTGGAGGCCGCTGGCACCAAAATCCACTCTTATCCCCGCGATAAGGACGAGACCGATCTCGAATTGGCTCTGCACTATGCTGTCGAAGCCGGGTATGGCGAGATCCTGGTTGTCGCCGCGCTGGGAGACCGCCTGGACCAGACCCTGGGAAACCTGGGCCTGCTGACCGACCCATCCCTGGCAGGATTGGACGTCCGGGTGGACGACGGTGCCCAGCAGGCCTGGTTTACCCGTGGGGGCACCCAAACCCGGGTGGAGGGGCACCCGGGGGACATAGTCTCACTCATCCCGTGGGGCGGGGAGGTCACCGGCATTGTTAGCGACGGTCTGCGTTGGCCGCTGAGAGGCGGGAGACTCTATCCGCATAAAACGCGCGGCCTCAGCAATGAGCTGCTCGGCGAGTTGGCTTCCGTCTCCCTGGAATCCGGTTTGCTGCTTATCGTTCACAGCCGTCGTCGGCAATCATAAACTATTGGAGGTTCCCATGAAACGATTCCTGCTTATTGTTTTCCTGCTAACTGCAGCACTGCTTTCGGCTTGTTCTCCCAAAGGTCCCGTCACGCTGACCGTTATGACTCACGACTCCTTCGCCGCCAGCGAATCGGTCATCACCGCTTTCGAGCAAGCCAATAATGTCAAAGTCGTTTTCCTGAAAAGCGGCGATGCCGGGGAGGCGCTCAACAAAGCCATCCTAAGCAAGGAGGCTCCCCTGGCGGATGTGTTCTACGGTGTGGATAACACTTTCCTCTCCCGCGCCCTGGAGGCCGGGATATATGAAGCGTATGCCTCTCCGCTCCTGGCGAAAATCCCTGCCGAATTCCTACTCGACCCGCAGAAGCGTGCCCTGCCGGTGGATTACGGCGATATTTGCATCAACTATGACAAGGCTTATTTTGCGGCGCACAATCTCACCCTCCCTGCCACACTCGAAGATCTGATCAAGCCGGAGTACAAAAACCTGCTGGTGGTCGAGAACCCCGCCACCTCTTCACCCGGTCTGGGTTTCCTGCTGGCGACGGTCAAGCACTTTGGCCCGGATGGCTACCTGGACTATTGGCGCTCCCTGCGCCTCAACGGCGTGGCTGTGGTGGATGGTTGGGGAACAGCCTACTCTACCAACTTCAGCGGCTCGTCTGGTCACGGCCCTCAGCCGCTGGTGGTCTCATACAGCTCCAGCCCGGCGGCGGAAGTGATCTTTGCCACTTCGCGGCTGACGGACGCGCCCACCGCCTCCATTCTCGGACCGGATACCTGTTTCCGCCAGGTCGAGTTCGTCGGCATCCTGAAAGGCACTCCGCACCTCAAACTGGCTCAAAAATTTGTGGACTTTATGCTCAGCCAGCAGTTCCAGGAGGACATGCCTCTCCAGATGTTCATGTACCCGGTCAACCAGGATGCGAACCTGCCTCAGGAATTCATCCAGTATGCCCAGGTCGCTCCCCAGCCCGCCACTCTTGATCCAACCGTGATCGCTGCCAGCCGCGATAAATGGATCGCCGACTGGACTGCGGTGGTGTTACATTAGCGCGTAAGAAGGGCACACTATTTCACCATGTTCCTCTCAAACGAAGACACACGGACAAAAAGGATCACGAAGGTCAGAGTCTTTGTGTCTTCGTGGTTAAGGCCCGTTCTTCCCTGGATGGGTGCCTCCATTTTCCTGGGGCTGTTCTTCTTCTATCCCCTTGCCCGCATCCTTTGGCTGGGATTGAATCCCGCCGCGCTCAAAACCCTTGACCTCGCCTCCTTCCTGCTGGCCTCCCATTCCCTGCTATTTACCTTTTACCAGGCTGCCCTGTCCACCCTCCTTACCCTGGGTCTTGGCCTGCCCGCCGCTTTCCTGTTTGCCCGCTATGATTTCCATGGGAAGTCTCTCCTGCGCGCCCTGACGACCATCCCCTTCATGCTGCCGACCGTGGTGGTCGCGGCAGGCTTTAACGCCCTGCTTGGCCCGCGCGGCTGGGTCAACCTTGGCATGATGGATCTATTCCATCTTCAATCTGCGCCCATTACCATCGTAGGGACTCTTGGCGTAATCCTGCTGGCACACGTTTTTTATAATACAACCATTGTCATCCGGCTGGTCGGGAATGCTCTCTCGCACCTCGACCCGAGCCTGGAGCAGGCTGCCCGGACTCTGGGTGCAGACCCGCCCCGGGTCCTTAACCGGGTCACACTGCCGTTGCTGCGCCCATCCATTTTGGCTGCGTCAGTGCTCGTCTTCATTTTCGACTTCACTTCGTTCGGCGTCATCCTGCTGCTGGGTGGACCGGGATTTTCCACCCTGGAGGTGGAGATCTACAAACAGGCCATGCAGATTTTCAACCTGCCGCTGGCGGGGCTGCTATCGCTCATCCAGTTACTCTGCACTCTGGCTTTTTCCATCCTATATAGCCGCATCGTGAGGCGTACTTCCGTCACCAGCGCGCCGCGTGCCGCCGGGACCAATTTACACACTGCCCGCACGTTTCGCCAGAAACTCTTCTTGCGGGGGATGTCCTGGCTGTTACTGGCATTGTTCCTTCTGCCCTTGATTTCCCTGCCATTACGCTCCCTGACCCGCCTGGAAGCCGACCGCGGCGAGCGCGGCCAGGTCCATAATGGTCTCACCACTGACTACTACACCGAACTGTTTGTTAACCCCCGCGACTCGATTTTCTACGTGCCCCCATTTAAGGCGATCTGCAATTCCCTCGGCTACGCAGCCTTGACTGTCGTCCTGTCCCTGGCACTCGGCTTTCCCGTTGCGCTGGCACTGGCACACCCGCGGCGCCTCGAACGGCTGCTGGACCCTTTCCTGATGCTGCCCCTGGGGGCGTCCGCGGTAACCTTGGGTCTGGGGTTCATAGTCACGTTCAACCGGCCGCCGCTGGCGCTGGTCACATCGCCGCTGCTTGTACCGCTGGCGCACACGCTCATCGCCCTGCCTTTCGTCATCCGCAGTTTGCAGCCTGCCCTGGCTTCCATCCCCGTCCGGCTGCGCCAGGCGGCAGCTTCGCTCGGGGCCTCTCCGCCGCGGGTCTGGTTTACCGTGGATTGGCCGATCGTTAGACGCGCAACATTATCTGCGGCGGTATTCGCCTTCACCGTCTCGCTGGGCGAATTTGGAGCCTCCTCGCTGGTTGTCCGCCCCGAGTACCCAACTTTACCGATTGCGATCGCCCGCTTCCTGTCCCAGCCCGGCGGGATGAACTACGGGCAGGCGATGGCAATGGCGACGGTGTTAATGGTGGTTTGCGGAATCGGGATCTTGCTTATCGAACGCCTGCGTTTACCTGGCGCGGGTGAATTTTAAACGCGAGGGGGCGGAGTGGAGTACATTCCCTGCAGGGTACAAGGAAAATCATGTTAGAACTTATCGCCATTCAAAAATCTTATGAGAGCCAACCGCTCCTGCGCGGCATTTCCTGCACCGTCTCAGCAGGCGAGACCGTATGCCTGCTTGGACCTTCGGGCAGCGGCAAGTCCACGCTGCTGCGTATCATTGCCGGACTGGAAACCCCCGAGCAGGGCCAGGTCTGCTGGGATGGACAGGACCTGGCACTCGTCCCGGTCCACCGGCGCGGCTTTGGGCTGGTCTTCCAGGACTACGCCCTCTTCCCGCACCTGAACGTAGCCGAAAACGTGGTCTTTGGCTTAAAGATGCAAAACCTGGCGGAGGCCGAGATCAACCAGCGCCTGGCCGATATTCTGGAAATGGTTCATTTGACTGGATTTGGGGATCGACGTGTTACCGACCTTTCAGGTGGCGAGCAGCAGCGCGTGGCGCTGGCGCGTGCCCTGGCTCCCAACCCGCGGCTTTTGATGTTCGACGAGCCGCTCAGCGCCCTGGACCGCAACCTGCGCGAGCAGCTGATGGAGGAATTGCATCGTATCCTGCATGAGAGCGGACTCCCTGCGATTTATGTCACCCACGACCAGGAGGAAGCCTTTACCCTGGCAGACCGGGTGCTCCTGCTCCACGACGGCAGTATTGTTCGCAGCGGAACGCCGCAGCAGGTCTGGAGCGATCCCCGCTCGGTTTGGGCGGCGCAGTTTTTGGACTCAGGCAATGTAGTTGCTGGAATTGTCATCTCAAACACAAAACCGTTCCAGGTTGAGACTCCTGCTGGAGTGTTTGAGGTGGAATGCCAGGACTCGGATGCTGGACAGGTTGAACATGCACATTCAGCGGGGGAAAAGGTAAATTTACTGGTCGGCCG
>Ga0209048_10005531_pt1 | contig 11912 bp, 10 predicted proteins | sample FrelakmetCRP12CR_FD_187146 | JGI IMG/M metagenome (GOLD analysis project Ga0209048, IMG submission 187146) | Freshwater lake sediment microbial communities from the University of Notre Dame, USA, for methane emissions studies - CRP12 CR (SPAdes)... | ecosystem: Environmental > Aquatic >... | reverse complement strand
CCGCTACCGCGAGGAGGTGAGCTACGGCATCCGCCGTTGCGAGTTCGACCACTACTTGCTCGAGCGCTGCGGCGCGCGCCTGCACCTGGGCGAGCCCGCGAGCCGTATCGAGCGCACGGCCGCGGGCTGGCTCGTGAACGGCACGCTGCGCGCGCGCCTGCTGGTGGGCGCAGGCGGGCATTTCTGCCCGGTCGCGCGCCTGCTGGGCGCCAACGTCGGCCGGGGTGAGCATGCCATCACCGCCCAGGAGATCGAGTTCGAGCTCGGAGACGGCGCGGCGGGCTGCCAAATCGCCGGCGAGGAGCCGGAGCTCTACTTCTGCAGGGACTTCAGCGGCTACGGCTGGTGTTTCCGCAAGGGCAACTACCTGAACGTCGGCCTGGGACGGGAGCATGCGCACGGCCTCGCGGAGGCGGTGCGGGAGTTCTGGGAGTGGCTGGCGGCCCGTGGCAAGGTGCCCGCGAACCTGGTCCCGCGCATGAAGGGCCATGCCTACCTGCTCTACGGGCGCGCCGACCGCGGGCGCGTCGGCGACGGCGTGCTGACCGTCGGGGACGCAGCAGGCCTGGCCTATGCGCAGAGCGGGGAGGGCATCCGCCCGGCGGTGGAGTCCGGCGTGCTCGCGGCCCGTACCATTCTCGCCGCGCGCCATACCTACGAGCGTTCGCGGCTGCTGTCTTACGAGTCTGCGCTCGCGCGCCGCTTTGGGCGCGCCCCGGCTGAGCCGGCCGTCGCCGAGACCTCGCGGCCCGACAGGCTGCGCGCGCGGGCCGCTCGCCGGCTCCTCGCCACCGGCTGGTTCGTGCGCCACGTCGTGCTCGACCGCTGGTTCCTGCACCGGCACGTGCCGGTGCTCGAGGCGACGGGCAGCGGTTGATCCGCCCGCTGCTGCGATTGAGACAAGTTCACGCGTGTTGGCCTGTTGGCCAACAGCTTCGTTCCGCTGGATCCGGGCCTCGGCCACCGCGCGTGCCAGCCGCAGATACGTCAAGGATCCCGGCCCGACCGGGTGCCGCCCTTCGTGTCTCGGGAAGCGGCCCTCCGCGGAGTTCTCAGGACGGCCGCCGGTGGCCGGTCACGGCTACGCTCCGGCATCCCGCAACGGCCGCTGGCCCGCGATACAGGACAATCGGAATGCCGGGCGACAGACGGCCCCGCCACGCTCGCCTGGCCCGATTGCTGCGGCGCAGCTAGCCCTTTGCGCAATGTCGTCGCTGATTTCCCGGCGTAGCATCGAGACATGAAGAAGCTCTCACCGGTCGACACGGCGTTCTTCCTGCTCGAGACCGAACAGCGTCCGATGAATGTCGGCGTCCTCGTCGTGCTGGTCCCGCCCAAGAGCGCGCGCGGACGGTTCGCCGATCGGCTCGTCGCGGCGATGCTCAAGGTCCCCGTCGGTCCGCCGTTCAACTATCGCTTGCACAAGGCCGCTGTCACGGGGCTGCTGTCGCTCGAGCCGGACGAGAAGATCGACGCCTCCCGTCAGGTCTTCCGCCACAAACTGCCGGTGGGCTGCGGGTTGCAGGGGCTGTTCGAGCGAGTCAGCAAAATACACGTCGAGCTGCTCGATCGGTCCGCCCCGTTGTGGCAGCTCCACGCCTTTGACGGGCTGCCGGGCGGTCGGGTCGCGATGTACTTCAAGACCCACCACGGCCTGATCGATGGAATCGGATTCCTCAAGATCGTCACCGGGACGGTAAGCAGGACCGCGCGGGTGCGCGAGCCGCAGTCGATCTGGCGCGGGATGTCGGGAGGGGCACCCGGCGGCGCGGAGACGGCCGGTGCCAGCGACATGGCCCATGGGCTGCTGAACCTGGCGCTCGAGGCACGGCGCACAGCCAATGACCTGGTCCGCCTGGTGTGGCATGAGGGGCTGCGCGACCTCGGCATCGGGCACGGCCTGATGACGCCCTTCGTGACGACACCCGGCCTGCTCAAGACCGCGCCGACCCCGCACCGCATCCTGGCGCATTGCCGTCTGCCGCTCGCGAAGGTGCGATCGATTGCGCGGGCCAACGACGCCAAGATTAACGACGTCTTGCTGACCGTCCTTGACATCGCCATGACCCGCTATCTCGCGGAGCGGGGCACGCCCCCGCACCAGCCGCTCGTGGCGGACATTCCGGTGGCGCTCGAAGATCATGGGGGAACCGGCAATCGCATCACGATCCTGCAGGTACCGATGGGCCGGCCGGGCGGCGCTCCGGCCGAGCGCCTGCAGGACGTCGTGCGGGAAACCCGGGAAATGAAGGGCGAACTGCATGCGATCTCCGGCAATGCGCTGATGCTGTACTCGATCGTGGAGCACTCCGTCGCGAGCATCATCGAGTCGCTCAATCTTCGGGCGCTGCCGATGCTGGCGAACACGGTTGTTTCCAATCCAGCCGGCCTCACCGAGCGCGTCTATTTCAATGGCGCGTCGGTCGAGCTGGCGCTGCCGGTGTCGGTGGTGGGGCATCACCAGGTGCTCAACATCACGGTCACGACGTACGTCGACCAGCTTGACGTCACCTTCATCGCGCTGCGCGAAGCGATCCCCGACCTGCCGAGGCTGGCTGACTACGCCGTCACGGCGCTCGATGACCTCGAGCGCGATCTGAAGCAACGCCGGCGCCGCCATCCCGCCGCGCGGGCGACCATTGCACGGGGATCACGGGGACGCGTCGAGTTGCGCTGACACCTGCGGCGGATCCATGCCTCCGCGGCACCGCGCGCCTTGGGTATCGTGAGCACCAGCTTTGCGGCCATCCCGGGAAGTTCGTGAACGGTCACCGCCCGAGGTGCCATCGGCCGCAACGGATCGAGCGCGCCGACACAACCCCGCTCCCAGGCCCCGGGCAGTTGACGCCCCGGGGCCCGAGGGATCGCGGACAGGCCGGAACCACCGGACTGCGGTCGTTGCGGTCACTCAGGTTCTGCCGTGACGCGGCTAGTCGACGTCCCAGCGCAACGCGGCGCGAACCGACGCCGTGTCATGCGCCTCGTCGACACGACGCGAGCCGCTTTCGTAGACCTGCCACGTGGCTGCGTCCCAGATCCGCGTGCTCAAGCGCGCCTTGAGCAGCTGACGCACGCGAGGCAAGTCGCCCAGCTGCAAGGCAGCCATGACCATAATCTGATCATAGAGGTCTTGTTGCGCATGGCTTGCGCCGAGTTCGCCGTGGCGCTGACGCACGGCCAGCATCCGCTCCAGTGCTTCGCGAGGCTTGGCCTGGCAATAGGCCGCCGCGGCTTGGGCGAGCTCGCGCGCCAACGCTGCCTGTGTCGAGCGCGTCCCGGTGGAGCTCAGGTAGTCGAGCGTTGACTGCACTGCCGAGATACGCCCGCTACGCGTCAGCGCCATGACGTGATGCATGGCGGTGAACCAGACTGTGCTCTGCGTGGCGTTGCGCAAGGAGGCTTGCGCGAGGCGCTCCCAACGCGCCAACCCGACGTCGAGGCCCTGGATTTCCAGTCGCGCCAGCAACGAAGCACCATTCTGAACGTCCAGGTAAAAGGTGGACGACTGCGGATAGACCTCGCGGTCAAACAGATCGAGAACCTCGTCGAAGCGGGCCTGCGACAGCTTGAACAAGCTCAGATGCCACCACAGGTGGCCCCGAAAGAGGTTGTAGATGTTCAGAAACCGCGCCGCATCGCCGAGCAGTCCGATGCCCTCGCGGAGACGACCTTGCATCTCAAACACATGGGTCAAGCCATGCAAGGCCCAAAGATCCTGCGGCTGCAAAGCCAGCGCCTCGCGCGCGCAGCGCTCGGCCACCGCGTAGTGGCCAACCTCTTCCATCGCGAAGGCATGAGCCGACAGAAAGTGCCCACGTCCGGGCGTCCCGGGGCCCCAATGGCCGGCCACTCCTGCGCTCACTTCGGCTTGATGCCGTTTGTCACCGGTCCAAAACAGCGTGCCTGTGTGCTGGCGAAACGCCAGCAGGTCCAACGGCTACTCGACCAGGATCTGCTCCCACGCGGCCGCACGTGCGGACAACTCTTGCGCAATCCACGCACGCAAGGCCTCTTGGTGCAAACGCTCCCGCGGATTGGCAGGCAACGCCTCCGCTTGTGCCAGGTACGCCCGCGCCTTGGGGTGGGACTCGACGCTGCCTTCGCTCATGAGAAAGTAGCCCTTGAGCACATGAGCCAGGACAAACGCGGGAAACTCCTGCAACAGCGCGTCCAGGCGATCCCCCACCCCCAGGCGGTAGTAATAGAGGTCTTCGATCACGGCGTCGAAGCGCTCGACAGCGGCGGAGTTGGCGGCGGTGAGCGTCAGGCCCCGAATATCGCGAATGTCACAGTGGGTCATCTACCGTGATCCTCCATCCGGTGGACAGCGCGGCGCCCGCGCGCTGGAGCGCGTGCAATAAGGTCTCGGCTCCTCCTGAAATCGGATCGAGAATACCACCATGGCCGCGGCGCGCCTCGCAGTTGAGCGATCAGCGCATCAATCCGGCCTCGAAGTCGGAGCAGCTTGCTTCCCCGGGCGTCGCGTGGGGGGCAAGAGAACGTCCGCTCGGGGTCAAACTCTCCCGCACAGGCCCCAGGCTCGCCGGTCGTGAAGCGGCGCGCCGCGGGGTTTGCAACACCGTGCATTGGTTTGCCTGTACGATTTGCCGGCGGCGGCAATGGCGGCCGCGATCCAGGGACGGGGAGTAACGACGCGATGCTCGAGAAGTTTCAGCGAAGCTGGGATCTTGTAATGCAGTGCCTCGCGGTGCTGCGCCAGGACAAGGCCCTGCTGGTTTTCCCATTGTTCTCGACGACCGCCATCTTGCTGATCACCGCCAGCTTCGCCGTGCCGCTGTGGCCGCTCGCGGCGGCGCTCGATGCGCATGGTGCGTCTCCACCCGATCACGTGCTCCTGTACGCCCTGATGTTCCTGTTCTACTTCATCCAGTTCTCGGTCGTGAATTTCTTCAACACGGCGCTGGTGGAAGTGGCGATGCGGCGCTTCGATGGCGAGGAAGCGACCGTGGGCGACGGGCTGCGGCGGGCATGGGCGCGTCTGCCGGTGATCCTCGTGTATTCGGCGATCGCGGCGACGGTGGGTACGATCCTGCGCAGCATCGAGGAGCGGGTCGGTCTCGTCGGCAAGCTCGTGATCGGGCTGATCGGTTTCGTCTGGGCGGTGGCCACGGCCCTGGTTGTGCCGGTGCTCGCCGCCGAGGACGTGGGTCCCTACGAGGCGATCACCCGCAGCGCCGAGCTTATCCGCAAGACCTGGGGCGAGGAGATCATCGGCAACGTCGGCATCGGCTTCGTATTCGGGCTCTTCATCACCGTCGCGGGCTTGGTCGGCTGCCTGGCTGTCGTCGCCGCGCTCTCGGTCAGCAAGAGCCTCGCGGTCGGCATCGTGGTGCTCCTGGTGTTGGGCGTGTGCCTGCTCGCAATGGCGCAGGCAACATTGCAGGGCATCTACGCCGCGGCGCTCTATCGCTACGCCGACGGGGATTCGGCCACGGGCGGGTTCAATGCCGAGCTGCTCGGCGGAGCGTTTCGCCCGCGGGACTGACGGTGGTGCCCCCGCACGGCGCGCGGCAAAGTGGTCTGGGTCGCTGCGCTCGGGGCGGCGTGGGGTCCACGGCCGCGACGAATGCCGTATGCTCAGCGACAATCCGCCGCGAGGTGACCGATGACCGAGGAATCGACCACCGCTCCGGGGGCGCGCGCCGCGCTGCTCTCCTGGACCACGGCCCTGCCGGTCGCGGCCTGGCTCGTGCTGGGCGGTTACTTCCATGGGTTCGCGGGCCCGGTCCTGACCGCGGCGATCGTCGCGGCGCTCGTGGGCACCGTGCTCGCCGCAGTGCATCACGCCGAGGTGATCGCGCTGCGGGTCGGCGAGCCTTTCGGCACGCTCGTGCTCGCGCTCAGCGTGACACTGATCGAGGTCGCGCTCATCGCCTCGATGATGATCGCGAGCGGCGAGGCCGGGGCGGCGATTGCGCGCGACACCGTCTTCGCGACCATCATGCTGGTACTGACGGGCATCGTTGGGCTGAGCTTGTTCGTCGGCGGCGCCACTCACCGCGAGCAGGAGTTCCAGCTCGAGGGCGTGACCGCGGCGCTCGCCACCCTCACTGCCATCGCGGTGCTGACTCTCGTATTCCCGCACTATACGACCACCGTGGCCGGCCCCTCGTACTCGACCGACCAGCTCATCCTGGTCGCCGCGGCCTCGCTCGTCCTGTACGGCACCTTCGTGCTGACGCAGACGGTGCGCCACCGCGGCTACTTTCTCGATCGCGTGGAAGGCAATGCGGCGTCGGCGATCGCACCGCCCTCAAACGGCGAGGTCTCGCTCAGCGCGGTGATGCTCGTCGTCTCGTTGGTCGCGGTCGTGCTGCTCGCGAAGGCGCTCGCGCATCCGCTCGAGGACGCGCTCGGCCGCGCCGGCGCGCCGCCGAGCGCGATCGGCGTGCTTATCGCGGCGCTCGTGCTCATGCCGGAGGGGCTCTCGGCCGTTCGGGCCGCGCGTGCGAACCGGCTGCAGACCAGCCTCAACCTCGCGCTCGGGTCGGCGCTCGCGAGCATCGGGCTTACGATCCCTGTGGTCGCCGTGCTTTCGATCGTGAGCGGCACTCAGCTGGTGCTCGGCATCGACGCGCGCAGCGTGGCGCTGCTGCTGCTCGCGCTGTTCGTAACGGCGCTCGCGCTGCGCACGGGACGCACCATCTTGCTGCACGGCGTCATCCTGCTGGTCGTACTGGCCGTCTACCTCTACACGACGTTCGTGCGGTGACGGAGCCCGGCGCGCGAGCGGACCGTCCGGGCGCCACGATCTGAACCGACAGGGGAGTTGCAACCATGCTGGTCGTTCACCATCTTGAGACCTCGCGCTCGCAGCGCATTCTGTGGCTGCTCGAGGAGCTCGGCGTTTCGTACGAACTCAAGGTCTACAAGCGCGACCCGACGACGCGGCTCGCCCCGGCCGAGCTCAAGGCGATTCATCCGCTCGGCAAGTCGCCGGTGATCACGGACGACGGCGAGGTGATCGCCGAGTCGGGCGCCATCATCGAGTACCTGGTCGAGCGCTACGGCCCTGGGGCGCAGGGTGAGCTCGCCCGCCTGCTGCCGCCCGCCGGCACGCCCGAGTACCGCCAGTGCCGCTACTGGATGCACTACGCGGAGGGCTCGCTGATGAACTGGCTCGTGATGAAGCTTGTGTTCTCCTCGCTGCCGAAGCAGCCGATGCCGTTCTTCGTAAGGCCCGTCGCGCGCGCGCTCTGCGGCCGGGTCGAGGCGCAGCTCGTCGACCCGAACCTGAGCGCCGCCACGATGTTCATCGAGGGTCATCTGGCGAGCCACCGCTGGTTCGCGGGCGAGGAGCTCACGATGGCGGATTTCCAGATGAGCTTCGCCGTGGAGGCGCTGCTGTCACGGGCCGCGGGCGGCGGGCCGAGCCCGCACCTGCAGGCGTACCTCGAGCGGATCCGCGCGCGCCCCGCCTACCAGCGCGCGGTAGCGAAGGGCGGGCCCGTGATCATGGCGAGCTGAACGCCGCGGACAGTAGCAAGCGGGCGGAGCAGGCGGGCAGCGAGGATCGCGGAGATGCCATCGGACAAGGGTGAAATCGTCATTGGCGTGGATCTGGACGGGGTGTGCGCGGATTTCTACGCGCGCATGCGCGAGATCGCCTCGGAGTGGCTCGAGGTGGACCTCGCCTCGCTTACCACGGAGGTGTCCTACGGGCTCACCGAGTGGGGCATCCGCGACGACGACCATTACCGGCAGCTGCACCGCTTCGCGGTGACGCAGCGCGACTTCTTCGCCACCTGCCCGCCGATTCGCGGGGCGGCGCCGACGCTGCGGCGCCTCTCCGACGAGGGCTACCGCATCCGCATCATCACGCACCGGCTGTTCATCAACTTCTTCCACGAGGCCTCGGTCCGCCAGACCATCCGCTGGCTCGACCAGCACGGCGTGCCGTATCGCGATCTGTGCTTCATGGGGGAGAAGGACCAGGTGGGGGCGGATGTCTACATCGACGATTCGCCCGCCAACATCGAGGCGCTGCGCGCGGCGGGGCACGACGCGATCTGCTTCGCGAACAGCGCGAACAAGGACATCGCCGCACCGCGGGCGCAGGACTGGGAGGAGGTGTACCGCCTCATCCGCGAGCGCCACCCGCAGCCCGCGCCCGGAGGCACTCGCGCCCGCGGCTAGGCTGTGCAGGAGGGCGCGGCGGCGCTTACGCCCACGCCGTGACGGTGACGAATCCTAAGTGGTGCATGAACTCGCGCAGGATGAGGAGCGTGGTGGCGGACTCAGGACCGCCCGGCAGCTCCCTCGGGATCGCCCGACCCAGGGCGGCTCACCGGAGCGAGGTCCGCTCCATCCCTCGTCTTCGCTGCGGATGGCCGCTATCCGGCGGGCGCGGTTGCCCGTCGGGTCTGCCCGGGTTGTCCCTGATCGACAGCCCTGGCCACGCGGCGGAAGATCGCTGATGCGCCGGACTCCAGTGCCGGCTAGGCCGTGCGCTGGAGTGTCTCGCTGCCGAAGGGGGCTGCCGGCGCGCCTCTCGGCACCTTCCGTGAGCGTCCCATGGCCATCGTCTTCAAGAAACCCCTCTGGCTCGCGCTGGCGGCCCTCGTGGTGGCGGTCGGCGTGGGCACCGTGGCGGCCGTGCGCTGGCTGCACCCGGCGGGTGCGGGGCAGACCCTGACGCTGTCGGGCAACATCGAGGCGCACGAGAGCGTGCTCAGCTTCAAGACGGTGCAGTCCCGCATCGTCGAGCTGCCCTTCGACGAGGGCAAGTGGCTCGCAAAGGGAACTGTCGTCGCCGGGGTGGACGACGCCGACTACCGCCAGCAGGTCGCCATGGCGCAGGCCCAGGTGGGCGTGCAGGAGCGCCAGCTCGATGCCGCACGCGAGAGCGTGCAGGCGGCGCAGAAGACGCTCCTCAGCGACAGCGCTGACCTCAAGTACAAGACGCTCGATCTCAAGCGCCTGAACCAGCTCGCTGAGAAAGGCTTCGCCTCGAAGGACGCACGCGATCTCGCCGAGGCGGCACAGCAGGAGTCGGCCGCGGCGCTCGAGCGCGACCGGGCCATGGCGGAGGTGGCGCGCCGCAACGTCGAGCTCGCCCGCGCCGGGGTCGCCAACGCCACCGCGGCGCTCAGGCTCGCCGAGATCACGCTCGGCTACACGACGCTCGTGGCGCCGTTCGACGGCGTGATCCTGGTGCGCCAGGCCGAGCTCGGCGAGGTCGTCGGTCCCGGGACCCCGATCGTCACCCTTGCCGACCTCGACCACGTCTGGCTGCGCGCCTACATCAACGAGACGGATCTCGGGCGCATCCGCCTCGGCGAGGAGGCCGTCGTCACGGCCGACAACTATCCCGACCGGCGCTACCGGGGACGCGTGTCGTTCATCGCCGAGAAGGCCGAGTTCACGCCGAAAAGCGTCGAGACCCACGCCGAGCGCGTCACGCTCGTCTACCGCGTGCGCATTGACGTGGACAACCCCTCCCACGAGCTGGTCCCCGGCATGCCGGCGGACGCCACGGTGCGGCTGCTGCGCAGCGGCGAGAAATGAGCGCGCCCGCCGAGGTCGCCGTCGCCGTCGCGGGGCTCCGTAAGCGCTTCCGCGACGTCATCGCCGTCGACGACCTCGGCTTCCACGTGAACCGCGGCGAGATCTTCGGCCTGGTCGGTCCCGACGGCGCGGGCAAGACCACCATCCTGCGCATCGCGGCCGGCGTCATGGCCTGCGACGCCGGGTCGGTCGTCGTCGAGGGCGTCGACGTCATCGCCGAGCCCGAGCGCGTCCACGAGCGGATCAGCTACATGCCGCAGCGCTTCGGGCTGTACGAGGACCTCACCGTCGAGGAGAACATCCGCTTCTACGCCAACCTGTTCGGTGTGCCACGCCGGCTGCGCGAGGAGCGCGCCGCGCGCCTCCTGGCCGCCTCCGGGATGAGCGAGTTCCGCAGGCGCCTCGCGGGCCAGCTCTCTGGCGGCATGAAGCAGAAGCTCGGCCTCACCTGTTCGCTGGTGCACGCACCGAGCGCCGTGCTGCTCGATGAGCCGACCACTGGCGTCGACCCGGTCTCGCGCCGCGAGTTCTGGCACATCCTCTACTCGCTGCGGGCCGAGGGCGTGACGATCCTGATCTCGACCGCCTATCTGGACGAGGCCGAGCGTTGCGACCGCTTGGCACTTCTCAACCGTGGCCGGGTGATGTACTGCGACACCCCGCAGGCGCTGCGGGCGCGGATGCCGGGGGCGCTCCTCGAGGTGGCATCGCCCGCGCCGCGCGCGGCGCGCGAGGCGCTCCTCGGGCGGGCGGGCGTGCACGAGGTGCTGCTGGTGGGCGACGGCGTGCACGTACACGTCGACGAGGCCGCCCGGCGGCTGCCGGAGGTCGAGGCCGCGCTGCGCGAGGCGGGCGTTCCCGTCGAGGGTGTGCGCGAGGTGGCGCCCACCGTCGAGGACCTGTTCGTCGCCCTGCTCGGGTCCGGGGAGGCGCCGTCGTGAGTGCGCCGCTCGCCGACCCGGAGATCGAGGTCGAGCGCCTCGAGAAGCGCTTCGGCCGCTTCGTGGCGGTGGCCGGCATCAGCTTCACGGTGCGCAAGGGCGAGATCCTCGGCTTCCTCGGGCCGAACGGCGCCGGCAAGTCGACCGTGATCCGCGTGCTCTGCGGCCTGCTCAAGCCGAGCGCTGGGCGGGTGCGGGTCGCAGGCATTGATGTCGTGCGCGACCCCGAGGCTGTGCGCCAGCGCATCGGCTACATGTCGCAGAAGTTCTCGCTCTACCCGGACCTCACCGTCGCCGAGAACCTGCGCTTCTTCGGCCGCGTCTACGGGGTGAGCAACGGCGCGCTGCCGGGGAGGATGCGCTTCGCGCTCGAGATGGCGGGGCTCGCGGGCCGCGCCGACGCGCTCGTGAGCGAACTGGCGAGCGGCTGGAAGCAGCGCCTCGCGCTCGCCTGCGCAATCCTGCACGAGCCCGACATCCTGTTCCTCGACGAGCCGACCTCCGGCGTCGACCCGCTGTCACGGCGACGCTTCTGGGACCTGATCCACGAGCTCGCGGCGGGCGGCGTCACCGTACTCGTCTCCACCCACCACATGGACGAGGCCGAGTACTGCAACCGCATCGCGCTCATCGACCGCGGCCGCCTGATTGCGCTCGGCAGCCCCTCCGAGCTCAAGCACCGCTCGCTCGGCGGCGAGCTGCTGCTCGTGGAGTGCGGCGCGCTTGGGCGCGCCCTCGACCTCCTCGCGGGCTTCGTCCCAGCGCGCGACGTCGCGGTGTTCGGCAATGCGATGCACGTGCTGGTCGACGAGGCGGAGGCGGGCGGCCGCGAGCTCGCCGCGTTTCTCAACGCCCACGGCGTCGAGGGCGTGCGCGTCGCGAGGATCGACCCGAGCCTCGAGGACGCCTTCGTGCATTTGGTCGGGGCGCAGTCGCCGCGGTCGACGCCCGCCGCCGGAGCCGCTCCGTGAACCTGCACCGCATCCTCGCGATCGCCGTCAAGGAGCTGCTGCAGGTGTGGCGTGACCCGCGCAGCCTGATGCTGGCGCTGCTCATGCCGGTGATGCAGATGCTCCTGCTCGGCTACGGGCTCAACCTCGACATCGTGCACATCCCGGTATGCACGCTCGATCAGGAGGGCAGCGAGCTGAGCGTCGACCTGCTGAAGCGTTTCCAGGCCTCGCGCTACTTCGACATCTTGCGCAGCCTCGGCAGCGACGCGGAGATCGCCCGCGCGCTCGACCATGGGCTCTGCAAGCTCGCCGTCGTCGTGCCGGCGGATTTCTCGCACCGCATTGCCGCCGAGCGGCGTGCCACGGTCCAGGCCATCGTGGATGCCACCGACGACAACACGGCCTCTGTCGCCACCGGCTACGCGCGCGCCACCGTGGGCGGGTTCGCGCAGGACGTGCAGGTGGAGTTCGCGCGCCGCGGGTCGGGGCT
>Ga0209048_10005530_pt1 | contig 11913 bp, 11 predicted proteins | sample FrelakmetCRP12CR_FD_187146 | JGI IMG/M metagenome (GOLD analysis project Ga0209048, IMG submission 187146) | Freshwater lake sediment microbial communities from the University of Notre Dame, USA, for methane emissions studies - CRP12 CR (SPAdes)... | ecosystem: Environmental > Aquatic >... | reverse complement strand
CGCGCGCTCACCTCGCGCGCGATCCGGGACCAGCACAGCCACGGCGAAGGACTGGCCGATGCGGGACTGCCCGACGTCGTCGTATTCCCGCACACGAACGAGGAAGTCGCGGCGATCGTCCGGCTGTGTCACGCGGCGCGAGTGCCGGTGATCGCCTTCGGTGTCGGGACCTCGCTCGAAGGCCACGTCGCCGCCCTCTACGGCGGCGTCTGTGTCGACCTGTCGCAGATGAACCGCGTGCTGGCGGTCAATGCCGAGGATCTCGACTGCCGCGTGCAGGCGGGTGTGCTGCGCGAGCAGCTGAACGCCGAATTGAAAGGAACGGGCCTGTTCTTTCCGATCGATCCGGGCGCCAACGCGACGATCGGCGGCATGGCGGCGACGCGCGCGTCGGGGACCAACGCGGTCCGTTACGGAACGATGCGCGATAACGTGCTGGGCCTCACGGTTGTCACAGCCGACGGCCGGATCATCCGGACCGGCGGCCGCGCGCGGAAGTCGAGCGCCGGCTACGATCTCACGGGGCTGTTCGTCGGCGCGGAGGGGACGCTCGGGATCATTACCGAGATCCAGCTTCGCCTGTACGGCGTGCCGGACGCGATCTCCGCGGGCCTCTGCCAGTTCGGCACGCTCGCCGGCGCCGTGCAGACGGTCATCGTGGCGATGCAGCACGGAATTCCTGTCGCCCGGATCGAACTGCTGGACGACGTGCAGATGGACGCGTGCATCCGCTACTCGAAGCTCGAGGGCTTCGAGGTGAAACCGACGCTCTTCTTCGAGTTTCACGGCAGCGAATCCGGCGTTGCCGAGCAGGCGGCGCAGATGCAGGCGATCACCGAGGAATTCGGCGGCAGCGCGTTCGAGTGGGCGACCAAGCCCGAGGACCGCACGCGCCTGTGGAAGGCGCGGCACGCCGCGTACTACGCCGCCAAGGCAATGTTCCCGGGCAAGGAGGTTTTCGCCACCGACGCCTGCGTGCCGATCTCGCGGCTCGCCGACTGCGTGCTGGAGACGAAGGCGGACGCGGATGCGACCGGCCTCGTCGCGCCCATCGTGGGTCACGTCGGCGACGGCAACTTCCATCTGTGCGTGCTGTTCGATCCCGCCGATCCCGGCGAACGCGCGCACGCAGAAGGGCTCGCCAAGCGGATCAGCCTGCGCGCGATTGCGATGGGCGGCACGTGCACCGGCGAACACGGAATCGGCGTGCACAAGCTCGAAGCGCTGGTCGCCGAGCACGGCGAGGCCGTCGACCTGATGCGAACGATCAAGCGCGCGCTCGACCCGCACGACATCATGAATCCCGGCAAGACCGTGCCCAACGCCTGATCCCGAGATCGACATGTATACCCTTTACCTCGGCAACAAGAATTACTCGTCGTGGTCGCTGCGCGGCTGGCTCGCCGCAAAGCAGAGCGGCGCGCCTTTCACCGAAGTGATGGTGGCGCTGTCCGGCGAGAGTCAACCGAACTCGGCCAATCGCGCGTTTTCGCCGACGGGGCGCGTGCCGTGCCTGCACGACGGCGAAAACGTCGTATGGGATTCGCTGGCGATCGCCGAATACCTGGCCGAGCGGCACCGGGGGATGTGGTCGGGCGATCCGGTGGCACGCGCGTGGGCGCGCTCGGTTTGCGCGGAAATGCACTCCGGATTCTCGTCGTTGCGCAACGAAATGCCGATGTGCATTCGCGAGCGTGTCGACGTGCGGCCGTGGTCGCCAGGCCTGCAGGACGATGTCGCGCGTGTGATCGAGATCTGGAACGAGGGCCGCCGGCGCTTCGGGCAGGGCGGATCGCATCTGTGCGGCGCGTTTTCGGTTGCCGATGCTTTCTATGCGCCGGTCGCGTTTCGCTTCCGCACCTACGGTGTCGTACCCGACGGCGCGGCGGGTGCTTTCCTGGAAGCGCTGCTCGCGCATCCGTTCCTCCGTGAATGGGAAGACGCGGCGCTGAAGGAGACGGCGATCATCGAAGCCGACGAGCCACGGCTCATCTATCGCGAGAGGCTCGCCGCCAAGGGCAAGAGCTCCCAATGAGCGCCGCCGGGCCGCCCCAAGGCGCGAATTGCTGCGGCCTCCGCGCCGTCGTGCCCGTGCCGTGCACCTCGACGCCGGCCGCCACCCGCGCTCGCCGACGCGCCCTTCGGGCCTTGGCTTCGTCCTGCTCGCACGGGCGTCCCCCGGAAAAAGGGCGCGCAGCGCCAAGGGTGCTCAAGTGAGCGATGCGGTACTCGCCGATCTGCAGGCGCGCATCCGCGCGGCGGTCGCGGCGAAGTCGCCGCTGGTGGTCCGCGGTGGTGGAACGAAGGATTTCTACGGGCAGTCTATCGCCGGCGAGGTGCTCGACACGACACCGTACGCGGGCATCATCGACTACGACGCGACTGAACTCGTGATCACCGCGCGCGCGGGGACGCGCGTCGCCGACATCGAAAGCGCGATGCGGGCCTCGGGCCAGATGCTGGCGTGCGAGGCACCGCATTTCGGTGCCGCTGCGACGCTCGGCGGCGTGGTGGCCGCGGGACTGTCGGGCCCCCGTCGTCCTTACGGGGGCGCGGTCCGCGACATCGTACTCGGCGTGCGCATGCTCGACGGCACCGGCGAGGACCTCACATTCGGAGGCCGCGTCATGAAGAACGTGGCGGGCTTCGACCTGCCGCGGGTCATGGCCGGCGCGCTCGGCACGCTGGGCGTGCTCACCGAGGTTTCGCTGAAGTGCGTGCCCCTGCCCAAGGCCGAGACGACGCGGGTGCTGGAATGTTCGGTCGACGATGCGATCCGGATGACGAACGAGTGGGGCGGCAAGCCGCTGCCGGTTTCGGCGACCTGCCATTGCGCGGGCTTGCTCGCGGTGCGTCTCTCCGGCGCGGCACCCGCGGTCGAGGCCGCGGCGAAGAAGATCGGCGGAACCGCGATGGCGAACGACAGCGCGTTCTGGGAGAGCGTTGGCGAGCAGACGCACCGGTACTTCGACCCGGCGAAGGACACGGGCGTGCCGCTTTGGCGGCTGTCGGTCAGGTCGACGGCCGTGCATGCGGACCTGGGCGGCGAACAATTGATCGAATGGGGCGGGGCGCTGCGCTGGCTCGTCGCCGACGGAAGCGCCAATACGGAGACCATTCGCAAGTGGGTGCAGGCGAACGGAGGCCACGCGACGCTCTTCCGCGCACGCGACAAGGCCGCCGGCGCATTCCATCCGCTGCCGGAGACGCTGCGGATGTTGCATCGACGGCTGAAGGCGACGTTCGATCCGGCGGGCATCCTGAACCGTGCGCGACTATATCCCGATTTCTGAGATGGACTGCCCCCACGCTCACTGCGTTCGCTGCCCCCCGAGGGGGCGCTCGTTGCCCTTGGGGCGGCCCGGCGGGCAACTGGACTGCCCCTACGCCCACTGACGCCCCATGCAGACCGCGCTTGCCGATTTCATCCGCGACACCCCGGATGGCCGCGAGGCTGACACGATCCTGCGCTCGTGCGTCCACTGTGGATTCTGCACGGCGACGTGTCCGACCTATCAGCTGCTGGGGGACGAGCAGGACAGTCCGCGCGGTCGCATCTACCTGATCAAGGAGGTGCTGGAGGGAAACGAGGTGACCGGGAAGACGCGGACGCATCTCGATCGGTGTCTCACCTGCCGGAGCTGCGAGACCACCTGTCCATCCGGGGTCCAGTACGGCCGGCTCCTCGATATCGGCCGGCAGGTGGTCGAGAAGCGCGCCCCGCGGCCGCTCGCAATGCGGGCGCAGCGCTGGCTGATCCGCGAGGGGCTCCTTGCGCGGCCGCTGTTCGGCGGAGCGCTCGCGATCGGCCGCGCACTGAAGCCGCTTCTTCCCGCGGGATTGCGCGCCCGCATTCCCGACGCCCGTCCGTCCGGTACCTGGCCCCCAGCGCGCCATCCGCGCAAGATGCTGGCGCTGGACAGCTGCGTGCAGGGCGCGCTGGCGCCCGGCATCGACGCGGCGCTGGCGCGCGTGCTCGACCGGATCGGGATCTCCCTCGTCCAGGTCCCGGCCGGAGGCTGCTGCGGTGCGCTCCCGTATCACCTGAGCGGCGAGGCGCGCGCGGTGGCGCTCGTCAAGCGCAACATCGATGCCTGGTGGCCGCACATCGAGCGCGATGCCGCGGCGATTGTCGTCACTGCGAGCGGCTGCGGTGTGATGGTCAAGGACTACGGCCACCTGTTGCGGCTCGACCCCGACTATGCCGAAAAGGCGAAACGGATCTCGGATCTTGCGCGCGACCCCGTCGAAGTGGTCGGCGCGGAATGGCCGCGGATCGCGCCGAAGATCGCGATGGACGTGGGCTCGCAGAAGGTCGCGTTCCACTCGCCGTGTTCGCTGCAGCATGGAATGAAGCTCAAGGGCCGGGTCGAGGAGATTCTGCACGCGCTGGGTCTCGAGCTGACACCGGTTGCCGATCCGCATCTGTGCTGCGGCTCGGCGGGAACGTATTCGATCTTTCAGCCGGAACTCTCGCGCGAGCTCAAGGCCAACAAGCTGGCAGCGCTGGAAGCGGGACGTCCCGACCTCATCGCCACTGCCAACATCGGCTGCCTCGCGCATCTTGCCGACGGTGCGCAGCGGCCCGTGCGGCACTGGATCGAGCTGCTCGACGCGCGGATGCTGGGCGGCGAGCGCGCGCCGTCCTAGCGCCGCCCGCCGGTTTCGCTGCGACATCCGAATGTCCGCCACTCCCACTCACGCGCGCGCCGGACTGCGCGCCGGCTACCGGCACTTCCTCGCGATCCCCACGCGCTGGATGGACAACGACAGCTACGGTCACGTCAACAACGTCACCTATTACTCGTACTTCGACACGGCGGTGAACGAGCATCTGGTCCGCGCCGGCGGCCTGGACATCGCCAGCGATCCGGTCGTCGGCTATGTCGTCGAAACCAGCTGCCGCTTCCGAAAGCCGCTGACGTTTCCCGATACGATCGATGTAGGCCTGCGCGTCGTCAGGCTCGGAACGTCATCGGTGTCCTACGAAATCGGGATCTTCCGGCAGGACGACGACGAGCCGGCGGCGACCGGTCATTTTGTCCACGTGTGGGTGGAACGCTCGACGCAGCGACCCGCGCCGATTCCACCGCGCGTTCGCACGGCACTGGAGCCGCTGGTGGTGGAGGCGCGGGAATGAGCGGCCCGGCCGCCGTGGCGTCGCATGTGTCCTGCGCCCGCATGACGGCGTCGACGCGCGCGGCGGCATTCGCGCTGTTCGCCGATTTCCTGCAACGCGACGACCACTATCTCGCGTCGAGCGCCGCGTATGGCGACGGCGGCGGCGACGCGCTCGCCCGCGCCCTCGACCTGTTTCTCGCGCAGCCCGAATTGGGCTTCGTCTGGCTCGCCTTCGCCGACGCCGACGATGCGCGGATGGCGGTCGGCGCGTGCGTGGCCTGTTACGCGATCTCGACGTCGCGCGGTACCCTGGTCGCAAAGCTCGACGATGTCACGGTCGCGCGTGGCTGGCAGCGGCGCGGCGTCGGCGGCGCGATGCTCGCGACACTCGGTCACGAACTGCGCGCCCGCGGCATCACGCGGATCGACACGGCCTGCCATCGCGACAATGGCGGCGCGTGGCGCTTCTACGAGCGACTGGGCTTCCGGCCGCTCGACGAAGAGCGCATCGCGCTCCTGCTCGACTAGTTCGACGCTTCCGTCACGAGCGCCGATCCGATGGCCACACGCAGACTCGCGTTGATCCCCGCCGCAGGGGGTGGCCGCCGATTCGGTGGCGACGTGCCGAAGCAGTACGCGGATCTCGGCGGCCGGCCTTTGCTCGCGCGCACGATCGACCGCCTTCGCCGCGCGCTCGATCTCGATGGGACGTTTGTGCTGCTGGCACCGGACGACGCGTTCTTCGATGCCGTGGTCGGCGTGCAACCGGGGGTCGAAGCGCTGCGATGTGGCGGCGCGACGCGCGCCGAAACCGTGGCCAATGCACTCGTCGCGCTCGCGGGGCGCTGCGCGGCCGACGACTGGATTCTGGTCCACGATGCCGCGCGCCCTTGTGTGCCTTTCGCCGCGCTCCGGCAGCTCGTCGATGAACTCGAGGGCGACGCCGTGGGCGGGCTGCTCGCGATTCCCGTTGCCGATACCCTGAAGCGGGAGAACCCGCTGGCGCCCGGTCGCGTGCTGCGGACCGAGGATCGGGCGGGACTTTGGCAGGCGCAGACGCCGCAGATGTTCCGCTTTGCAGTCCTGCGCGCTGCGCTGGCGCGGCCGGGCGCGCTTGCCGCCACCGACGAGGGATGGGCCGTCGAGGCGCTCGCCGCCACCGGGGCCTGCGTGGCGCCGCGCCTGGTCGCGGGGAGCGCGCTCAACATCAAGATCACGTTTCCCGCCGATCTCGCGCTCGCCGCGGCCATTCTCGCTGACCAGGAACAAAGACGATGAACCTCCGCATCGGGAATGGCTTCGACGTTCACGCACTGGTCGCCGGGCGCAAACTGGTCCTGGGTGGAGTGACCGTTCCTTACGAGCGCGGCCTCGAAGGGCATTCGGATGCCGATGCGTTGCTGCACGCCGTCTGCGACGCGATCCTCGGCGCGCTGGCGCTGGGCGATCTCGGCGCGCACTTTCCCGACACCGATCCCCGGTGGAAGGATGCAGACAGCCGCATGCTGCTGCGGCATGTCGCGTCGCTCGCCCTGGCGCAGGGATGGCGTGTCGGCAACCTCGATGCGACGCTGATCGCTCAGGCGCCGAAGCTTGCACCGCACGTGCCGGCGATGCGCGCGAATCTTGCGGCCGATCTGGCGTGCGCAATCGGCGATATCAGTGTGAAGGCGACGACGACCGAGCGCCTCGGATTCGCGGGCAGGGGCGAGGGCATCGCGGCATTGGCGACGGTGCTGCTCGCGCGAGCCTGATGGCGCGGCGGGCATAGGTTTCGGTCATCGCGCCAGTGGAATGGTTACCCGCGCGACGGTTCCGCCGCCCTCGCGCGGCAGGAGGTCGAACGTTCCACCGTGCAGCCGCGCGATGCGATCGACAATGGCGAGTCCCAGCCCCGCGCCGGCGACACCAGCGGGGTTCGTGCGCGCCGCCGATGCCCGGGTGAACGGCTGCTTCAATCGCTCGACCTGATCCGGCGCGATACCGGGACCGTGGTCCGCGACGTCGAGCGCGATGCTCGTCGCCGTGGCGCTCGTGGTCACGTCGACCGGCGGCGCACCGTACGCGAGGGCGTTGTCGATCAGGTTCGTGACCAGACGCGAGAAGGCCGTCGGCCGCAACGGCGCCAGAGGGAGGGTGCCGGCGATGAAGCGCACGTCCTTTCCGGTGCGCGCATATCGGTCGATGCAGCTGCGGACGATCTCGTTCGCGTCGCACGGTTCCTGCACCGCGTCCTCATCCGTCCGCGCGAAATCGAGGAACTGGCCGATGATCCTGTCCATCTCCTCGATGTCGTCGATCATGCCCGCGCGCGTGGCTTCGTCGCGCGCTTCCATTTCGATGCCCAGCCGCAACCGCGCGAGCGGCGTGCGCAGGTCGTGGGAAACGCCGGCGAGCAGCAGCGCGCGGTCGCGTTCCAACTGGCGCAGGTTCGCGGTCATCCGGTTCACTCCGCGATTGAGGCTCGCGATCTCCGAGGGACCGCTCTCGGGAAGCGGCGGTGGCGTCTCCCCGCGGCCGACGCGCTCGACCGTCGCGCTCAATTCTCGCAACGGCCGTGCGAGGTAGCGCGCGAACACGAACGCGGCGGTGACGAGCACGGCAGCGAGGACGAGGCTCCAGAGCGCGGCGCGCGATGGGTGGTCCTCCGCCTGCGGTCGTGGCGGAAGCGGAAATCCGACCCAGTAGCCCGTGCCCGCCGCTTCGACCCGCACGAGCAGCAGCCCGCGGCCGGCGGCAACCCGCAGCTCGGTCCCCGGACCCAGCGCTTCGCGCAGCCGCGCCTCGAGGGGCTGCAACAACGGCCCGACCGGAGCCCCGCCCATGAAGGGCCGCTCGCTCTCGGGCACGATGCGCACGCCGTACTCGCGGCCGATCCGGAAGATCGACTCGCGCCGCTCGCGGACATCGGGGGCTTCGAGCGCCGCGCGCACCGCCTGCAGCTGAACGATCTTGGTGTCGCTGAACTGCCGCGCGAGCAACGCGACGCGATCCTGCCGAAACAGCAGGATCGTCGCCGCCAGCGCGATGGCGACGACCGCAAGCAGCAGCAGCGCAAGCCGGCCGAACAGCGATCGGGGAAGCAGCGTCACGGGGCCGCGCTTTCCGGGGGCGCGCTCGCCGCCTCGTCGTCCGGCACGAAGACATAGCCAAACCCCCAAACGGTCTGGATATAACGAGGATTGGCGGGATCCGGCTCGATCAATTTGCGCAGGCGGGATACCTGGACGTCGATCGCCCGATCGAACACGTCGTGGTCGCGTCCGCGGGCGAGCAACGTCAGCTTCTCGCGGGCAAGCGGCTGGCGCGGATGCTGGGCGAAGACCTTCACCAGCGCGAATTCGCCCGTCGTCAGGTGGATCGTCGTGTCGCCGTCGACGAGCGTGCGCGCCGCGAGATCGAGGTCGAACCGTCCGAACGCCACGGAGCCGGTCGCCACAGGCGCTCCGGGAGCGAGCCGATCGGTCTGCCGGCGAAGCACCGCGTGGATTCGCGCGACCAGCTCTCGCGGATTGAAGGGTTTCGGCAGGTAGTCGTCGGCACCCATTTCGAGGCCGACGATGCGGTCTACGTCTTCGCCTTTCGCCGTCAACATGATGATCGGGACGTTTTCACCGGATCCCCGGATCCTGCGGCAGACGGAGAGGCCGTCCTCGCCCGGCAGCATGAGGTCGAGGACGATGAGATGCGGGGGGTCGCGCTGGAGTTTCTTGTCGAGGTCCCGCGCGTCCGGCAATGTCGCGATCTGGAACCCCTGTTCGGTCAGATAACGCGAAAGAAGGTCGCGCAGCCGCACGTCGTCGTCGATGACGAGGATCCTCGGTGGGGAATTCTTGGCGGCCATGACGCAGGTTAACGGCGGGATCGGCGAGGCGACGCAGCGTATGTGTAACGAATTGTAACGCCCGGCCTCTGCCGCAACGTCCCGTTGCAATCGTGATTACCGAGAGCGGAACGATGGGGGACAATCGGGTCCAAGCAACAGGAGCCACGGAATCGCTGTGGTGCCACATTCACCGAAAGGAAACGAGATGACGATGCAGAGCAACCTACGCCGGATCACCCTGGTATCCGCGGCCGCGTTGGCGATGACGTTGGGGGCGGGCGCTGCGGTTGCGCAGCCTGCGGGCGGTCCGCACGGTCCGAGCGCGGGCGACCAGATGATCGGAAACCTGATCGAGCGCGCGAAAACGCAGCTCAACCTCAACACGTGGCAGCAGAAGCTGTTCGATACGGCCGTTGCCGACACAAAGCTCGCGCGTGAAGCGGCCCGCGCGCGCCATCAGCAAGTCAAGGATGCGCTGCAACTCCAGCTCGGGAGCGCCGACCCTGATCTCGCGGCCGTCGCGAAAATCGCCGACGCTGTCGAGCAGCAGAACCGCGATGCGCGCCGGCAGATCCGCGACGAGTGGCTGAACGTCTACAGTCAGTTCAACGCGGACCAGAAGGCAATCATTCGGGACATGCTGCAGAAGCGGATGGCGCATGCCGAAACTTTCCGGCAGAAGATGCACGAATGGATGCAACAGCACCGGGGTGCGACGAGCGGCTGATGCTGCACCGTCCGCCATTTCGCGGATGCAACAAGGCCCGGCCCAGCGCCGGGCCTTTTCTTTGCTGCGTTGTCACGGCGCCGTCTGGTCGTCCGATGATCGGTCAACAATGTAATCGCGCGCGCATGGGCGGGAGGATTGACGGAGGGCTTCGGTGCCGCGAAGCACGTCTACCTGCGGATGGATTGGCGAGGCGGGCGCCCCCGAACGCGGCGTCATGCAGGGAACGCCTGCTGCGGAAAGAGGATCGCCGGCGCGGTGCATGCCGGTGCACGCACCCGCAGCGCCGCTTCGGCAGCATCCTTGAGTGCGGCCGCGACGACGGGCTTCAGCAGGAGGTGGATGCCGGCCCCCTGGACTTCGGCCTGCGCCGTGCTGCTCGTGTCGCCCGATACGATCAGGGCGGGCGTGCCACGCCCCAGCGTTTCGCGCAGATCTGCAATGGCGTCGATGCCCGAACCACCGTCGGCCAGTCGGAGATCGGCGATGATGAGGTCGACATCATTGAATCCATCGCGGCCAATGGCGGCGAGTGCGGCCAGCGCCGAGGTCGCATCGGCACCGCCGGTGGCCAACGCGTTCCACGAGGCAAAGAGCGCTCCCATGGCGCCGACGACGGCTGGATCATCGTCGACCACGACGACGCAACGTCCCTCGAGTACCCGCGAGACGGTCGCGGTCGGTTCGTCGCGGATCCGAAGCGGCAGCCGCCGCTGGCGCGCGACGATCGATCGCGGCACCGTAATCGAGAAGCGCGAGCCGCGGCCAGGCATCGAGGCAAGCTCGATCCGATGGCCGAGCAGCGCGGCGAGTCGCCGCACGATTGCGAGTCCGAGGCCCATCCCGCGGCCGCCGGTGTGGTGGCGCGGCGACGCGGCCAACTGCACGAACTCGTCGAATACGCGCGCGCGGTCGTCGTTGCCGATACCGACTCCCGAGTCGATCACGTCGATGCGCACGGCGTTCGCGCGTCGGCGTGCGCCCAGCACGACCCCGCCGGATCGTGTGTAGCGGACCGCGTTCGCAACGAGGTTGCCCAGAATTCGCTCGAGCAGGACCGGATCCGTTTCGACGGCGAGCCGCGTCGGGACGATTCGCAGGCAAAGCCCGCTCGCGATCGCCTGCGGCGCGAAATCGGCAGCGAGACGGGCGAACAGCGGTTCGAGCGGGACGGTCGTCGGCGCCGGATGCAGCGCTCCGGCTTCCAGGCGGGACAGATCGAGAAGCTGGGCGAACAGTCCCTCGAGCGCCTCCAGCGACGCATGGATGCTCGCGACCAGCGGCTTGACGTCGGGATCCCGCGCCTTGACCGCGAGCGCCGCGGCGAACAGTCCCACGGCGTGCAACGGTTGGCGCAGGTCGTGACTCGCCGCCGCAAGGAACTGGCTCTTTGCGCGGTTCGCCGTCTCGGCGGCGGCACGTGCCGCCAGGGCGGCTTCGGTCTGCGCCTTGAGCTCGCCGATGAGGTCGACATTTTCGTAACGCATGGCGAGCGACTGCGTTAGCACATCGTTGACCTGGTGCCCGAAGGCGAGCACGAACACGAGCACGACGCCCAGCACGAGGGCAGTGAACAGGTGCGCCTGGTCGCCCTCGATCGCGACGCGCGCGATCAACGGCACGAGTGCGGCGAGCACGAAGCCGTAGAACGACGGCTTGTAGACCGCCGTGAGATTGAGCCCGCCGAGAATCACGCTGAACTGGCAGACGATGAACAACGCCTGATACGACGGCGACGTGGGAAACATCCAGACGGCGGCAGCTCCCCACAGCGCACCGGCGAGCGTCGATCCCACGGCCCAGTACACGCCCCAGCGTGCCGCGTCGGACGCCGCCGGCTGCGCAAGTCGGTACGCACGAGCGAGCACGCCCCGCCACGCCTGGTTGACGAGGATCGCCGCCACCCACGCTGCCATCGCCCACGCCACTTCCTGCTCCCACAACACGCCACAGAGGATGAGCGCTCCGAGGATCATCGACGCGGTCGTCCGGTGCCACGAGCGGTAGAGCGTCGCGATCTGGTCGGCCCGCGCATGGACGAGAAGCTGCGGCGCGAACGCGGTGCGGGACATGGAATCGTGCTCGGCGCTGCGGCGAACAGGCCGCGCTCAGGGAATCGGGATCACCGAAGGGTCGAAACCGATCCCTCTTTGCGCGCCGACAGCGCTTCGACGCTGATGCCGCGGCGGGCGAGCGTGGCGATTGCCTCCGTGCGCGAATGGACGCGCAGCGCCTTGAG
>Ga0209048_10005529_pt1 | contig 11914 bp, 9 predicted proteins | sample FrelakmetCRP12CR_FD_187146 | JGI IMG/M metagenome (GOLD analysis project Ga0209048, IMG submission 187146) | Freshwater lake sediment microbial communities from the University of Notre Dame, USA, for methane emissions studies - CRP12 CR (SPAdes)... | ecosystem: Environmental > Aquatic >... | reverse complement strand
CAGAGTAGAGATATCGGCGATGCGCAGGATCGGGTTGGCCGGCGTCTCAACGTACACCAGGCGCGTGTTTGGTTGCAAAGCAGCTTTTACCTGCTCGGCGTCGCTGGTATCGACAAGGCTGACCTGGATGCCCAACCGGGGCAGGTGTTGGCCAAATAGCTCTACCGAGCCAGCGTAGCACACTTCGCTCGCGATCAGGTGGTCGCCGCTGCTCAAGAAAGTGAAGGCGAGCGCCGAGACCGCCGCCATACCGGTAGCCGTCACCACCGCCGCAACCGTCTCGGTCCCGGACTCAGACCCGGCTGTTTCCAGAGCAACCAGACGATCCTCCAACGCCCGCAAAGTAGGATTGCTCCAGCGGGTATAGGCAAAAGGAGGGCGGGCCGATTCCATCATTAAAGCGTCAAACAGCTTGACGCCAAAAGGGGGCAGCTTGAAAGTAGTCGCCATATGCAAAGGCAGGCGCAGCGCCCCGGTTTCCGGGTCGGCTTCTTCGCCAGCGTGCACAGCCAGGGTGTCAAACTCGTATTCCATTTCGTCCTTCATTTCTCCCTCTTCAGGCTTCTCTTTCAGCTAATTCTTCCAATGTTGCGCGATGGCTTTCTCGGGAAATAGGATAGTACCAGGCACACACAATCGCCAGCATGAGCAGGATGATGGGAATCGGTCCGATGAAAAACCGGATGGCCTGGACTGCCTGAGGCGGCTGAACGGGCAGCGGCGCTCCAGGTGTGGGCGTAATATAACCGGTCCACGCCAACGCCATCCCTAAGGCCCAGATGGCGGCGCCAGTCGCCAACTTTTGGAAGAAAGAGGCAAAAGCATAATAAGAACCTTCGCGCCGTTGTCCGGTGCGCAACTCATCATATTCTATAATGTCTGGGATCATCGCCCATGGAATGACGTATGCAGTGGCAATTCCAATCCCAGACAACGCCGCGAATAGATAAGCCAGTGGAACCTGGTCCGATTGCAGGCTAAAAATACCGATAAAGACCACCATCCACGCGACGCAGCCGATAATAAAAGCTCTGCGCTTATCCAGCCGGCGAGCCAGCCAGACCGTCACGGGGATAAACACGATTGCCGCGCCTTGCGCGACCAGCACGAAATAATTGGCTTGTTCCGGCACACGCAGATAATAATTGGCAAAATAGATCAGCACCGCGGCAATTATGCTGGCTGTCGTCCAGCTCAAGAGATACAGGCCAATCACCAGGCGGAAAGGATGATTGTTTAGAGTCTCCTGGAGCGCCCGGCGCATCGATAAGGGCGGGGGCAGTTCATCGGCAGGACGTTCCCGAGTGATGCTGAACACGATCAACGGCGGGATGATCGAGACCAACCCTAATATAAAACCAATTATCGCGAATCGCAGGCGTGCATCTGGGATATACCAACCCAGCACTGTCGTCAGGATAATCGCCCCCAGCGTACCAAAGATCGAAAAGACCATCCGGTAACCATTCAGCGAGCTGCGTTCATCGTAATCGGAGGTCATCTCGGGTGTAAGCGCATTGTAGCCAATATGCACCAGGGTGAAGACACTGTCAAACAAAATAAAGACAATAGCATAATAGACAGCCAGGCCGAATTGGCCCAAAGCGGGCACGATCCACATCAGCATGAAGCTCAACCCGAGGGGGACCGAACCAAACAGCAGGAGCACCCGGCGGCGTCCCCAGCGGGTGCGCAGGCGGTCGGAGAGCAGGCCAAACAGCGGATCATTGATCGCGTCCCAGATGCGACCAACACCCACCGACCAGGCCGCGTAACTGGGTCGCAGCCCAGCTACATCCGTCAGGAAGTAGAGCTGAAAAAACATTACAATGGCTAATGGAATGCTGGTGCTCAGGTCGCCCGTGCTGAAGAGCAATTTTCGACGCAGAGGCAAATGTTCCGAACCAGATTGACCGGTATGATCCATGGTTAATAAACCTCAATCGTTTTGGAATATTGTAAGAGCGGAGACACCGGGAAATAAAAGACCCAGCGAAGGGTAAGCGGTCAAGAAATCAGCGCGGGTGGGACCCAGAATCGACCATACCCCAATATGGATAGAACCACTGACGTGACCAGCATCACCACAGAAAAGACGATCAGCAGATAATCGAACCAGTGGTAGGAGGTTGTGTAAACCCAGGTGCGCGCCCGTAAGCCAAAACAGCGCAAGTCCATCGCATTGATCATATCTTCGCCGCCCAGGATGGAGCTCATTGTTACCGGGATGATCAAAGGGGCGACCCGCCGAACCTGTGTAATCAAGCCGCCCTCTACACGCTCAATCTCATAGCCACGCGCCTTCTGAGCGTCTAAGGTGGCGGAGAAATCACGCGCCAGGGTAGGCACATAACGAAAAGCTAGATCCATCGAAAATGCAAAACGGTCGGGGAAGCCCAGACCTTTAAAGGTAAAACCATAGAGGCGCGGGTCCATGGTAAACGGGATGATCAAGAAAATCCCTGAAATCGGGAGGATCCGCACCACCTGGGTCAGAGCAAACCAGAGGCGTTCTATGGTCAGCACAAAGCTTACTTCCCGATGAACCAATGGAATTTGGAAATTCAGCTCAAATACCGGATGTCCGGGTCCGACGACGACCCCAGCTGCGCCCCCGCTGGTGATTATCGTGTTAACAATGATCATCATGCTCATCAAGAAGAATACAAAAGTCCAGGCCCGGCGCGTCTCGTGGAACGTGACGCGGGAGATTGCGTACCAGACGGCAGCCAGAGCGAAGAATACCAGCAGGAATCGAATATCCCAGAACTGGACGATAGAGAACAGAAAACATAGCGAGAAGATCCACCGAGCGCGTGGATCGGTCTTATCCATCAAGCTGTTTCGGAAGCGATAACCCCAGGTAACAAACATTGAAGATCAAAAAGTGGGGGTTGGCGGACCAACCCCCTGTTTAATATGGAATGTTAGCGACCAGATCGAGACACGACGGCGTCGTAAGCCACCATCAGGACCGGTACCAGGATCAGGCCCCAGATCAAATTTGTTATGACAGCTGGCAAGAAGTTGACCAAGAAAGTGGTTCCGAAGTCGACCCCTGAGACCCACATCTCCGAAATGGCGGCCACGCCCATGCCAACTATTACACCGACGAACACCATCACCTCGGCTCTCAGGATGGCAGTCCTATCCCTGTAGCGGGTAATCGTCAGGTAGATCAAACCTGGGAACAGACCCATCAAGCCATTCCCCAGATCCCACCAGAACCAGAAGCCATAACCTGAAAGCAGGTCAGAGATAATATTCCCCAAAAAGCCGGAGATGAATCCGACGATCGGGCCGAATGCTACGCCAAAAAACATTGGGATGGCAACAGCCGGGCGCACAGACACATTTCCCGCCGAAGGGATCTGGATGACATTGGTGAGCCAGGCCAGAACGCCATACAAGGCGGCACCGATGGCAGCGTAGACTACTTCTCGTGTGCCAAATGACCAGAGCTTCTTTTTCTGAACAGTTCCTGCTGCTTGCATAATTCTCACTCCTTTCGATATTAAGCCTAGAATTCTTTTTTTCTCCTCACTCCGAGGAGTATTCACCCAGTTCTTTAAACCCCAATCTCCTTTTCCCGGCGCGCCAGCAGTCGGCTCACTTCAGGCGGGATGGCATGGGCCAGCTGTTCGGCACGTAAAAAGCGCCCCGAATAGGAGAACATTTCCTGGTTCAGCCGCAAAAGTGAGGTGGGCAGCACTCTGCAGCTGCGCAGCAGGTCTTCGTCCGCGAGAACTTGTTGCGGCGGGCCATCTGCTACGATGGTCCCATCATACAAAAGCAATATCCGGTTCGCATATATTACCGCCAGGTCTATATCATGGGTAATGAATAAAATCGCATCAAAGCCAGGCATTTGCAGAATGGCATCCATAAAACTCAAATAGTTCCAGTAGTCCTGCCCGGCGGTCGGTTCATCCATCATCAGGATGCGGGAGCGCATGGCAAGCACAGAAGCGATGCTGACTCGTTTTTGTTGTCCAAAGGAGAGGGCGAGAGGCGGCGTTTGCAGCTCCGATTCCAGGTGGACGGTATGTATAGCCCAATCTATATTTTGGCGGATCGAATCGGGATCCATACGCAGGTTGCGCGGTCCAAAGGCCAGCTCGTCTGCTACGGTGGGAGCGAAAAGCATCTGGCTGGGGCTTTGGAAGACATAACCGACCGTGTGGGCCGCCTGGGCAACGGTGATCTTCCGGGTATCCCGTCCTTCCAACAGGATACGGCCCCCGGTAGGTTTAAGCAAGCCAAGAACTTGCTTGACCAAAGTAGTCTTACCCGCGCCGTTATGGCCTAAAATCGCGATGACATCGCCTGGGTAGATTTGAAAATTGATGTCGTGCAAGACATCGGGCTTATCTTTTTCATAGGTGAAATTCACGTCTTCGAAAGAAACCATGGGAGGGCTGTCCGTGTTGGGACGCAGCAATGGCTCAAAGCTAGGCGAAGGTTCTTTTTGAGAGCGTTCCATCACGATGGAAGCGGGCAGCTTAATCCGGTGATAGTCGACAGCTTGAAGCATTCCTTGCACATCTCCGTAATAGAGCTGCTCACCTTCATCTAGGTAAAGGACGCTTTCTGGATGGATGGCAAGCACATCCTCCACACGGTGCTCGACGATCATCACTGCAATGCCCTCATCCGCCAGCCAACGAAAAAACTGGAGCGCTTCGTGCGCTGAGGCAGGATCAAGACTGGCGAGCGGTTCATCAAGCAGCAAGATACGCGGTTGCATCGACAAAACACCAGCCAGGGCTACTTTTTGCTTCTCACCACCCGAGGTCGAGAAAGTCTCACGGTCGCGCAGGTGGGTGATATTCAGATATTCGAGGGTTTCGTCCACGCGGCGCTGTATTTGCTCTCGCGGCAGGCCGAGGTTTTCCAGGCCAAAAGCGACCTCATTGAGCACATAACTACCTACGATCTGGCGCTCAGGATCTTGAAGCAAGGTGCCAACCTGCTGCGAAAGCTCAGCCAAATTCATCATTCCAACAGGCTGGCCAAAAATATGGATATCTCCCGCCAGCTCACCGCGGTAGGTATGCGGAATTAAGCCGTTGATGCAACGCATTAAGGTGGTTTTACCGCAGCCACTAGCCCCAGCAATGAGTAGCACCTGACCAGAATAGACCTGGAAGTTCAGATCGCGAATCGCAGGCTCATTGCGAGTATGGTAGCAGAAGGTGAGATGCTCTACAGATAGAGCAGGGATGCCATTCATGCAGATTTATTCGAGGATAATCTCTAGTGAGTCGCCCGTACCGGCACCCAAGAGTTGGGCTGCGTTTCCGTTTACCACTGAAATCGAAAGCAAATCACTGCTATCGAATAAGGCGATCAACTCCCCTGGCAATCGACTGCCGAAGCTTTCCACCACCCCGATAATTGGGACGCCGTGAATGGTAACAGATTTAACCTTTTTTCCTCCCAAGTTCTTTAGCTGAAAGTTAGTTTCCAGATTACCAAAATGGTCCACCTGGATCACCTGAGCTAACCAACCGGAGACAGTTTCCTGCGTACGAGGAAGGAGCAACCGCAGCGGATCATCAATCACTGTTCCTAATGCTTCCAAAGGAACTCCATTGGCTAAATGAGCCGCGACCGGGGCGAACACGTCTCGACCGTGGAAGACCTTTGAGACCGACGGGAGCCAGTACTCAGGACGATCCAGGCACACCCACTTCGCGGGCCAGGCTTTTTCTTCAGCGCGTTCCATCTCGAGGGTAAATAACCCGTTATCTGGACCTACAAAGAACTGTTGTCCCAACCGGCCAGCCAGCGCGCGCCGCCCGGTGCCTACTCCAGGGTCTACAACTGCTACATGGATCGTATTTGCAGGGAAAAATGGCGCTGCACGCCAAAGAGTGACTGCGCCGTGCAGAATATCATGAGGCGGAATGTCGTGACTTATGTCAGCGATGCGGGTTTGGGGAGCAATTTGCCAGATCACACCCTTCAACACACCCGCTTCATAGTCGCCAGAGCCAAAGTCAGTGGTTAGCGTAATCACGCTCATGAAGACATCCTGGTTCCTGGCTGGGAAGGCTCGACCTCGACATATTCGCCTATTCCCACACCCAGGCTCTGAGCTGCATTGCCATTGACCACAGAAATCACTAAATCGTCGCTGGTTCCATACAAAGCGATAAGGGTTCCTGGAGGCCGGTCGCCAAAGGTATTAACCAGACCATCGAGGTGCCTCCCGGCGATATGCACAGTCAAATTAGGCTCTAACCCTTGGATGTGGAGGCGCTGCAGGTTCGTGGATAGGTTGCCGAAGTAGTCAACCTCCCATACCTGGCCGCGCCAGCCGCCGGATGGTATGCGCTGAGGATGGGGAATATCGAGGAGAATTGGATCGTCGATCTCGGTACCCATAGCTTCAAGCGGGAGGCCATTTGCAAGGTGGGCAGCAACCGGTGAAAATATATCTCGCCCATGAAAAACATGGCTGATTTCGGGCAGCCAATATTCCCGCCGGTCCAGGTGTATGACCCGGATATCGTCTTTTGCAGCCTTGGCGCGTTCGATCACTAAAGTAAAAAGCCCGTTATCCGGGCCAACGAAATAATTCTTCCCCAGCCGCATCGCCAACGGCCGGCGGGCAGTCCCGACGCCTGGGTCCACTACAGCCACGAAAATTGCGCCGGCAGAGAAGTACGGTGCTGTGCGCGACAGCGCCAGCGCGCCGCGCAGCACATCTTGAGGCGGGACCGCGTGGCTTAAATCGGCGATCTGGGTGGCTGGGGCAATTTTCCAGATCACGCCTTTCATTATGCCAGCGTAGCCATCTTGCACGCCGAAGTCAGTGAGCAAGGCGATCACAGTCATCGTGCAAAACTCCGGAAGGGGATATTTTAATGGTTCAATGCCATTGAAATAGGTGAGTAACCAACCTTTTACGCGTGTATTATATCTTAGAACCCGGTTTCTTTTTCTATTTTGAGCGTTTCGCCAGGTGAAAGGATACGGACCTTCACGTCCGGAGCGATTTTCCCAGCCTGAGAAGCAAACTCAATCGGAGGAAGGTAATGAAAACCCAGGTTGAACCAGCTCAACCAGAAGGGACTGAGAGTCCCCCAATGAATTGGAACCGCCAGGCGCGGGTGCAATAAATTAAGCGCTTCGGCTGCCTCTTTTGGACCCATGTGCATTGTTCCTCGATCAGGACCCCATCCCCACACGGGCAGTAACGCCAGGTCTAAACCCCCAGCCAGGTCTGCCATTCCCGGAAACAACCGCGTATCCCCTGGAAAATAAATTTTGGCGCTGCCTTTGATGAGATATCCCAAACAATCAGCCGACGGTCCCGACGGATACCGCTGGCGAAGATGATCTGCAAAGACAGCTTGGACTGAGAGAGGGCCGACCTGGGCGGATTCTCCCTCTTGAAGCTCCTGATAATTCAGAAAACCAACCTTGCGTAAAACAGCACCCGCTCCACGGGGAACAATAAAGTGAAACTGCCCTTGCAGCATACGCAAAGAAGGGACATCCAGGTGATCATAGTGCAGATGGGATATTAAGACTACTGAGATATTTTGGTACATTTGCGACTGAACCGCCGGGCCGATCCTGCGTAAAAATGTCACCCGGTTTCGCAAAATGGGGTCGGTGATTAATCTCACTCCATCCATCTCCACCACGACGGTAGAATGACCCAAGAAAGTAACGAAAGGATCAAGAGGCATGGAAGTGATTATATCGTCTAAACTTGTGCATAATAGACTTAACGAAGAAGCTGAATGGATTCCTGAATAGCTACTTAGACTTTCTACCAATCGGGCCAGATTATGCTAAAATTTCTTTTAGAAATTCATCAATTCGGATATGTATCATCAGAGATCCATCATCTCAGATCATTTGTCACCTCGGTTATTTAATAAGTTCGTGATTTACCCTCCGGCTAATAATTTTCAGGTCTTAATGACCAAGGAAGTGAAGTATGGAAAATAAAGATCTTGACATACGTCCTTCACCGATTGCCGGGCAGTGGTATCCCGCCGACCGTCGCCGGCTGGCCTCAACAGTAGATAGCTATATGGACGCAGCCAGCTTACCCAGGCTAGACGGCGAAATTGTTGCCGTAATGGCCCCACACGCCGGGATTATGTATTCTGGGCCGGTGGCAGGTTATGCATTCGCTGCGTTGCGCGGCCTGGCTCCAGACATTGTCGTAATCATAAGCCCAATGCATTACCCGTATTACGAATCGTTGCTGACTACAACACATGGGGCTTATGCTACACCGCTCGGCACGATACCCATCCACAAAGAGGCGCTGCGCGCGCTGGACGGATACCTGATGCACGAATTGGGATTCCATTTGACCCCAATCGCCCATGATATGGAGCACTCACTAGAAATCGAGCTCCCCTTTCTACAACGCGCTTTAGAGAAACCTTTCGCTCTTGTGCCGGTCATGATGCGCGAACAAAGCGCCGTCGTGGCTCGCGGTCTTGGGGAAGCGCTTGCTCTCCTGATTTCCAAGGACCTGGCTTTGGCAGGTAAATCCACAATCCTGGTAGCCAGCACAGACCTTTCACACTTTTACTCACAACAAGAGGCCAATACAATGGATGCAGAGTTGCTTCGCCAGGTCGAGTCATTTGACCCGGCTGGAGTGTTTCGAGTCGAGGAGCAAGGCAAAGGTTTTGCCTGCGGCAGGGGAGCATTGGCGGCAGTCTTGTGGGCGGCAAAGAAGCTGGGCGCAGACCATGCTCACGTCTTGCGCCATGCTACATCAGGCGACGTAACGGGTGAATACGATCGCGTAGTTGGCTATGGCTCAGCAGTGATCACTCGGCCGATCAAATAAAGAGGGCTCTCTCGCCGAGCATAAATTGGATTCGTAGCCGCAATTCTCCTACGAATTCAAAATAACCGGGTGTTGTAATTTAATACCCTCAGTGGGATGAATAACTATTTTTTTGGATCCAATCACTATGGAACAGAAAATTTTCTTAGATCTGATGGGGCTGGTCATCATCGGGTTGTTGGTGTTGGCCAACGGCTTTTTCGTCGCGGCCGAGTTTTCGCTTGTTAGTGTACGCCGGACGCGCATTGCAGAATTGGCAGCGCACGGACAGCCGAGAGCAGAAACCGTACAAAAAATGATCGAAAATCCTGGCCGCGTGATAGCAACGACCCAATTAGGCATCACTATCTCCAGCCTGGCATTAGGTTGGATGGGAGAGCCGGCCCTGGCACACCTTTTCGAACCCATTGTAGCCCTCCTTCCGGCCGATATTCAATCCGGGGTAGCGCATAGCCTGTCAGCTATAATGGCCTTCATTTTGATCACCTTTCTGACCATTGTGGCGGGTGAGCTTGCTCCTAAATCTATCGCCCTGCAGGATCCCGAGCGCGTCGCGATGTTCGTCGCTGGACCGACTTTATTGACCGAGCGCATATTCAAACCTGCCATTTGGGTGCTGAGAGGCGCGGGCAATGGTCTCCTGAAGCTTATCGGCGTAGAACCCGCCTCAGGGCATGAGCTGGTCCATTCAGTCGAAGAACTTAAAATGCTGGTCACAGCCAGCGCTGAAGGTGGTGTAGTTCAAGAGGAAGAAAGCGAAATGCTGCATGCGGTCTTCGACTTTGGCGAGCTCGTTGTACGCCAGGTCATGGTGCCTCGCACGGAGGTCATCGCGGTTGAAGCCGATACTATCCTGCCCGAGATTATCAACCTGGTCACACAAACCACCTTCACAAAATTTCCTGTTTTTGAAGGAAATCCAGATCAAATCATCGGTATCGTGCACGTCAAAGACCTGCTGAAGACAATGCAAGATCCAAACTGCCAGAATTGTGTGGCACGCCAGGTGATGCGCGAACCACTTTTCGTGCCGGAGACTCTCCCGGTTAGCGCGTTATTGCACCTCTTTCGGGCTAACCATCAGCATATAGCGATCGGTATGGACGAATATGGAGGCACGGCAGGCCTGGTGACCCTGGAGGATTTACTGGAGGAGATCGTTGGCCAGGTAAACGACCAATTTGACAAAACGAACCCCGATTTTCAGACCTTGCCGGACGGCACGATCCTGATTGATGGGCTTACCTTACTCGAGGACGTAAACCAACAGCTCGGATTGAATTTAGATGAGCCTTACTACGACACCATAGCCGGCTATGTATTGGGCAAGCTTGGCCGCATTCCACAACCTGATGATGTCGTTGAAGGGGGTGGCGTGCGCATCCGGGTGGAGGAAATGGACGGGCTGCGCATTGCAAGGGTAGCATTGACCCGGTTGGAGACTCCTGCACCAGCCAATACCTCTTCGGATGAGCCGGTAAAGCCTGAAGAAGCTTAAATATCCGTTTACACTATTCATGACGACTTATCTCGAAATTGTTGTCAACGTCCCGCAAGTAGCCGGGGTGTATCACTATCATCTGCCTCCTGAACTGGAAGGGCTCGTGAAAGTGGGGCATTTAGTCGTTGTACCTTTCGGATCCCGGACTGTGCAAGGAGTTGTCGTAGATTTTGTAGACCAACCAGGAGTTTCAGAAACGAAGCCCGTTCTGGATCTGGTCGACCTAGTAACTGTGGTGACTGCAGGACAGATTACGCTGGCTCAACAGATGGCCCACGATTGTCTGGCGCCTTTAGCAAGCTGCATAGGGCTTATGCTACCTCCCGGCCTGGAGCAGCAAGCAGATGTTTTGTACACCTCAAAGGGCCTTGACCCAGGTAGCTTAACCAATACACAGACTCGCCTGCTGGGCTTATTGAATAAACGCGGAGCTTTGCGCGGCCAGCAAATCGATCGCGCTCTGCCGCGCGTGAACTGGCGGGCTGCAGTCCGGCCGCTTGTGCGGCGGAGTCTGGTGAGCACGCAAACGATATTGCCCGGACCAAGAGTGCATCCCAAAACTGTCCGCACCGCACAACTGGCTTGTTCGCCGCAGGTTGCCGAGGCAGCCCTGCCGAGCCTGGCGAGAGCCGGATCAAAAGCGCTAGAACGCCGGCAAGCGATGCTGCGTTTCTTGATGACCGAACCAGGCCCAGTGGATACCGCCTGGATATATGCAGAAAGCGGCAGTAACCTGCAGGATCTGCGGGCGCTAAATGAGCGCGGGCTCGTTACGCTAGGGGAAAGCGAAGTCTGGCGCGATTCGCTTAGCCAGATCGATTTTCAACCTTACCAGGCTCCAATCCTGACCCCGGATCAACGCTCAGTATGGGCTGAAGTGCAGGAGCGTGTACAGCAGGCGGCAGCGGGTGAGGCAGTGCGACCGATGTTGCTACATGGCGTGACCGGCTCCGGGAAGACAGAAATATACCTGCATGCCGTCCAGGAAACACTGGCGCTTGGCAAGCAAGCTATTGTGCTGGTGCCCGAGATTGCGTTGACGCCCCAAACCGTACGCCGCTTTGTCGGTCGTTTCCCTGGACAGGTCGGCTTAATCCATTCCGGTCTGTCGGAAGGGGAGCGGTATGATACCTGGCGGCGGGCGCGCGCTGGGGATCTGGCACTGGTAGTCGGTCCGCGCAGCGCTCTTTTTACACCGTTTGCCAACCTTGGTTTAATTGTAATAGACGAATGCCACGACGACTCGTATCACCAATCTGAAACTGCCCCATATTACCACGCCCGAGAGACAGCAATTACTTATGCCGGCTTAATAGGCGCCGTCTGTCTGATGGGATCGGCGACCCCCGATCTGGTAAGCACTTTTCGCTGCCAACAAGGAGGCTGCCAGTACCTGCACCTGGCTTCCCGGATAAAGGCTCACCGTGAGGCGGCCCAAGCTCATACGGCGAGTATAAACGGTCAGAGAGAACATCTTGAGGATGTCTCAATCGATCCATCTCTGCATGCTGAAACAATCGATTTGCCGCCCGTGTCCATTGTAGATATGCGGCAGGAGCTACAGTCTGGAAACCGTTCTATTT
>Ga0209048_10005528_pt1 | contig 11915 bp, 6 predicted proteins | sample FrelakmetCRP12CR_FD_187146 | JGI IMG/M metagenome (GOLD analysis project Ga0209048, IMG submission 187146) | Freshwater lake sediment microbial communities from the University of Notre Dame, USA, for methane emissions studies - CRP12 CR (SPAdes)... | ecosystem: Environmental > Aquatic >... | reverse complement strand
GACCACGCATGGCAGGAAGGCCCTCAAGTGACTTGGACTTTCACTGCCACCTTAACATCCTTCGGAATTTCGTGCAGATATTCTGTCCAGGGACACTAGCCTTACGTAAAAAGACCTGGCTCCTTCAGGAGACAATGCAGCTGGGCTGGCTGGCTTCTCTCGAGGGACAACAGAAGTGATGGTCAATCGTTCGGAGGGACATGAGCCCGATAATCTGGCATGAGCTGCATTTCTTACGTGCAGTCAAGAATAAGGACCCTGAGGACTTCTGCCCAGCAAGTCGAGACCGCTCAGAGCTCTCTACGGCATGCCGTGCGTATCGTTCTCGCCTTCAAATCGGACAGACCCTGTGGACTCCCTTACTGAGAGAGTTCACAACAGATCGTTCAAGTTCTTGCGTCACGACCCAAGTTCCCTGGTCGTGACTTCCTGCCGATTCAAGGAGAGCATCAATTTCTCCGCGAGAACCTGAACCTGAGGCTCTTCCAGGATATTCATGTGGTTTCCCGGAATCTCGTGAACAACAACGCCTCCGAGGGCGGTTGATCGCCAGCCACCCCACGGGTCGAAATGGATGGTGGGACTGGCCTGCTGGGCGCGAAAGAGTGTGATCCGGCCAGCGTACGGTTGGATTTTGTAGTCACTGAGCGCGGCCATTGAAGCCTGCAATTGTCTCAGTCTGACTCTGGCCTTGCCGCTGCCGCCATTCACCTCGAGTGAGCCGGCCGCGATTCGTCGGAGTGAGTTCGGAAGCCTCTGGTTGCCGCGCACTTTCCAGGCAAGGCGATCCCTGATATATCGCCACCGATCGCCGGTCTCGAGTTGTGAAAGGCAGATCAGGTGCCATCGCGTCCAGTCGAGCCATCCGACCTTGGCATCGGGTCCGCCATGGTCCAGCACGCCGAGGAACTGCACCTTCTCTCCCTCGTCATGAAGCCTCCTTGCCATCTCGAGGGCGACCAGAGCGCCGAACGAGTGCCCACCTAGACAGTAGGGGCCACTCGGTTGCTGGGACCGGATGGCTTTGAGATACTCCTCCGCGGTGTCTTCAATTCGTGACCACTGCTTTTGATCGGCCCGCAGTGCCGGCGACTGCAACCCCCAGACGGGCTGATCAGCTCCCAGGTACCCGGACAGTTTGCGGTAAGAGATGATGTTCCCTCCCCCCGCATGAACCAGGAAAAGCGGGGGCTTGGTGCCATGAGGAGTGATCGGCACCAGGCATGACCAGGACGGATTCCATCCTTCCTGAGTGAAGAGTGTGCTCAGTTCCGCGATCGTCGGCGCTCTCAGGAGAAGAGCCAGGGGTAGATCCCTGCCCAGCAAGTTGCCGATCCGGGAGAAAAGGCGTGCAGCGCCAAGCGAGTGGCCTCCCAGTTCAAAAAAGTTGCTGTTCCGGTCGATGTTCCGGACACCCAGGACGTCCACCCAGATCGCGATCAGCCGTCGCTCCAGCTCATTTCGGGGCAGGCCCAGGGTCGGAGCCGCGGATTGCTCCGACGGGAGGGTGACTCGCGGTCCGAGCTCTGCTTGACCAGATCCGGAACGAGACCGCATGGGCTCGGGGCCGTAAAATGGCAATTCTTCAAGTTTCTGATCAGGATGATTGATCAATCGCTTCAGAGTAACTTGAAATTGTTCGAGCAGTTGATCGATCTGCGCCGAGCTGAAGCGGTCGGTTCTGTAGTCGATGAACCCCTCTAGATTGTCTCCTGCTTCTTCAAAAAACACGGCGAGATCAAAATCGGCGGCACCGGTCGGCACGTCTCGGTAACTCGAACCGATTCCAGGAAGCTCGAGGGAGAGACTGGCCGTGTTCTGCAATGAAAACAAGCATCTGTTCATAGGTGAGTTTGAAAGATCCGAAAGCTCAATGATTTGCTGAAGCGGCAGGTCCTGATGACGGAATGCCTCCCGGGCCGTTTGCTCGACGCCCAGCGTCAACTCATGGAGTGTTGGGTTGCCCTTCAGGTCCAGCCGAAAAGCGAGGATATTGTTGAAGTAACCGATAATTCCCCGGGACTGCGATCGGTGACGTCCGGCGGTCGGAACGCAGATCACCATGTCTTGCTGAAGCGAATACTGATGCAGCAGTACGGCAAACCCCGTCAAGAGGACGATATATGTCGTCGCTCCGGCAGCGACTGCGTGGTTCTTGATCTGCGACGCCAGTTCTCTTGTCAGTGCGAACTCCCTGCGATGGCCCTTCCAGGTCGGTACGATCATCGGCTGAAGGTCCGTGGGCAGCGCCAATGCGGGCACGGGTCCCCGGAGTTTGTCCTTCCAGTAGGCAACTTGCTCGTCGAGGATCGAATGGCTGAGCCAGTTCTCTTGCCATCGGCTGAAGTCGGCGTACTGCACGGACGGTCGCGCTAGCGAGGGCTCTTCTCCACTGGCAAAGGCGGAATAAAATACCGAAAGCTCCCGGGCGAGGATGCTCAGGGACCAGCGGTCGGAGATGATATGGTGCGTCGCGACCTGGAAGACACGCTCAGAATCGGAGAGTTCCAGGAGTGTGAATCGCGCCAACGGTCCGCGGTTCAGCTCAAAGGGCGTGCCAGCCTCCACCAGGACCAGGTCGTTGGCCTGCCGCTGTCGGTCGGCTTCAGCGAAGCTGCGAAGATCGACGTGCCTTAATGGGATTTCCAGCTCAGGCAGGGCCACCTGAACCGGCTCTCCTCGAGAATCTTGAAACCTCGTACGCAGGCTCTCGTGCCGTCTCACGGTCGCGCGCAAGGCCTGCTCGAGGGCCTTGGTGTCCAGGTGGCCTCGGAGTTCGTAGGCAATCGAGATGTTATAGACGGGGTTGCTCGCCTCCAATGACTGCATTTGCCAGAGACGCCGCTGGCCCGGAGTCAGCGGAGCCTGGCGGGCCTGGTCGGACTTCTCTTTCAAGATCCGCTCCAGGAGCGCGCGCTTCTCTTGAGACGTGAGAGCGGAAAGATCATGGCTCACAAGTGGAGATCCTCTTCCTGCTGTATCGAGTCTGAGGCGGACCCGCATGGACCCCGAGCCTGACGATCATTCGGACACCGAGAGCTCAACGAGGTGCGTCGAGGTATTGCTCCAACAACGAATCCATGTCTTCTTCCGACATGCCATCCAGTTGGGAAAGGATCGCCGCCGCATCAGGCTCGTGGGAAGGAATCACCCGGCCTGGTTGAACCGCGGGAGACACGCTCTCGGCAGTCCGCAGGCTGGCAACTTCCTCCACGACGTGTCGGGCCAAGTCGTTGATCGTCGGATAATCCCATGCCAGGGTCGGCGAAAGTCGTGTACCCAGTTTCCCTTCCAGGTCCCCAACAAGCATCATGGCGTGCATGGAATCCATGCCATAACTGAGGAACGCCTGGTGCGGGTCGATTTCCATGGGATCAAGATCGAGCTCGGCCGCCGCCCAGTCAACGAGCCATCCCTGGATCGCTTCGAGAGTGTGAAGATCATCATGTGCTTTCATAAGAAACTCCGAGGGATGAACATCGAGGATTCTTGGATCCGACCTGTCCACACCGATTCCGATCAGGGGCGATGCGTTTGTGACTCAGCGATTCGTCTTCGTAACGTCTGTTCAAGAAGTTCCCGCTTCGCCTGGGGGGAAAGCCGAGCCACCTGTGAGGGGGATGGCCGTGACGGCGGCGCTCGATCAGAGGACTCGTCGGCGGCAAGCACCAGATCGCCCGGCAGTCCCGCCGGCAAGTTGCCCGGGGTGTTGGCAGGCCTGAGTCGAAGCAGGGGGTCGAGTGCTTGTTCTTCGCCGGGTGAGTCCTGTTCGATATCGCCGATCGCATCGACATAGCTGGAAACGATCGCGGTCGTCTCGAGAGGTGTCAGGATCGGAGATTCCCCGGCCATTGCCCGGAGAGCCCGGCTGAGCGTCGCATCGTACCGTAACCGCGCCCAGTCGAGCGCCCGGGTCAGTCGTGGACTGCCACACAGGTTGACCGCGCTCTGAAGGGCGGCTACCAGGAGCGCATCCGACGCGACCCCACCGGCCAGCGAGCATGCCCAGGAAACCGCGGCGGAGCGTTCCGAGAATGGCGCATTCCCTCTCGTGTAACCCTCGGTGATCTGATGGACATCGTCGTTCAAGCGACTGGCAAGCTCGGGCTGGCCCATCGAGTCGGCCAGGAACCGGCGGATGGTTTCCGTCTGGCTAACGCTGCGGCCGACGTACCAGCTCAAGGTCTCGTTCGGTCCTTCCCCAACCGTGAGCACGCGGGCGTCGCGGAGCAGTTGGGGGGCGATGTTGTTCTCCATGTAGCCCCTTCCCCCAAGCAACTGCATCAGTTCTCCGGCAGCCCAGACCCCGGCCTCGGAGGCTGAGACCTTCAGCGCCATGGCAATCTCATTGGGAACGGCGGAACCCGCGTCCATGAGGCCGGCAACCTGTCCGAGCAGAGCCTCCACGGCCGTGACGAGGGCCGTCAGCTCGCTCAGCTTGACGCGAGTCACCGGATTGTCCAGGAGCCGTCCCGTCGCGACGGAACGGCGCTCGGCGTAGCGAACCATCAGTTGAGCACAGCGTTTCATCGCGCCCAGACCGAGGGCGGCGGTGCAGACTCTGCCCACCATCAAGGCATCGTCGGCAACCACCATTCCCCTACCTGGCTCGCCCAGCAGATTCCCCGAGCCGACCAGGACATTGTGCAGATAAAGGGAGTTTTGCACGCTTCCTCGTAAGCCCGTCGTCAAGGCTTCTGGTCCGATCCTCAGGCCGGCAGTCCCCTGGCGTACGGCGAATGCGGTCAATCCCCCGAGTCTTCCGTCGGGCTCGACCAGCCGGACAAAGACACTGACCACACCGGCCCAGGACGATTGATTCCACCGCTTCAAGCCGTGCAAGCGCCAACCACCACCTGGTTGGGGTTGGGCGATGCTGGATATCCCCCCCACGTTCGAGCCCGCGCCCGGTTCGCTGAGAGCGAACGCAGCCAGTTCACGACCGCGGGCCAGCAGCGGCAGCAGTTCGTCCCGCAACTCCTGCCGGCCGTAGTTCAGGATGGGACGGATGCCATTGGTATTATTGAGGAAGACGACAGCAGCCAGGTTCAGGTCGATTGCCGCAACCTGTTCGAGAACCCGCAGAAAGTCGCGGTACCGCAGCCCCAGCCCCTCATGAAACTCGGGAACCTGCATGCCCAGGACGCCGCGGTTGCCGAAGTCGAGAATGATGTGCGGGGGAATACAACGCCGTTCATCCATCAACCTGGAGTTGATCCGTTCTGTCGCATACTGCCTGAGCCAGCCGATGAGATCGTCGGCCTTGCGCCCGCTCGTCTCGGCTGCGATCGAGGGGAGAGCGGATGCAGGATTCCCGTTCAAGGGGGGCGAAGTGGGCGGGGAGGGCATGGAAGAGCGGCTCGGCTTCCGCTGCACGAGCCAGGCGGGAATCTGCTCGTGCTTTCGTGTCGGCGCAACCCAGGATCCCAGGACATTGGGACCCCCGTCGAAATAACAGGTTCGGCAAGCCTGGCGTTGAATCTTGCCGCTTGCGGTCTTGGGTAGGCTGCCCCGATTCAGGAGCACGACCGCGAAGATCTCCAGCTCGTGTTCGTCTCCAACCGCCTGACGAATCGCTCGGAAGACCTCCCCCACATCGAGACTCGGAACGTGCTCGCGTTCCACTTCCTGCGCGATGACGAGCTTCTCCTCGCCGTCCACCATGACCGCGAAAGCCGCTCCGCTTTCCGGCCTCAAAGCGGAATGCGCAGCCTGAACTGTCCACTCGATGTCCTGTGGATAGTGGTTCGTCCCCCGGATGATGACGAGATCCTTGATGCGCCCCGTGATAAAAAGCTCGTCGTTCTTGATGAATCCCAGGTCTCCGGTCCGCAGGAAAGGTCCCTCACCCGTGTCGGCCGTATGGGCTCGGAAGGTGGCCTCCGTCTCGGCCGGGCGTTGCCAGTAGCCTTGCGCCACCGCCCTGTCAGAGACCCAGATCTCGCCGACCTCGTCCGGGGCGCATCGCGTCAACGTCTCGGGATGGACGATGGCGACCTTGGTGCTCTCGAAGATCCGACCACATCCAACCACGGTACGGACACCGTCTGGATCACCGGTCGTTTCCACGACCCGATGACTCTCGAGTGCCGAACCCTGAAGGTCGATGAGAGAAGGCTCGTCGGATTGCCTGCTCGAGGAAACGAGGAGGGTTGCTTCGGCAAGGCCGTAGGCGGGACATGATGCACGCCACTGGAATCCCACAATGCGGAAAGCCTCGTGGAACGCTCTGAGCACCCTGGGGTTGATCGGTTCGGCGGCGTTTCCCGCACTTCGCCAGTGACGAAGATCGAGCTCGCCGCGTTGTTCGGGTGGGATCCGCCTCACGCACAGATCATAGGCAAAATTGGGAGCCTGGCTGTGGGTTCCACGATAACGCGTGAGCGCTTGTAACCAGGAGAACGGTCGCTTGACAAAGGCAAACGGAGACATGACATAGCACGGGGTCGCGTTGAACAATGGTTCCAGGAGCCCCTCGACGAGCCCGTAGTCGTGGAAATAGGGCATCCAGGTGACGGTCACGCTGTCCGCGGAGTAGCCGCAGATTCCCTGGAGGTTGGCGAGATGGGAACTGAGGTTCTGGTGCCGGATCATCACGCCCTTGGGTGTCGAGGTCGAGCCGGATGTATATTGTAAATAAGCAAGGTGCGAGGCGTCGATCTTCGGTTCCCGCCACAGGTCGGCCAGATCCGCGGGCACCCGATCCGTTTCCATCCACCGGATCGCGTCGCCATCGAAGATGGGCGTTTCGGACCCTTCGCAGAGCGCATGGATCTTCGATGTGGTGAGCACGAGCGTCGCCTGAGCGTCGGCGGCGATCGCCCGCAATCGGGGTGCCGTGCGCTTGAGCCGGCTGGCTTCCGGCGGGGGAGCCGGAATGGCAATGACCCCCGCGTAAAGGCAGCCGAAGAGCCCGCTCAGAAACTCGAGGCCGGCCGGATAAAGGAGCAAGGCACGATCACCTGGCACGCTGACCGACTGCAACTGCGTGGCTATCGCTCTCGCCCGCTCGTCGAGGCTGCCATAGGTCAGTTGTTCCGCCTCGGCCGTTCCATCCTCCAGATAGGTGAAGGCAAGCCGTTCACCACGATCACCGGCCCGACGGCGCAAAACGTCAATGAGTGTTAAATCTCTCATTTTTTGTCGATTGACCCACAGGACGAAACGGCACTCGTCTCCCACGTGAAAGAGCACGATTCAGCCCGCATTGGACCCAGCCTTGCCCGTCACGACCAGTCTCATGGTTGCCGATGGCGCCAGCAAAGTCCCGTGGCGAACTGGCCGGACCGGACCCTGATGGGCGGACTTCAGATTCCAGCGTGCGAGCACTGTTGCCAGAGCGACCTTGATCTCCAGGGGAGCCAGGGTGGCACCGATGCAGGTCCGGATTCCACCTCCAAAGGGGAAATACTCGTGTGGCCCATAGAGCCGCTCGAGGAAACGTTCTGGTCGAAATCGATCGGGCTCGGGGTAAAGATCCGCCCGCCGGTGCACCAGGTAAGTGCAAGGCAGCAGGGTGATCCCGGGCTCGAAGGGTCGACCCATGATTTCGACCTTGGTCGTCAGTTTGCGGCCGGATGGGGTTGGTACCACTGGATACATCCTCAGAGCTTCCAGGCAAACCGCCGAGAGATAGGGCAATTCCGCCACGCTTTGTGGATCGGGCTTCGTGCCTGGCGCGGCCAGCTCCCGGGTCAATTTCTCGTAGCCATCCGGTGACTCGCAAATCCAGTACAGTGCCCAGCGCAGGGCGATCGCCGTGGGGTCCACACCGGCCACCAGCATCGTGAAGATGTGGTCGTCGATCTCGTCTTCGCCAAGCAGTTGACCAGCCTCGTCTCGGGCGCGCACCAACGACTCGAACAGGTCGGGGCTGTCGTGCTCGGCATGATTGCGCCTGGTCACGATCTCCCGGGAGATGAGCTCGCGGAGCTTGGGCTGGAGCTGACCAAATCGTCTCCAGGGACTCCAGGTGCCCAGCTCCTGCAAGATCTCATCGTTGAATAAGCTTACGATCGCCCTGCAGATATCGCTCTCGAGATCCCCAAAAACCACGTGCAGCATGAACTGGAGGGAGAGAATGTGAATCGAGGTACGTACGCACAAGGGCTCGCTCACGGGCCAGCTCTCGATGGCCCGATCGGTGAGGCGCTGGACCATCCGCAGGGACTTCGAGACCGAATGTCGATGCAACCCTGGCATCAGCAAGCGACGCCGGGATCGGTGTCGCGGGCCATCGGAAACCAGGAGCGATTGCTTCCCCATCACGTACTTGTACTGCTCGTTGTACTGACGGCACTCATAGCTCTCGGCGGGCAGATGGAAAATCTGGCGAACGGCATCGGGCTCGCTGAACAGCACGACGGGGCCCAACGACCCCAGTTGAATTGTGAACATGTCCCCAAACTGTTCATGGCATTGTCGCCAGAAACCGATGGGGTTCTCGATCCAGGCCTGGGCTTGGGACCAGCCTGGTAAATCGGGCCCGGGAGGCAGGGACATTCCTTCTCCAAGTCACACGAGATCTTTCGGAAAATAGAAGCCGAGACCAGAATGAGGCCACGGACTGGATCGAGAAAGCCATCCCAATTTACTCCCTGAGGCTCTCCCAATCGAGAAGCTTGGTCACCCCGGCGATTCCTGAATCAGATCTGAGTCGACCAAAGGGATCTGAGTTCGATTTATGCCTTGATCCGGGCAATGGGAACACCAAGTATGATTGAATGGTGTCGTTCGTTCACAAAACAGTCAAGAAAAATCTTCAAAAGAAATAACACCCCGTGAATTGACTTATCGCTTAATAAGGAAATCCGGCCGGCCTTGGTGCAGCGTACAACAATTCGCGTGATTTTACTCGGCCGGGCATCTCCGTCCTCGACCCCTGGATTCAGTCGTGCCTCGATGCATCGGAACGCCTTGTCGCGACGTTACTTCAGCTCAGCGCCTGGCTGCCGGTCGCAGTCCGCGTCGGCGCAGGGAAAGCGGCGGTAGCTTGGGAATTTTCAAGCTCGGACGATCTTCCCGTGAGAATTAGAGACACTCTTCATGGCGTTGCGGGTATCGACGATCAGCGGCGCGTGCTCGGCGATCCAGGGCCAGTCGTAGGCCGAATGATCCGTGACAATGAGAACACAGTCCTGGGACTGGAGGAACTCGGAAGTCAATTCCTGACTGGCCATCCGAAGGTGAGGATAATGGCGCATCGGGGGGAGCACGGCGATATGGGGATCGTTGTAATGAACCACGGCCCCCTTTTGCAGCAGTAGATCCATCAGCTCGAAACCCGGCGACTCGCGGGGGTCGTCAACGTCCTTCTTGTAGGCCATGCCCAGCAGCGTGATCGTGCTTCCCTTGACCGGCTTGCGCTGCTCGTTCAGGGCGTCTGCGACCCTGTTGACGACATAAGCGGGCATCGCCGTATTGATCTCGCCGGCCAGCTCGATGAAGCGGGTCGTCAGACCATACCTCCGTGCCACCCACGTCAGGTAAAAGGGATCGATCGGGATGCAGTGCCCACCCAGCCCGGGCCCGGGATAGAACGCCTGAAAGCCGAACGGCTTGCTCTTGGCCGCCTCGATCACTTCCCAGACGTTGATACCCATGCGATCATAAAGCATTTTCAATTCATTGACGAGCGCGATATTGATGGCGCGGTAGGTGTTTTCGAGAATCTTGCACGCCTCCGCCACCTCTGTGCTCGATACGGGCACGACCCGGACGACCACCTTGCCGTAGAGCGCCACAGCTAGCTCGAGACTGGCGGGGTCCAGTCCACCCACGACCTTGGGAATGGTCGGTGCCGAGAACTGCGGGTTGCCTGGATCTTCGCGCTCAGGGCTGAAGGCGAGGAAGAAGTCGCTTCCGGGCTCGAGGCCCCGGGACATCAGAAGGGGGAGAACAACCTGGCGGGTCGTTCCCGGGTAGGTGGTGCTTTCCAGGACGATCAGTTGCCCCGGGCGCAACCTTGCCGCGATGGCCTCGGCAGATTTCACGATGTAGGTCAGGTCGGGCTCGCGCGCCTCGGTCAGCGGGGTCGGGACGCAGATGATGATGACATCAGGCTCATCGAGTCGATCAAAGGTCGAGGTGGCCTCGAAGCGTTGCTCGCGCATCTGACGGATCGTCGCGTCGCGGATGTGGCCGATGTAGCTCTGCCCACGCTGGAGCTTGGCGACCTTCAGCGGATCGACGTCGAACCCGAGAACGGCGATCCCTTTTTCCGCGAAGGCACGGGCCAGCGGCAGACCCACGTAGCCAAGCCCGATGATTCCCACTCGCACCGACGACGATTCAATCTTGGACAGTAGCGCTTCGTTCCATTCCGACATGGAGTCAAGTCCCCGTTCGTAACCGCAGCGATCTCCACCAGAGAGCCCGCGACGACCGAGCAGTTTCGTCGCGACGACTAATCTATCCTGCCGCGATGACCACAACAACGCCCTGTTGAGAGTAACAGCCGCATGATGACAATGAGCAACGATCGGGCTGATTCGCTAGTGCTGAGCCGACGGCAAACCGGTCAGGCAAAAACGAGGTAGCTCATCTCGGCGTTCGTGAAGCCGGTGGGCGAGATCGACCGCGCGGATGAACGTGTAACCCGAGAGCAGCCGCGCCAGCCGGTCCCGAGAACCCTTGATTCCGACGTAGGTCCGGAATCGATTGAGCCCTCTCATGGGCAGGCGGGGCTGATCAGGATCGAATTCCCAGGGATGGAAATAGAGCATGGTAGCGCCGCAGCCCGGGTCACGGCGCGACAGCGAGAGGGCCAGCCGCAGGAGCGGAAAGGGGAGCAGCCGGAAGTACCCCCCTCCGCCCACGGGGACATTGACCCTGCCAACGCGGAGCGTGGCCGGAGGGATCTCCAGGATCTCGTGCCGGGCGCCTTGTGCCAGGAACGGACTCCGTGGTGCGCCCGGTATCCCGTAGCGATCATGGTGGATGGGATAGATCGAGGAATCGTAGAGCAGCCCGAGCTCAGCAAGAATATCAATGGCCCAGGCCGTCTGGCTGACCACGCTGAAGGTTGGCGCGCGGTAGCCGACGACGGCGGCGCCACCGGCCTGCTCCAGAGCATCCTTGCTGATCCGGAGGTCCTCCCGGAAGGCCTGGGGGCTCAGGAGATGAATCCGGCGGTGGTCCCACCCGTGGCTCGCCACTTCATGACCGGCCTCCCGGACGGCCCGCACCAGCTTGGCGTTCGTCTCGGCAATCTGACCCACGATGAAGAACGTTGCACGAATCTTTCGCTCGGCGAGCAGGTCAAGAATCCATCCCATCACCTGGCTCATTCGTTCGCGGTAATTGCCTCGCAGTCGGGAGTCAATCTCCAACCCCGCCGCCGCCTCGATGCGGTGGTGTTCCTCAACGTCAAAGCTGAGGACGACCGGGGCGGTGCCCGAAATCGTCGGCGAGGACGCGGGCTCTTCCTCGCCAAGCGGTGCAGGTATCGATTCCGAATCTACTTTCAAGGGCTGGGCTGTTTCCATGTTGCTTGGCGTTCTCTCTCGTTCCGCCAGTTCGACTACCGCTTCTGAGCCGGACCACGCACACTGGAGGTGTTTTTTCAGGCCCGGCTCGCGCGGTACCACGCGATGTACTGTGCCAGCCCCTCACGGAAGGGGGTATTCGGGCTGTATCCCAACTCGCCGGACGCGCGATCAATGTCGGCGAACGTCTGCCGCACATCCCCCGGCTGCTCGGGCAACCGCTGGATCAGCGCGAACTTTCCCAGGGCCGCTCCGATCGCGTCGATCAGGGCCAGGAGCGCGATGGGCTCGGCATTCCCAAGATTGTAAAGATGATGTCCCGTACATCGCTTGATTGCACGGACAATGCCATCGACGATATCGGCGACGAACGTGTAATCTCGCCGCGTCGTGCCGTCGCCGAACATGGGCACGGGTTCGCCGCGGTCG
>Ga0209048_10005527_pt1 | contig 11916 bp, 11 predicted proteins | sample FrelakmetCRP12CR_FD_187146 | JGI IMG/M metagenome (GOLD analysis project Ga0209048, IMG submission 187146) | Freshwater lake sediment microbial communities from the University of Notre Dame, USA, for methane emissions studies - CRP12 CR (SPAdes)... | ecosystem: Environmental > Aquatic >... | reverse complement strand
CGGACGGTTCAGGCCTGGGGAAGCCGGCGCAAGTCGACGACGCTGCCGTCGTGCTCCACCAGCGACTCCATCCGCCGGAGGCCGGCGAGGGCACGCGCCACCACCTCGAAGGTGTTTCCGGCCTCCTCCAACTCGGTGGCGCGGGCGGCGTGAGACTCGAGTTCGGAACAGCGGGCCGACAGCGCGTCCACCAGGCCCCGGATGGCGCGGAAGGCGTCTTTCAGCACCGCCACCCGGTTGTCGGAGCCGCCGCCCAGCGTCACAGGCTTGACCGGCTCGGCGACGTGCAGCGGCAGCGGCAGGCGGGACAGCACGCGGTCGAACTGGTTCCAGCGCTCCACCAGCTGGTGGGCCAGCTCACGCGCCTCGATGCCGTCAAAGGGCCGCTTCAGCACCACCACCTGGTCCCGGTGGCCGAGGGCGGTGGCGCTGGCCTCCCAGTCCTCGTGGTTGGCCGGGACGACGAGAACCACCTGCAGGCGGGGGTCCTCCGACAAAAGGCGGTCCGCGTGAAACAGCACGTTGTCCTCCGCACCGCAGACGTTGAGGAAGGCGACCGCGGGGGGCTCGCCCAGGGCGCGCATCCGGCGGACTTCGTTGAGGCCGTCCACGTCGCTGCCGACGAACCAGACTTCGAAGGGGCCGGTGGGGGGCGGTGGCACCTGCCCTGGCGCAAACTCGTCCAGGGACGTCAGTGGGTCCTGGGCACTGCCCGGGACCAGCATTTCCAACAGGTCGAGGAAGAAGTCCTGCTCGGCGCCGATGAGGACTATGCGATTGTTCACAACCTGTGGGTTTGCAAGGGTCGATCCGCTGGCTAAGCCCCCAGAAGTTCAGGGTCTCTCCCGGCGGCCAGGGGGGTGCAGCCCGCGCCTGCTGGTCCAGCGCGACCCTGTGGGAAAACCCCCTCCGACGGTCCGGGTAGGTGCGTCTCCCCCAGGGCCCAGGGCCCTCACGGGGCCTCCTCCTGCACCACCGGGTTGCGCAGCACGCCGACGCCGGTGACTTCCACCTCGAAGACGTCCCCGGGCTTGAGCCACACCGGCGGGGTGCGCTTGCTGCCGACGCCTCCGGGCGTGCCGGTCGAGAGGACATCGCCCGAGACCAGTTCCGTGAAGGTGGTGATGTAGGCGATGAGTTCCGGAATGTCGAAGATGAGCAGGTCCGTTCCCGAGCGCTGCATCTGCTGGCCGTTGAGGCGGCCCACCACCGTCAAGTGGGAGGGGTCCGGCACCTCGTCGGCAGTGACAAGCCAGGGGCCAAACCCCCCGGTGGCGACGAAATTCTTCCCGGCAGTGAATTGGCTGGTGTGCCGTTGCCAGTCCCGCAGCGTCGCATCCTGGTAGCAGCTGTACCCGGCGACGTAGCCCAGGGCGTCCTCACGTCGCACGTGGCGACACCGCCGGCCGATGACGACGGCCAGCTCGGCCTCGTAGTCGAATTCCGTGGAGACGCGGGGCCGCACCAGGGCCTCGCCGTGGCCCACCTGGGTGTTGGCGAAGCGGGTGAAGAGCGTCGGGTAGGCAGTCTCGCTGCGCCCCGTCTCCTCGCGGTGGGCGACGTAGTTGATGCCGACGCAGAGGATTTTGTCCGGCTCCGGGATGGGTGGCAGCAGCTGGACGGCGTCCAGGGCGACATCGGGCGTTGCTCCCTGGACGGCCCGGGCCAGTTCCGGAAGCGCGCCGGCCGCCAGCACGGCCTTCAGCGTGGCAAAGCGGCCCCCCAGCAGGCGGCGGCCGTCCACCACGCCGCCGCCGTCGACCACCACGCCGAAACTGTCCACGGCGCCCCGTCGGTAGGAGACGAGCCTCATGCGTCAACCCTCCACTTCGAGTGGTGCAAGCGACGGTTCTGACCTAGAGAACCCGGGCCATGCAAACCTTTCCGCCAGGCGACGCCGAGGCCTTCCGACGGCTGGCCAGGACCTGGGCGGCCACCGTCACCGTCGTCACCGCCCGGCGGCGCGAAGGCACGGGCGCACCGGGCGCCCCACGCACGGACGGCTTCACCGCCACCGCCTTCCTCATGTTGAGCATTGAACCGCCCCTCATCGCCGTGGCGGTGGAGCGGGGCGCCGGCTCCGAGGCGCTGCTGGCCGACGCGGACTGCTTCGCCGTCAACTTCCTCTCCGAGACGCAGGCCGAAGCCAGCCTGGCCTTCGCCCGCCACTGGGAACACCGGACGGACACCTGGGAACGTTTCCCCGCGCAGCAGGATGCCGCCGGCGTGCCACTGCTGCAGGGGACCGCCGGCGCCTTCTCGGCGCGCGTGCAGGACCGCATCGAGGTCGGCGACCACGTCCTCGTCATCGGCGAGGTGACGGCCATTCACCACGGGGAGACGCACCGGACCCTCGTCTACCAGCACCGCGGGTACGCCCGCGTGGGCCCGCTAGACTAGGCCACACCCCCTTGGGGGCAATCCGCCTCGGGCGCCGCCCGTCGCGAGGGGCACCATGGATGCGTTGACGCCAGCGCCGGCCGCCCCTGCCACGGGGCTGTGGAGTGCCCTCCGGGAGGCGCTCCGCGGCTCGCACCGCGACTTCACCACGGGCTCCATCCCGCGGGCCATCTTCGTGCTCGCGGTGCCGATGGTGCTGGAGTTCGGGATGGAGTCGGTCTTCGCCGTGGTGGACGTCTTCGTGGTCTCGCGGCTGGGGCCCGACGCCGTGGCCACCGTGGGCCTGACGGAGTCCCTGCTGACACTGGTCTATGCCGTGGCGATGGGAGTGAGTATCGGCGCGATGGCCCTCATCGCCCGCAGGGTGGGGGAGAAGGACGTGGAGCGAGCGGCGCGGACGGCCGTGCAGGCCATCGTGCTGGGCTTTCTGCTGGCGCTGCCGGTGGCCGTCGTTGGAATCGCCTTTGCGCCGCGCCTTCTGGGGCTGATGGGGGGAAGCCCCTGGGTGCTTTCGCATGGCGTCCGGTACATGCAGGTGATGATGGGCAGCACCGTCAGCATCACGCTGTTGTTCCTCATCAACGCCATTTTCCGCGGGGCCGGGGACGCGGCGGTGGCGATGCGCGTCCTGTGGCTGGCCAACGGCCTCAACTGCGTGCTGGCGCCCTGTCTGGTGCTTGGCCTCGGGCCCTTCCCACGTCTGGGCGTGGCGGGGGCGGCAGTGGCCACCACCCTGGGCCGAAGCACCGGCGTGGCCTACCAGCTGTGGCGCCTGTCCCGGCCAGGCGGGCGCATCCACCTGCAGCGCCGGCACCTGCACGTCGACTGGAAAACCATCGCCCAGGTACTGCGACTGTCAGGCTCCGCCACGCTGCAGATGCTGGTGGGCATGGCCAGTTGGGTGGGCATGGTGCGCATCATCTCGGGCTTCGGCAGCAACGCCGTGGCTGGGTACACCATCGCCATCAGGATTGTCACCTTCGCCATTTTGCCCTCCTACGGCCTGGCCACGGCCGCGGCGACGCTGGTGGGGCAGAACCTGGGGGCCAAGCGGCCGGAGCGTGCCGAACGCAGCGTCTGGCTGGCCGCCGGCTTCAATTCGGCCTTCCTGCTGGGCGTCGGGCTGTTGCTGCTGGTTTTCGCCCCTGGGCTGATGGGCCTCTTCAGCACGGACGCGGCGGTGCTGAGCTTCGGGGTCACCTGCCTGCGCATCGTGTCCTTGGGCTTTGCCTTCTACGGGGTGGGCATGGTGATGACGCAGGCCCTCAACGGCGCGGGGGACACCTGGACACCCACCCTCATCAACTTCGGCTGCTTTTGGGTGCTGGAATTGCCGCTGGCCTGGGGCCTCTCCCACGGGCTGGGGCTGGGGCCCCCGGGGGCCTTCTTCGCCCTGTTGGCGGCCTTCTGCAGCGTGGCCGTGGCGGGGGGCCTGGTGTTCCGGACTGGCCGCTGGAAGCGGCGGTACGTCTAGGCGGCCAAAAAAACACCCGCCTGCCCGATGGCCAGACACTGCGCCTCCAGCCACCGGGCGGCGGGTGCACAGCCTTTGCGCCGCCTCCGAAGCCGCGGAACCTCTGGTTACGCCGCGCCCGGAGAGGTGGCGCCTTGATGGTCGTGGTTCAAGGCATCACCTCCTCTCGCCCCGTAGGGCAGCCCCAATCCTGACAGCCGGGTGGACGGCCCGCAAAGAAAAACGCCGGAGGGCCCCGCGGCCCGTCGCTTGACCGTCACAAGGGGCGCCTTCCCCGGGCCCGCGGTTGCGGCGCGCGGCCTTCCGGGCGGGGTCAGGCCTGCTCGGCGGCAAGCGAGCGGATGGCCTCGGTGACGTCCGACAGCTGCGGGACGGAGGCCGCTTCCAGCGGGTCGGCCAGGCCGATGCCGGGGACGAATTTCCCGGCGAGGAGGCGGGGCGGGGCGAGCAGCCGGTAGAAGAGTTCCTCCACGGTGCGCCGGAGCAGGTGCTCGCCGAAGTTGGTGACCTCGGTGTCCTCGTTGACGAACAGCACCTTCCCCGTCTTCTCCACAGAATTGCGGATGGCCTCCCAGTCGTAGGGCCAGAGCGAGCGAAGGTCGATGACCTCGGCGCGGATGCCGGTCTCGGCCAGGGCCGCCGCCGCGCGGACGCACAGCGGAAGCATGCGCCCGTAGCTGACGACGCTGAGGGTGGTGCCTTCCCGGACGACCCGCGCCTTGCCGAGGGGGACGAAGTACGGCTCGAGCGGAGGCCAGTCCGGCTTCCAGGCCGAGCGGTCACCCAGCGGAGCGTCAATCATCTTGGAGAGCGCCCGCTCGTCCGCCGGCTCGCCGGGAATGGGCTTGTCCCCCTTGATGCGCAAGAGGGCCTTGGGCTCCAGGAAGAGGACGGGGTTGTCGTCCTGACAGGCCGAGAGCATGAGGCCGTAGGCGTCCAGCGGCGTGCTGGGCATGACAATCTTCCAGCCCGGGATGTGGGTCGCCGTCGCGTCGAAGCTGTGCGAGTGGTAGATGCTCCCGCGGATGCCGCTGCCCACCGGCGTCTTCACCACCATGGGCAGGTTCCAGTCGCCGTTGGTGCACCAGCAGGTGTTGCCGGCGATTTTGAGCAGGTCGATGGTGTTGTAGATGTAGTCGCAGAACTGGATTTCGGCCACCGGCCGCTGCCCGGCCATGGCCAGTCCCATCGCCACACCGATGATGCCCCGCTCATCCAGCGGGCTGTTCCACGCCGTCTTCAACCCTTGCGTGGCGGTGAAGACGCCGCCCAGCGGCGGGCCGACGTCCTCTCCGAAGACGTCGGTGACGCCGAGGTTCTCCTCGGCGTAGTGCAGCGCCATCCGGACGGCCTGTGCCATGTTGGCCATGGGACTAGGACCGTTCCTTGTAGATGTTGTTCCAGATGCTCTCCGGCGCGGGCATCGGCTCCTCCCGTACCCGGCGGGCGGCCTCCCCAATCTCCTTCGTCCAGCGCTCGCGCACCTGCGTCATGGCGGCGCGGGTGAGGATGCCGCCCTTCTCCAGTTGCTCCTCGAAGGTGGCGATGCAGTCCACCTCGCCCGCGACCGGGTTGGCACCCGAGGCGCTGGAGTGCCCGTACAGCCGGCTCACCATGGCCTCGAGGAGGAGCGGCTTTCGTTCAGTCCGGACATAGGTGAATGCTTCCTTGAGCGCGAGGTAGCTGCCCACCACGTCATTGCCGTCGACGCTGGCGGTGCGCATCCCGAAGGCCTTGCCTCGGTCGGCGAGACTCTTCGCCCCCTGCTGCGTGGAGGCCGCGGTGGAGATGCCCCAGCGGTTGTTGGTGACGATGATGAGGATGGGCAACTCGTGGCCGGGACGGCTGCTCCACACCAGGCAACTGGCGAAGTCCCCCTCCGCCGTCCCCGCGTCCCCACCGGTGACGATGGTGATGCCGTCGCCCCCGAAGCGCTTCTGGGCCATCGCCGTCCCGGGGGCGATGACGTATTGGACTTCAATGGGTGAGGTGATGGGGGCGATGTTCCACGCGCGCTTGGTGAAATGGCCCGCGAAGTTGCGTCCGGCGGAGTACGGGTCGGTCGCCGTGTTCTTCATCTGCCGCAGGGCGCCCACCGGCTCCTCTCCCAGCGCCAGCAGCGTGGCCGACTGCCGGTAGTGCCCGTGGAGGTAGTCGTAGGCCGGCCCTTGGCCCCGCTTCATGAGCAGGCCCAGCGGGACGTTGAAAGCCTCCTCGCCTGGGCCCCCAATCCAGAAGTAGCCGTGGCCGGCCTTGTACATCTGGATGAGGCGCTCCTCGAGGACGCGCGCCTTGACCATCAACTCGTGCATGCGCACCAGCAGCTCGCGGTCGACGCCGAGCCCTTCTCCTTCGGCCCGGACGAGCTGCGGACGGGGGCGGCTGGGGCCTCGTTCGCTCATGGGTCTCCTCTAGCAGAAGTGCCTGGCATTTCACCCGACGCGGCGCACCGCACCCCCCTCGCCTCGGGCTATACAGGCCTCCCATCCCATGGCCCCCCCCCTGCTCGAAGCCGTCCGCGCCAGAATCCGAGACGTTCCGGACTTCCCCAAGCCCGGGATTGTCTTCAAGGACGTAACCCCCGTGCTGGCCGACGCCGCTCTCTTCCACGGTGTCATTGCCGCCCTGGCGGCGCGGGTGGCCACCCTGGACGTGGACCGGGTGGTGGGCATCGAGGCCCGGGGCTTCATCTTCGCCGCCCCGCTGGCCTACGCACTGCGCCGTGGCTTCGTCCCGGTCCGCAAGCCCTCCAAGCTGCCCCGGGCGACGCACCGGGAGTCCTACGGGCTGGAATACGGGCGCGACGCCCTGGAGCTGCACACCGACGCACTCGCCCAGGGCGAGCGGGTGCTGGTGGTGGATGACGTGCTGGCCACCGGCGGCACCGCCCTCGCCACCCGCACGCTGGTGGAACGCGCCGGCGCCACCGTGGCCGCCTTTGTCTTCCTGGTGGAACTGGGCTTCCTCAAGGGCGCCGACAAGCTGCAAGGCACGCCCCTGTACGCCTTCACCCGCTACGACTGAAGGGAGCAGCCTGCCATGGCCGACACCTTTCGCGCGCTGTACGCCGAGCAAGCCGACGGACGTCCCCGGGTGAGGCTTGTGTCGCTGACGGATGAGGCGCTGCCGTCCGGCGAGGTGACCCTCGACGTCAGCTACAGCTCTCTCAACTACAAGGACGGCCTCGCACTCACCGGGAAGGGCAAGGTGCTGCGCAAGCTTCCCCTCGTCCCGGGCATCGACGTCGCGGGCACGGTGCGCGCCTCGACGTCGCCGCGTTTCCGCCCGGGGGAGGCGGTGTTCGCCACCGGCTGGAACCTCGGCGAGGCCCTGTGGGGCGGCTACACGCAGAGGACGCGCCTGGGCGCCGCGCTGCTACAGCACCTCCCCCCGGGCCTGGACTTGAAGCGCACCATGGCCCTCGGCACGGCCGGCTTCACCGCCATGCTGTGCGTGGAGGCGCTGGAACAGGCCGGGGCCCTGAAGAGTGGGCGCGAGGTGGTGGTCACCGGGGCCGGGGGTGGGGTCGGCTCAGTCGCCGTCGCCCTGCTGGCCGCCCTGGGCCAGAAGGTGGCCGCCTCCACCGGCCGTCCGGAGCTGCGGGACTGGCTCACCTCGCTGGGCGCTGCCAGCCTGGTCGACCGCAACGAGTTGGCACAGAAGGGCCCACCGCTGGCCGCCGAGCGCTGGGGGGCAGGCGTGGACACGGTGGGCGGACAGACGCTGGCCACACTCCTCAGTCAGACGGCGTACTACGGCGCGGTGGCCGCCTGCGGCCTGGCCGGAGGTGCGGACCTCCCGGCCTCCGTCTTCCCCTTCATCCTGCGCGGCGTGAAGCTGCTCGGCGTCGAGTCGGTGATGGTGCCGATGGAACAGCGCGAGCGCGCCTGGAAGCGCTTGGCGGAACTCTTGCCGCTGGGGAAACTGGATGCCAGTACCACGGTGGTGCCCATGTCGCGCCTGTTGGAAGTCGCTCCGGACATCCTCGCCGGCAAGACGCGCGGCCGCGTGGTGGTAGACGTCAACGCCTGAGGCACGGGGCGGGAGAGAAAGGGGACCCGCGGCCATGAAGACAGCCCCCCTGGTGCTGCTGACGCGCCGGTTGCCAGAAGCGGTGGAGGAGCGCGTCGAGCGCAGCTACCGCGGCCTCTTCAACCCGGAAGACCAGCCGCTGTCGGGCGAGGAGATTGTCCACCGCAGTGCCGACGCTGACGCCATCCTCTGCTTCGTCACAGACCGCTTTCCCCGCGCCCTCATCTCCCGGCTGGGCCCCCGCGTGCGCGTGCTGGCGTCTGTGTCCGTGGGGACGGACCACGTGGACCTCCCCGCGGCGCGGGAGCGAGGCCTGCGCGTCACCAACACCCCGGACGTCGTCACCGAGGCCACGGCGGACATTGCGCTGCTGCTGCTGCTGGGGGCCGCCCGGCGCGCCAGCGAGGGCGAGCAGTTGGTGCGCAGTGGGGCCTGGACGGGCTGGGCCCCGACCCAGCTATTGGGACGGGGGTTTGCCGGCAAGCGCCTGGGGATTGTCGGCATGGGCCACATCGGCCGGGCGTTTGCTGCGCGCGTCCGCCCCTTGGGCGTGGAGGTTCACTACTGCAACCGCACGCGGCTTCCGGTCGGGCTGGAGCAGGGCGCCCACTTCCATGACACGCTGGAAAGTCTGCTGTCGGTCAGCAATTTCCTGTCCCTTCACACCCCGGCCACGGCCGCCACGCGACACCTCCTCAACACCCGGACGCTGGCGCTGCTGCCACCGGGGGCGGTGCTGGTGAATTCCGCGCGGGGGGACCTGGTGGACGACGAGGCGCTGCTGGCCGCCCTTCGCAACGGCCACCTCTTCGCCGCGGGACTGGACGTGTATGCCGGTGAGCCGGCCCTGCACCCGGGCTACCGGACGCTACCCAATGTTTTTCTCTTGCCGCACCTGGGGACCGCGACGCTGGAGACCCGCACCGCCATGGGCTTCCGGGCCCTGGACAACGTCGACGCCGTGCTGGCCGGCCGCGAACCGCCCGACCGCGTGGCCTAAGCGGCTCATCGTGGGCGTGGTTGAGGCAAAACGTCCAGCACGTGAACGCCGCGGGGACTGGGACACCGTCTTTACGGGGTCTCTACAGAACCGTACCGGAATCAAGAAGGGCCATCTTGTCGAGCAGGCACTTCTCCACCACCTTCAGGCACTGGACGAGTTGCCTGCGGAGTTCATCATCCATCCGCGCATCGTCGTGTCCCGGAAGGCAGGCGAAAAGCTGCTGCGGGAGGCGGAGTCGGCCGAGCCGACACCCGCCCTTCGCCAGCTGATGCGCGATGGAGATTAGGGCGCTTCGGCCGAGCGACCATCGCTCAGCCTTTCATTCAGGCGACGAGGTCCTCGACCGCTTCTTCCACCAGTACGCCGGCCAGAACCAATTCCGTCACTCCCTACGTGGCAGTCGAGGGCGGTCGCATCGTCGGCTTCGCGACCGTCGCACCGCGGCACATCGACATTGAAGACCTACCTGGGCAGGCTCAGAAGAAGCTGCCGCGCTATCCCGTGCCTGTCCTCGGGCTCGCTCGTCTGGCAATCGAGCGAATCCTCGGGCCTTGGCGCGCAGATGCTTCGGTTCGCCGCCAAGCTGGCCGACGAGGTCGCCTGCGCAGGCGTGGTCGTCGACGCGAAGCCGGGCGCGGTCGAGTTCTACGCGAAGCACGGCTTCGCCCCATTCGAACAGCTCGAGGGCCAGTCGGACGCCCGGCCGCGGCCCATCGCAATGTGGTTGCCAATCCAAGCCATCAAGGCCGCAAGCAGGCCTCCGCACTGACCCGGGCCCGCACCGGCGGACATCGGCAGGCGCCGCGTTCGTCCAGAACCGGACCTCCGAAGCTCCGGTGCTACTTCGACGCGGCCGCAGTGACCCTTGGCTTTGTGGCGAAGGGCTCGATGGCCATCGCCTTGTAGATGTCCTCCGGAAAGTAGGCCGCGCCTGCCTTCATCACCAGGCGGACCTGGCGGACGGCGGAAATGTCCTTGGTCGGGTCTCCTGCCACCAGCAGCAGGTCGGCCAGTTTGCCCAGTGCAATCGAGCCGAGCTGCTGGTCGTTGCCGAGGTAGCGGGCACAGCCCAGGGTGGCCAGTTGCAGGACACGGCGCGCCGGGATGCCAGCCGCGACCCAGGCCTCCAACTCGCTGTGCAGCATGAAGCCCGGCATCTCATCGGTTCCCGGCAGAAGGCGGATTCCCTCTCGGTCCAGCATATTCAGCACGTCCAGAAGCTTCTGGGCCGATGCGTCGTAGGTGGCGTACTGCTCGGGCTTGACGTCGAGCAGGCTGCTCCGGCGGCTGCGCTGGAGCGGCCCGGGCATGTGGTCGAGCCACGCCACGTCGGTGGGGGAAGTCTTCCCCGGCCGCGACAGCAGCATCGACCGGAAGATGGCCATCGTCGGGTCGAGCGCGGTGCCGCGCTCCTTCATCAGCCGCAACAGGCGCTGCACCGGCTCGCTCTTCAGGTCGAGGGCGGCCGTCCGTTCCCCCAGCGCAGTGAAGCGAAAGGGCGTCCGGGTGTCGTCCTTGGGCCCGATGAGGAACATCAGGACCAGCTGGTTGATGTGGGTCACCTCGTCATAGCCATCGCGCACCGCGCGCTCCGACGTCATGAAGGCCGGCACGTGGCCACTCACGCGGAGGCCCAGTCGGTGTGCCTCCTCCGCGATGGGCTTCACCCAGTCCGGCGTCATGGAATTGTAAATCTTGATGCCGCCGTACCCGTGGTCTGCGTACCAGCGCACCTTGTCCAGCGCGTCTTCCAGCTTGTCCACGACGAAGCCCGTGCGCGCCGAGAAGGGGCTGCGCCCCTCGAGGAAGCCGGCGCGGACGATGCGCGGACCGAGGACCTCATCGGCTTCAATCTCCCGCGTCAGCTCGAGCAGGGCACGGTTGTCGTTGCCCGGGTCCCGGGTATTGGTGACACCGGCCGCGAGGTGCAGGGGGCCGCCCCAGGCAATGGAATGGGCGTGGACGTCACACAGCCCCGGGAGCAGCGTTCCGCCTGCGCCGTCGATGACAACTGCGTCGACCGGCGGCGCGCCGGACCGCACGCCCGCAATGCGCTGGCCGAAGACGACGACGCTGGTCGACGGGGTGACGGTGCCAGCCGCGGCATCGAAGACGTGGACATTGGTGAAGTACACCGGTCGGTCGAAACGGTGCGTCAGCGAACGCGTGAGCCGCCCGAGGTACTCCCGGTCCAACTCCTCGCCCAGGCGCGAGAGCGCCTGGAATTCCCCGGCGAAACGCTCGTCGATGAGCACTTCCCATCCGCTGACCGTGCCCAGAAAGCGGCCCTTCGCGTCGGCCAGCACGAATTTCGGAATGACGTCGAAGCCCCACACCGCGTACGCAATCGCGTCGACCGCCGCGCCAGCAGAGGGGAGGCGGACGTCCTGCAGCCGTTCAGCACGCAGCTCCCCGGAGGGCCACACCGGAAGTCTGGCGCCGGGCGCACCGAGGAGTAAGCGCAAGGCCAGGCCGGCCGTCCAGTCGCTCGAGTTGGTGGGAAGGTACAGCGTCGGACGCTCGGCCTCCGCCGAACCGGAGCCATTGAGCGAAGCCCAGGTCGCGGTGGAGCCGCGCCAGGCGAAGGACTCCTTGACCGGGGCGCCGAAGCCGGACGTCCCGGCGATGGTCCACTGGCGTGGAAAGCCGTCTGGGCCGAGGTCGATGGCCTCCTGGTACTTGGGGCCGCGGCCATTCTCGTCCACCTTCCAGTCCACCGTGACCCGGTGGCCGGAGGTGGTGACGACCAGGTTTCCCACGCGCTCCCCATTCGTCAGGTAGGCGTAGCGCTCGACACCGCCTTCCTCTGCCGCAGCCGCCCTGCGGGCAAGCACCAGCGGAAGCAGGGCAAGGCAGACGACGACGCGGAGGAGGCGAGCCATGGCACCTTCCGTGCAGCGGGGTGGACTTGGGCGTTGGCGAAAGCCTGTCACTTTCGACCCGGACAGGCGACGGCCTTTCCGAAACAACCACCACCCCCGGTCCGGGGCGCTGGATGCCGGCGGGG